>Ga0209792_1000166_pt1 | contig 81270 bp, 75 predicted proteins | sample EBPBio142005_DNA_FD_185860 | JGI IMG/M metagenome (GOLD analysis project Ga0209792, IMG submission 185860) | Wastewater treatment Type I Accumulibacter community from EBPR Bioreactor in Madison, WI, USA - Reactor 1_6/14/2005_ DNA (SPAdes)... | ecosystem: Engineered > Bioreactor > EBPR >...
CAGTAACTGTAGATGGATTTGGAGACTATGAATTTAGTTTAGATGATGGGCCAAGACAAACAAGTAATGTCTTTACCAATGTATCATTAGGAACACACATTATTACTGTATGGGATGTAAGCTCAACAAACGCAAGTTGTGATCCATTAGTAATAGAATTAGTTCAAACCATAGACTATCCGCACTACTTTACACCAAACGGCGATGGCATCAATGACACTTGGAATATCGTAGGCTTGTCAGGAACCGGAGCCGAGATATTTATCTTCGACCGTTTCGGTAAACTTATCAAACAAATAAGTCCAGATAGCGCAGGTTGGGACGGAACCTACAATGGCGAAATGTTACCAGCAACCGATTACTGGTTCACAGTGAAATATCCAGAGAATAATTCTCAAAAATTATTCAAAGCGCATTTTACCATGAAACGATAATCGCAAAATCAAACACAATCAAAAAATCCCGAAGTTTTATGCTTCGGGATTTTTTTGTTGATATATAGCAATTTGGTATCATTTTTAAATAAAAAAAAGATTCATATAATTTATCAAATTCATGAGTTAAATCATTTTTTTGAAGGATTACTTTGCTTAAATTTACATTTTAAAAAACCACATCCTATGAGTAAAAACTTCACACTCAAAGTAAATAATAGCCACAAATTTTCTTTTTCAGACGAAGAAATAAAAGATTTTGACGCTATTGATTTCCAAAATAAATACCATGTTTTACATCAAGATCAATCGTATTTTGCCGAGTTAAAATCAGCAGATTTTTACCAACGAAGTTACACTGTTGAAGTAAATGGTAATTTGTATGTTGTAAAAATAGGAACCGAGTTGGATTCACTAATTGAAAATATGGGAATTTCCGCAGGTGCTACCAAAGTGGTAAATGCCATAAAAGCACCAATGCCCGGACTCATTTTAGAGATTGCTGTGCAAGAAGGTCAAGAAGTACAAGAGAACGATGCACTGCTGATTCTAGAAGCTATGAAGATGGAAAACACGATAAGTTCGCCTCGCAGCGGAATTATAAAAAGCATCAAAGTTGAAGAAGGAAATGCTGTAGATAAAGGGCAGCTTTTAATCGAATTTGAATAAAAAACGATAACAGGAAGATGAAAAAAATAAATAAATTATTAGTAGCCAATCGAGGAGAAATTGCCATTCGCGTCATGAAAACCGCCAAAAAAATGGGAATAAAAACCGTTGCTGTTTTTTCTACTGCCGATAGAAATGCGTTACATGTAAAATATGCCGACGAAGCTGTTTGCATTGGCGAAGCCGCATCAAGCCAGTCTTATTTGCGAGGTGATAAAATAATTGAAGTTTGCAAAAAATTAGATGTAGATGCTGTACATCCAGGTTACGGATTTTTAAGCGAAAATTCACAATTTGCACAAGAATGCGAAAAAAATAATATCATTTTTATAGGTCCGGGTTCCAAAGCCATAGAAATTATGGGAAGCAAACTTGCAGCCAAAGAAGCAGTTATGCATTATAATATTCCAATGGTTCCTGGTGTAGATCATGCCATTGTGGATATCGAAGAAGCCAAAAAAACAGCCAAAGAAGTTGGGTTTCCAATTTTGATAAAAGCTTCTGCAGGTGGCGGTGGCAAAGGAATGCGTGTGGTTGAGCGCGAGGAAGACTTCGAATCACAAATGAATCGAGCGATAAGCGAGGCTATGTCTGCTTTTGGCGATGGTTCGGTTTTTATTGAAAAATATGTAACCAAACCTCGACATATCGAAATTCAAATTATGGCGGATACGCACGGCAATGTGGTGTATGTGTTTGAACGTGAGTGTAGTGTGCAACGACGCCATCAAAAAGTGGTCGAAGAAGCGCCATCGTGTATTCTAACTCCAGAAAAACGTAAAGAAATGGGCGAGGCTGCCGTAAAAGTTGCCAAATCTTGCGATTATGTTGGTGCTGGTACAGTAGAGTTTTTGATGGACGATAAACACAATTTTTATTTCTTAGAAATGAATACTCGTTTGCAGGTTGAACATCCGGTAACGGAAATGATTTCGGGATTGGATTTGGTAGAATTGCAAATTAGAGTAGCACGCGGCGAGGTATTACCCATAAAGCAAGAAGATATAGAGATAAAAGGACATGCCATGGAATTGCGTGTGTATGCCGAAGATTCTTTTAATGATTTCTTGCCCAATGTTGGAAATTTAAGCGTGTATCGTTTGCCCGAAGGCGAAGGAATTCGGGTAGATAACGGTATTGCCGAAGGAATGGACGTGCCAATTTATTACGATCCGATGTTGTCAAAATTGGTTACTTATGGTAAAACTCGCGAAGAATCAATCGAAAAAATGATTGAAGCTATCAATAAGTATAAAGTTGAAGGAGTGGCAACCACATTGCCATTTGGTAAATTTGTGATGCAACACGAAGCTTTCCGTTCGGGCGATTTTGATACTTCATTTGTAAAAAAATATTATGATGCCGAAAAGCTAAAAGCGCAATTAGAAACAGAAGCCGAAATTGCTGCCAAAATAGCTTTGGTGAAATATTTAGAAGACCAAAAAATAGTGCGATTACCGAATTAACGATAGAATCAAGACGTAAGAATCAAGATAATAAGAATTATGCTATTCTTTTCTCTTGTTTCTCTAATCTTTTATCTAAAAAAATATGGAAAACAAAATAAAAATATTAGAAGATAAAATTGCGTTGGCAAAAATGGGCGGTGGCGAAAAACGCATCGCATCGCATCATGCCAAAAAGAAACTCACAGCCAGAGAGCGAGTAGAATATTTACTCGATGATGGTTCGTTTGAAGAAATCGGAATGTTGGTAACGCACCGCACCACCGATTTTGGTATGGAAAAAGAACTGTATTATGGCGATGGTGTCATAACTGGTTATGGTACAATTAATGGCAGACCCGTTTATATTTTTGCTCAAGATTTTACAATTTTTGGAGGTTCGTTGTCTGAAACGCATGCCGAAAAAATTTGTAAAGTAATGGATATGGCGCTGCGTAATGGCGTTCCAATGATTGGATTAAACGATTCGGGTGGAGCGCGTATTCAAGAAGGGGTAAGGTCATTGGGTGGCTATGCTGATATTTTCTATAGAAATGTACAGTCGAGTGGGGTAATTCCACAAATTTCTGCCATTATGGGACCCTGCGCTGGCGGAGCAGTTTATTCACCAGCTATGACCGATTTTACTATGATGGTTGAAGGAAATAGTTATATGTTTGTAACTGGGCCGAATGTCGTAAAAACGGTAACCAACGAAGAAGTAACTTCCGAAGAATTGGGCGGGGCACAAACCCACGCCTCAAAATCGGGTGTAGCGCATATTACTTCGCCAAATGGTATCGAGTTGTTAGAAGATTTAAAAAAATTATTGAGTTATTTACCACAAAATAACAGAGAAACAACGCCTAAAATCCCATACGAATTAAAGTCTGAAAAAAGAGAAGTTCTCAACACACTTGTACCAGAAAATGCCAACAAACCGTATGATATGCATGAGGTTATCAATGGTATTATTGATGAAGAAACGTTTTATGAAATTCATAAAAATTTTGCCGAAAATATCATTGTAGGTTTTGCTCGTTTGGGCGGAAGAGCTATTGGTATTGTTGCCAATCAGCCAATGGTTTTGGCAGGTTGTCTCGATGTAAATAGTTCGATAAAAGCTGCACGATTTGTACGCTTTTGCGATTGTTTTAATATTCCGTTATTGGTATTAGAAGATGTGCCGGGCTTTTTACCAGGAACCGACCAAGAATGGAACGGAATCATAACGCACGGAGCCAAATTATTGTATGCTTTTAGCGAAGCTACCGTACCAAGAATTACAGTAATTACCCGTAAAGCTTATGGTGGTGCGTATGATGTGATGAATTCCAAACACATAGGTGCCGATTTTAATTTTGCATGGCCAAGTGCCGAAATTGCTGTTATGGGAGCCAAAGGCGCATCAGAAATTATCTTCAAAAAAGAAATTTCGGAAGCCGAAAATCCAGCAGAAAAATTATTAGAAAAAGAAAAAGAGTATGCCGATTTGTTCGCCAATCCTTATACAGCAGCGCAACGCGGATTTGTAGACGAAGTTATCCTTCCGGAAGATACCCGAAGAAAGTTGCTCAAAGCGTTTACAATTCTTGAAAACAAACAAGTTGCTACACCAAAACGCAAACACGGAAATATTCCGTTGTAAAAAGTACATAAATCAAAATATATAAAACTGTCTACAAATTTTGTATGACAGTTTTTTTTGTAATATAATTAATATAAAATTTTATATATTAGCACTTTAAAAAGAAAAGCTATGTTTAAAAAAATACTATTTCTTATTGCTGTTAGTGCTACTGTTTATGGGCAAGAATTCAAACAAAGAGATTCAAATCTTGAGTTTTTTACAACGATAAATGATTCGCTTATTGCTTTAAAAACACCCAATAATTTATCAATTCCCAGTAAATTGCCGTATCCAATTATTTTTATACACGGATTAAATTCAAGTTCCGAAACATGGAATAATACCACGGCTTATCTCGATTCTCAGTACAATTTTACCTATGGTGGTCGATTTGATTTTTGTTTAAATTATGATGGAAATAATGCTACTGCAAACAAAAATATGTATCCCGCTTCGGGTGCCGATATTGCAGCTTTTGAGAGTACAACCCTACAAGCAGGCGATTATTATTATGTAAATTTTAATGTTGGATTAAATGGAGCTGTAGCACCATCAGGTACAAATAATGTAATGAGTAATCTTTCGGCTATTGCCAAGCAAGGTGTGGCTGTAAAAAAAGTGGTAGAACGCGTGTTGCAACTTACAGGTAGAGATAAAGTAATTTTGGTTGGGCATAGTATGGGCGGATTAGCATCGAGAGAATACATACAAGATGCTACGTTGTGGCAAACCGATAACAAACATCACGTTGCCAAGTTATTAACCTTAGGTACACCACACGGCGGTAGCAATGCCAGCGATTCTTTTTTGTCGTTTTTCTCAGGAATTGATACCAAATCGGAAGCGGTACGTGATTTAAAAACTTCGTATTATTACAGTGGCGATGTTGGCAGATTTTTGTTTGGCGGTATCGAAGTAAACAATAGCAATAATATGAACGATAGCATGAGTTCGCAAGATTTTTATAATGTAGATGTAAATTGCAACGGGCAAAATGGTGATACAGTCACAGGTTTAAACCAAAAACCTATTGATAATTTTATCGATTTTTCGAGTGTAATTGGTAGAATCACAGGTGGCACAACCGACGGAATTGTAGACGAACCATCATCAATAATGGACACTTATTATACCTCATTACAATTTCCAACAAAATTATTTTATTTTAATTCAACCTTTGATTTTATCGAAAATCACACCGAATTACCCGATAAATATTACCAAATAATGCAAGGGCTTGATGAGCCAAATTTTAAAGAATTAGCATACGGTGTAAATACCAATCAAAATTACATAGGTTTTACAACGATTCAAAACCCAACAGCAGCCGATAACGATTTTTATAAATTCACAGTAAGTAATACAATGGATGCTACGGTTTCTATAAGTACCATCGTTACTGGAACAATGACAGCAGCAATTCTTGATGCAAGTGGTGCGGTAATTGGTACAACGCAAAATAATACTGGAAATACACTATCGTTTACCAGAACCATACCAGCAGGTGATTATTTCTTAAAAATAACAAGCACAAGTCCAGTAAATACAAATTATCAAACACCTTACAATTTTATTATTGGAACTACTTTATCAGCAACTAATTTTGATATTAATAAAATAACGGCTTATCCAAATCCTGTAAATGAAACATTGCATATAGATCATGTTGATTTTGAAAAAGCTGTTTGTTATAATGATTTAGGACAAAAAGTTTTTGAAGTTCAAAATCAAAATAACACCATAGATTGCAGTTCATTAAGTAATGGATTGTATGTAATTGAGCTTCAAAAAGGAGAAACAAAAACGTATCTTAAGGTTATAAAAGAATAATAAAACATAGTAATATGGCTTTTAATAAATCTGACAAAAAAATGTCAGATTTTTTTTATGTTTAAAACAATAATTTTTTTAGTTTTACGTTAAGAATTGTAATTAAATTAAATTTTTATGAAACTACTAAACAAAACTTTATTGCTTTTTGCAATACCATTAGTGTCATTGGCTCAGGACTTAAAAAGTCCAATTCCTTTTGATTCTCAGACAAAAAAAGGAAAATTAAAAAACGGACTTACTTATTATATCCGTAAAAATTCTAAACCAGAAAAGAAAGTAGACTTACGACTTGTAGTGAATGCGGGTTCTATTTTAGAAAATGACGATCAACGAGGATTGGCGCATTTCATGGAGCATATGAATTTTAATGGAACAAAACGTTTTCCTAAAAACCAACTGGTTGATTATTTACAGAGTATAGGTGTTAAATTTGGGCAACATCTTAACGCTTATACAAGTTTTGATGAAACAGTTTACTTTTTGCCAATTCCAGCAGATAAACCAGAAAAAGTAGAAAAAGGGTTTCAAATCTTAGAAGATTGGGCTTTTAATGCGACTTTAAATCCTGAAGAAATCGATAAAGAAAGAGGTGTTGTTCTCGAAGAATATCGCTTAGGACTTGGTGCTGATAAACGAATGATGGAGAGATATCTTCCAAAATTGATGTACAAATCGCATTATGCAGAGCGTTTGCCAATTGGCACAAAAGATGTCTTAGAGAAATTTACTTATGACAAGCTAACATCGTTTTATAAAGATTGGTACAGACCCGATTTGATGGCTGTAATTGTAGTAGGAGACATCGATGTTGCTCAAATGGAAAAGAAAATCATCGAGCATTTTAGTAAATATCAAAACCCTAAAAATAAAAAGCCAAGAAAGATTTTTGACGTTCCAAACCATAACGAAACTTTTGTAGCAATTGAATCTGATAAGGAAAAAGGAAATGCTCAAGTGCAAGTATATTATAAAGATTTTGAAAACAGAAAACCAGAAATTACTATTGGTGATTACAAAGAAAGTGTAGTAGAGCAACTTTTTTCGGGAATGTTAAATAATCGATTAGAAGAACTAAGAAACTCATCAAATCCACCATTTACCTTCGGATATACCTATCATGGTGGTACATGGGCGCGAGAAAAAGAAGCATTTCAATCTTTTGCAATGGTGCCAGAAGAAAAACAAATTGAAGCACTTAAAGTTTTAGTTACCGAAAACGAAAGAGCAAAAAAATACGGATTTACCGAAGGCGAATTTGAAAGAGCTAAGAAAAGTATTCTCGCAAATTATGAAATGTTGTACAACGAACGCGATAAAAACGAATCAGAAAATTTTGTGTCAGAATACCAAGGCAATTTTTTAGAAAAAGAACCTTGTCCTGGTATAACTTGGGAATACAACGAAATAAAAACATTATTAAAAGAAATTAAACTTACAGAAGTTAATGCTTTGATTAACAAGTTTCTGTCAAAAGAAAACAGGGTTGTGGTACTTACTGGTCCAGAAAAAGAAGGTGTAAAAAAACCAACAGAACAAGAAGTATTAGATGCTTTAAATATTAATGATTCTGATATCAAACCTTACGAAGACAAAGCTGTTGCTAATAGTTTATTAAGAATACAACCAGTTGCAGGAACAATAGTTGGTACAAGCAAGAACGATAAAATGGGAACAACTACTTTTACCCTTTCTAATGGTGCAAAAGTAACCTATAAAAAAACCGATTTTAAAAACGATGAAATTCTTTTTGAAGCGGTAAGTCTTGGAGGAAATAATTCATTTACAAATGAAGAAATCCAAAAAACGCAATTTGCAATGATGGGACTTTCTGAAGCTGGATTTTCAGGTTTAAAACTAAATGATATTAATAAATTTCTTGATGGTAAAATTGTAAGTGTAAGACCATATGTGAGTAACACCACCGAAGGTTTAAGAGGATCATCTACACCTACAGATTTAGAAACTTTATTTCAAATGACTTATGCTTATTTTACCGATTTGAATAACGATAAAGATGCATTTGAAGGTTTTAAACAAAAACAAAATGGAATGTTCAAAAACATTGGTTCGCAACCTAATTTTTATTTCCAACAAGAGTTTTATAAAGCTTTAAACCAAAACAATCCAAGATATTTTGGTTTAATTCCAGATGAAAAAGCATGGGAAAAAACAGATTATCAATTAGCATACAACAAATTCAAAGAAAGATTTGCCAATGCAGCCGATTTTGAATTCTTCTTTGTTGGTAATGTTGATGAAAATAAAATAAAAGAATTTGCGACTAAGTATTTAGCTTCATTGCCAACATCAAATTCAAAAGATACTGTAAAGGATTTGGGTTACAGAATGATTTCTGGAAATCAAAACATTACAATTAATAAAGGAACCGATCCAAAAAGTAATGTAACTATTATGTATTATGGTGATGCTCCTTACACACCAAAAGAAGCAATGACACTAAATGCAATGGGCGAAGTGCTTACCATAAAACTCATCGAAGAATTAAGAGAAAACGAAAGTGGCGTATATGGTATTTCGGCACGTGGTTCTATGAATAAAGTTCCTTATGGCGCATACAACTTCAGTATTTCTTTCCCTTGTGGTCCAGAAAACGCCGAAAAACTAACACAATCGGCATTAGCACAAGTCCAAAATCTTATTAATAATGGACCTGATGAAAAAGATGTAGCCAAGTTTAAAGAAGCCGAAATTCAAGATTTGAAAAAAGAACAAAAAGAAAACAAATATTGGTTAAGTAGTATGGTAAAATCGTACACCAATGGAGCTACAATTGACGAAGCTACAACTACAGAAGATTTAATAAACGCTGTAACAGCTAAAGACATTCAAGAAGCAGCCAAAAAATATTTATCGAAAGATAAAGTGATAGGAACATTACTGCCAGAAAAAAAATAATAGTATTTGATTTTAAAATATTTGGGTTATGCTAAATGGAAATTTAGTGTAACCCAATTTTATTTTAAGCAGTAAGTTTTATTAAAAGTTTGTAGAAATAATCTACAAAATACCGCGCGCTTTTATTTCAAGGTATTTATTGATAGTGTCAAGCGTTAAGTTTTCGGGTTGAGTAAGCACCGAATAAATTCCGAATTTGCGCAATTCGTTGGCGATGAGTTTTTTCTCAAACATAAATTTTTCAGCAATAACTTTATCGTAAATTTCTTGTACGTTTTTCGATTTGCTATTGATAATATGATTGAGTTCGGTATTTTGGAAAAAAACCACAACCAATAAATGATTTTTTGCAATGCCTTTTAAATAAGGAAGTTGGCGATGCAAACCTTCGAGGGTTTCAAAATTGGTATAAAGTATTATCAGACTTCGTTGTGTTACATTTTTCTTGATATCGGCATAAAGTCGCGAATAATCGCTTTCAAAAAAATCGGTGGAAATAGCGTATAGATTTTCCATGATTTTATTCATTTGCGAAGTTCTTTTTTCGGCAACCACACGGTTTTCTACTTTTTTAGAAAAAGAAAACATGCCGGCTTTGTCATGTTTTTTTAAGATAACATTCGATAAAACCAAAGTAGCATTAATAGCATAATCCAGTAAACTCATACCATCAAAAGGCATTTTCATAGTTCGTCCTTTATCTAAAACCATGTACACATTTTGTGATTTTTCGTCTTGATATTGGTTTACCATCAAACTGTTTTTCTTAGCAGTTGCTTTCCAATTTAAAGTACGAATATCATCGCCTTGGGTATATTCTTTAATTTGTTCAAACTCCATAGTATGACCAATACGACGAATTTTTTTCATTCCGTATTGCATCAAATTATTAGAAAAAGCAATCAAGTCGTATTTGCGAAGTTGTATAAATGAAGGATACGTTGGCACCATAATGTCTTTAGCAAAACGGTACCTTTTTGATACCAAACGCAGTGGTGTAGCTACATACACATTAAGTGCACCAAAGAAATATTCGCCACGAGTTACAGGTTTTAAAAAATATTGAAAATCGATAAACGAATTGGGCTTTATCGATTTTTTGATTTCAAAATTCCGAACTTGAAATTGATATGGAATTTCATCGATAACCTTAACATTTATTGGAAATGAATAATAATTTTTGATATTAACTCGAATTGGATTTTCGTCGCCATTTGAGAGCTTTTCGGTGGTAATTCGTTCGGCTTCTATGCCGTCATTTACCAAAAAAAGTAACAAACAATCAATACCAAAAAATACTACTAATATCAATAAAAGATACCACGCCAAACTATACAAAACAGGAAATGCAAAGGCAGCACAGAACAATACCATAAGCCCAATAAGTGCAAAAAAGAAACTGTTGTTTATATAAAAGTTTTTCATGGATTTACTGATAAATTATCCAAAATTACCTTGGAATTTCGATACTATTTACAATTTGATTGATGATTTCTTCGCCTGTTAAACCTTCCATTTCGCGTTCTGGTGTTACAATTACACGATGTTGTAATACAGGAATTGCCATTTCTTTTACATCTTCGGGTGTTACAAAATCGCGACCACGAATTGCAGCATAACCTTTGGCAGCATTTAAAATTGCAATAGAAGCACGAGGCGAAGCGCCAAGGTACAAATAGGCATTTTCTCTTGTGTTGATTACAATTTTGGCAATATATTCGAGAATGTTTTGTTCTACAATTATTTGTTTTACAATAGATTGGTAATTTTTAATATCATTGGCCGAAATTATTTTTTGAATATTTTCTAATTTGCCATGATCCTGTAGGGCATGTTCTCTTTTTAAGATGTCAATTTCGTCAGTAAGTTCTGGATAATTCACTTTTATTTTAAACAGAAAACGGTCGAGTTGCGCTTCTGGTAAGCGATAGGTTCCTTCTTGTTCGATAGGATTTTGCGTAGCCAAAACCAAGAATGGTGCTTCCATTTTATTCTGTGTGCCATCAATGGTAATTTGGCGTTCTTCCATAACTTCAAAAAGGGCTGCTTGCGTTTTGGCTGGCGAACGGTTTATCTCATCAATCAAAACTAAATTCGAAAAAATAGGTCCTTTTTTGAATTCAAATTCCGATTTTTTTAAATCAAAAACCGATGTTCCTAAAATATCAGACGGCATCAAATCGGGTGTGAACTGAATACGACTAAAATTAATATCAAGTGTCTTGGCTAAAATCTTTGCTGTAATGGTTTTTGCAACGCCCGGAACACCTTCTATAAGCACATGTCCGTTAGATAAAATGGCAACCAAAAGTTGGTCTATCATTTTGTGTTGCCCGACGATTACGGTTCCAATTTCTTGTTTTATTTTATCGACACCTTCTTTAAGTGGCGAAAGATCTATTCTGTTTTTAAACTGAATATTTCCTGTATTTTGATTTTCTTCATTAAAATTTTCCATATAATTTTTATTTCGAAGTTAATTTATAATTTTTTCGATGGCATCGTTTAGTGTTACCAAATCGCTTTCTATACTTTGATGATAGGTAGATTTTTGATAATCGATAAGCTTTACTGCTTCTCGAATATCATCTATGTTTTTACCTGTTTTTTGTTGTAATTTATTAATAAAATTTTCATCGAGTTTTGTTGTATCAATATGATATTCGCTGCGAATTTTTTCTAAGAAATAGATAATTTTTTTATCGATAATATTCTGCGGATTATTTTCTTGATAGTATAAATTTCCTATGGTTTTTGTAAAATCAACAGTCGTGTTGCTCAGTGGTTTTATAATGGGTACAATGCGTTGTTTGCGTCTGGCATTAAAAATAATGAAGAGTACCAAACCAAACAAGAAAATAAACCAAGCTGCTTTTAATGAATCTTGACTAAAGATAAAACGCAACATTCCTTCAGATTCCAAGTCGCCATTTTGCCCTTTTACTAACCAATACAAATCGCCTTTTGGTAAATACGAGAGTAGCTTTTCGCTATACTCTTTATTGTTATTTTTAAGCAATGTGTAGTTGGTAAATAAAACGGGTTGGCTGCACAATATAAATGTTCCTTTTCCGAAATTAACAGCAACGGCATTCACAACTTTTTTGTTGCCAGATTGTTGGTAACTAATTATTTTTGTGGTGTTTACATCGCAACCAGAAAAATAAGTTGTCATGGCACCTTTGTCAAGTGTATACGTTTTATTTCCTAAATTTTTATTGGCAAACCAAACTTTTGGAGATTTAAAAACATCTAAATCAGATTTAACTTTGAGTTTTAAAGTATCGAGAAATTTTGTATCAAAATTAGAAGCACAAATTACAGCTTTGTTGCCGTGAGCTACAAATTTCAAGATTTCTTTTACCGATTCTCTATCCATTTGGAAATATTGATCGATGTACAACAAACCGCCTGTGTAGGTGTAAGTTGTGTCTATCGACTCTGTTACAGGTGGCGCTACATAATTGCCTACAGTATTTACGGTATCAAGCACAATAGAATCAGATGTTTCAACAACCGTGTCAATATCTTCGGAATAAACATCATTTTCTGAATATTCAGAATAATTTAATGAATCAATTTTTAGCTGATATTCATCATAATTAAAAAATTCGTAAGGTGTTTTCTCAACTTTTATCAACTTATTTTTTGGTAATAAATCACGAATTTCTTCATTAAAAATGTACAACCCAAACGGTATTTTATCCTGCGTACCATAGGTTGGTGTCCAGTCTATTTCTTTTGGTTTCGAAGATTCGATAGCAACTAATAGTCCTACGAAAATTACAATTATGGCAATATATATTTTTAAGGTTTTATCCATCAAATCGAAGAAATTGTGCTGTCAAACGTGTTTTTTGCTTCAGAAAAAATAGTATCGGTTACTTCAAATTCGCCATACCAAATGTAAGTGTAGAGATAAGAAGCATAATCAAATTTATTTTTTATAGCAGAATTTTGTATTTCGTAATAATAATCGGAATTGGTTTTTTCTGGATGCCAGCTTATATAGGATTTTTGCGACAATTTTTTGAGCAACCACAAATAATAATAACGAATTGCCAATCGGTTATTGCCTTGTTTAATGGTATTTTTTATCAATGTTTCAAAATCTACCGTTTCAAGATTTTTTTCGATGTCTTCATGATGCAGTACTTTTTTACTTGATTTGGCAAATATCCATTGTCCTTCTTTCTTTAATAATAACTTGGCTATCATGTAAATAGCAAACAAGATAATGGCTATAAAAAAGACTTTGAAAAATATAGAAATTCCATTTGAAGTAGCTTTTGGATCTAATCCATTAATAATGGAATTTAAAATATTGTTTAGCCAATTTATAAAACGTTCCCAAAGCGTAGCACCTAGGGCTTCTTTACTTTCGGTTTCGTAATTAAAATTTTCGGAATTGTATTCTTCTTTTAAATTGTGTTTGTATTTGGAAACAGTATTTTTTTGCGTATCAATTTGGGCTTTGTCTATATTATGTACTTTGGTTGAATCTTTTTCAAACACAGCAACATTTTGCGCAGTAACAATTTGCACAAAAAGAAAAAGTATCACAATGAATTTCAGCTTATTTTTAACCATGAATATTGGTGTTTTTATACACTTTATTAAAAACAATTTTCGGATATATCAAATAGTAAAAACTAATGATTGCCAGTGTAAAAAAGATAATAAACATATCAAGCCACAAAGGCATTTCGAGTGCATAACGCGTTACATAACCTTCGAGAAAACCTGCGGCTATTGTAAACGGAATGGTACTTAAAAAAATTTTAAAGCTGTTTTGAAATCCAATTTTAAAGGAATCCATGCGCGAATACGTTTTTGGAAATAGTATTGCTGCTCCCAGCATAAATCCGGCGGCGGCTTCTATAATAATTCCGAAAATTTCCATACACCCGTGTATCCAAATACCTTGCATACTTTTGAGTAAGACACCTTTTTCGTAAAACATATATTGAAAAGTGCCCAACATAACACAATTTTGAAGGTAATACACAAAAGTGCCAATGCCAGCAAATACGCCATATAAATAGCATTTGGCTCCAACTTCTAAGTTGTTTAAAGTAATACCAATAAAACTACCCCAATTACTTCCCGATTTGTAGATAGCAACCGGATTTCCATCTCTAATATTTTTATAAGTTTCGTTTACATAAGCATCGCCCAAAAACATGCGCACATAACCAGAATCGTACCGTGTAGAAACAATTCCTATCAAAACAAAAAGAAAAAACATCAAGAAAGAATACAAAAGATAGCGCCTGTTTTGATATACAATAAGTGGCACTTCTTCTTTAAAAAAGTAAACCAATCGATTGCTTTCTGTACGTTTGGTTTTGTAAATCTTTTGATAAATGGTTGCTGCTAAATGATTTAGGTAAACAACGGTTTTGCTTTTTGGATAATAAGTTTGGGCATACGATAAATCATTTACCAAATGAATGTATAAATTTGCCATTTCATCTGGATTTTTATTAGATTTACCAAAAATTGCTTGCTCAAATTCAAGCCATTTTTCTTTATTTTGTTTTATAAATGCAACCTCTCTCATTAGAGGCTAAAATAGAAAATATGAATCAAATAGCAATAACAACCACACAAAATGTTAATATAAATTTTAACTTGGCATCTGTTGGCGATAGATTGTTGGCGTATATTGTTGATTTTCTGATACGTGCAGCGTATGTTTTTGTAGTTTTATATTTATTATTTGGTGTTTTTGATTTAGGAAAATTGTTTGATAACAAGGATATGTGGTCTATAATGGCAGTTTTTAGTCTTATTTTATTACCCTATTTTTTATACAATTTGGTAATGGAAACTTTTTTTGAAGGACAAACATTAGGCAAAAAACTCATGAAAATAAAAGCCGTAAAAATAGATGGTTACCAAGCCGGATTTGGCGATTTTCTTATTAGATGGATATTCAGCATTGTCGATTTTTCAATCATTGGAATCATCGTGATTTCATCGAGTAAAAAATCGCAACGATTGGGCGATATGGCAGCCGGAACCGCGGTTATTTCTCTAAAAAATGATGTTACAATTAAAAATACAATTCTCGAAGAACTCGATAATCAATATGTGCCAATTTATCCGGCAGTTATCAAATTGAGCGACAACGATGTACGTATCATCAAAGAAACCTTTACATCGGCATTAACACGAAACGACTACGAGCTTATCAATAAGTTACGCGAAAAAGTAGAAAATGTTACCGGCATTAAAAATATTTCGGGCAACGATCGCGATTTTATCCGTACCATTATCAAAGATTATAATTTCTATACTCAGAATATGTAATTATTGGGCTTTTTGCCAAACATCAAGATATTTTTCGGCAATTTTAACATAATGATGTTCTTCTTCGATAAACTGTCTGGCATTGCGCCCAATCTCCGATATTTTAGCAGGATTTTCAATAAGCCACGATAATTTTTCTACCAAATAATTCACATCAGGCAACGCATTGATGAGAACTTCATCTTCTTTCAGATTAAAATATTCTAAAAATTCCGTTTCGGCACCACTAAAAACAACTTTTCCTTGCGCCATCGCTTCAAGCGCATTATAACCTTGATCGTAGCTATACACTTGATCTAAAAGAATATGTGCTTTAGAATATAGTTTTATATATTTGTTATAGGGAATGCTTCTTACGGTAATTATCTCAACTTTTTCGGAATATTTTTTTTCTATAATTTCTAAGGCTTTTTCAAAAAAATGATTGCCTTTTTTCTCTGGATGCGACATATTTATTCCGTGAAAAATTACAATTTTATCATTTCCGTTATATTCCGTATAGGTAAAATTGTCTACAACAATAGGTTGCGGAATAAGCGGTACCGATTTTGGATTTTCCATTAATGGTATAAAATAATCAAAATCGGCAGGAATAACCGCAGCTACATTTTTGTATACAAATTTGTGAAGTTTCTTAAATGGTTTGGTGTTGAATTTTAACGTGTATTTGCAATGTTTTGCTTTTTTGTTTTCTAAACAAGGCGTAAGTACCGAATATTTGAATTTACCTTGTAGCATATATTGCACACACACATAATCATCACCAGATGAAGATAAAAAGGTTTTTTTGTTGTTTTTGAAAATGTATTTTAAAAACTTTTTTTCAAGAAATAAAGGCGTTTGCAAAGCATATTCGTTTACCAACTGTACATAATCAAATCCAATTACTTTTTTGCGGTTTATATAAAATCGAAAGGCAGTTTCTAATGTTGCAAAATCAAATTTTGTAATGCGATAAATAACTTGTCTTGCAGCATTAAGAAGAAAAATATTGTTGGAATATTTAGCAAATAACGAAATGTCTAACGGATAATTTTTAAAATCATTATCGGCAATAATAATCACTTCGTGTCCTAATTTTTGTAATCCTTTTTTAAGAGAATTATGCATATTACTATATTCGCCAACAAGCAATATCTTCATCATTTACTATATTTGTGGCTAAAATAATCTATTTTGCCCGATAATAAAAAATTAAAGCTTGCATTAGTAACAACCACACTATCAGACGGTGGTGCTGAGCGTTGTGCTGCTTTGCTATCGGAATATTTTGACAATCAAAACGTTGAAGTGCATAACATTGTTTTTTCAGGCAGAATTCAATATCGTTATGCTGGTAAATTGGTGCATTTAATTGCTGATAATCAAAGCAATTCGTCTATTGCACGATTTTTTAGACTTAAAAAATATTTAGCTAAAGAAAAATTCGATTTTATAATTGATTTTCGAACCAAAGAAAAGTTGTGGCAAGAAGCTATTATCCATCGATTTTTATACAAAAATCATATTCAGACCATTCACAGTTCTAAATTAGAAACCTATATTCCAAAAAGTTATTTTTTCAAAAAATTGCTTTATAAAAAGAATACGCCCTTGGTAGCCGTTTGTAAAGCAGTTGAAAATAAAATTAGAGAACAACAGTATTTTAATTCAGTAAAAACAATTTATAATCCGATAGCTACAAGTGTTGTTGATATTCCTATTGTAAAAGATGAAAACTTTATTTTGGCAGCCGGAAGTATGAATAAAAATATCAAGCAATTTGATGTTTTGATACAAGCGTATTCACAATCTATTTTACCAGAAAAAAATATCAAATTAGTAATTATCGGCGATGGATTGTTGCGACCAACTTGGCAGAAATTAGTGCAAGAAATGGGTTTACAAGATAGAGTTGTGTTAAAAGGTTTTATAGAAAATCCGATGGGGTATTTTAAAAATGCGCTGTTTACGGTTTTAACCAGCAAATACGAAGGTTTTGGCTATGTTCTTGTAGAAGCCTTGGCTTTGGGTACACCAGTTGTTTCTTATGATTGTCCGTTTGGGCCAAGCGAAATAATTAATCATCAACAAAACGGACTTTTGGTTGCTAATCAAAACCGAGAAGAATTAGTAAAAGCTTTAAACGAAATGATAGAAAATCAAGAACTTTATACTTTTTGTAAATCTAATGCGAAAGCATCAGTTGAAAAATTTTCTTTGCAACGAATAGGAGCAGAGTGGATAACTTATTTTGACACTATTAAGAATATGTAGCCACTTTAATCCCTATTTTATTTAGTATTTCTTTTAAAGATTTGATTAAAATTAAAATAAAATTTGGTGATTGTAGTAAAAACCTTTGTTTCCAGTTTAGGTTTTTTTGATCTATATTCTTGTAAATTTTTTTCCAATTTTTGGTGTCGCCATTTTTTTTAAGACGAGTTACAAGCATGTATCTCAAAAAGTCGATGTGCTTTTTTATATCGGTGTTTTCGTTTTCCCAGTTTTTATATTGATTGTAATCTGGTATAGTCGCCATTTTTATTGGCAATCGAGTTATTTGGTTTTGCACATCCATGACGTAATTCATCATTTTTTTATTGGAATACGCTAATTTAAAATAATAATTGGCTCGTATATTGAAATCTAAATCTTGTGCTGACTTATGTTTTGTATTATAATAACCAACTTTATCAAATACATCTTTATGAAAACAAATGCTGCCGTGTGTATAAAAGCCTTGTTTAATATTGTCTTTAAAATAATTTAGATAGCCTTCAAAATCTTGGGGTAAATGTTCGGTGCCGGTGATAGGATTTCTTTTTGCATCATTATATACTTCGTAGTAATTGGTACCAAATATTCTGGCATCAGGAAAATTTTGGGTTAATCGGTAAATCGTTTCCAAAAATTGGGGTTCCCAAGTATCATCGGCATCAAGATAGGTTATATAGTTGGCAAGCGCATGTTTTATTCCAGTATTTCGGGTAGCCGAAAGTCCTTGATTTTTTTCGTGATTTATAAATCGGGCTTTTTTGTCTAAAATTGTTGTAGCAATTTCAAAGCTTTTATCTGTACTACAATCGTTTACAATAATAATTTCAAATTGAGTGAAGGTTTGTTGCAAAATGCTATTGATACACTTTGCTACATAAGTTTCCTTATTGTATAACGGAATAATTATTGAAAAATAAGGAGTATTAGTCATTTTGCAGTATAAAATTAAAAAGTTCATTCCAATTTTCTAAAGCAAATTCATTTGTATAAGGATACTTATTTCCTTGATATTGAATGGATTTTTTTGTGAATTGCGTAATTAGAGCAGCTAATTCTTTGGCATTATCAACGTCAAAGAAGCTTACTTCTTGATAGTCTCCAACGGTTTCTTTGGTGTAGGGTAAATTTGCTACTAATAATGGTTTTTTGAACGCTTTGGCTTCAGAAATGGGTAAGCCCCAAGTTTCTAATTTAGAAGGAAAAACAATGCAATCTACACTATTATAAAGTGTTAATAATTGTTCTCTACTTAGCCAACCATAAAATGTTACGTTGTTAAAATTATGGTATTTCTTAAATAAATACTTTGCAAATTTATTTGGGTTTTCGGCTATAGTAGAAAAATGAAACATAGTTTTTGATGCAACACTAGGGTCTAATAGTTTTATGGCATCAAATAGTAATTCAAAATTTTTAAAAGTTCTTGGAAAACTCGGATAAAAAAAATGAATTTTAGTTTCGTCTAAAGCAATAGTGTTATTCGTTAAAATTTCAGTAAATTCTGGTTTTGCAACTATAACTTTGCTATTGGGATATAATGCTTTAAATTTCTCTTTAATCCAAAATTGTTGTACAAAAACAGCATTGTTTTTATAGATGTTTTTTTTTGATAAATAGTAATATAATTTCGAGAAAATGCCAATTTTATAATCAAACTTCCAATCGTACCAAGTTGCATTATAAAAAATGGTTGGATGATGAAAATACATAAATTGTTTTTTTGAAACTACCGTAGGTGTTGTGTCATGTAGTGAAAGCCAAATGTCTGGATTCCATTTTTTTGAAAGTTTTTTAAAATAATAAAACTCATAATATAGTCTTTTGAGCCACGATTTTTTTGAATCTGGATATTCGAAATATTCTATGTTTGGATATGAAAATTTATCTTTTGAATGCACTAAAGCTTTTATTGTGTAATCATTAGCTGCGTTGAATAAGGATATTTTTTGCAAACAATTATCCAATATGGTAAAGATTCCGCCTTCAACCATATTAATACCCGATATTACAATAGTTTTTTTATGATTCATTATTGTATTAGTTTTTTTCAGCAAAGTTATCAGATGATTTTTTTAATCCTAAAATGCTAAAAAAGAAGCTGAACAAAATTAGTTCTGTACCTATTATTATGAAAAAACTTGATGGGATTGCTATTCGTAATGTGTCTGTTACATTTAGATTTCCGAAATCTACAGCTAACCATTTTAACAAATTTATAAAACCAAGTATAAAACCAATAATTATTAAGAAACAACCAAGGAGTAGTCCTTTTTCTAAATTTATTTTTTCAAAAAGCGATTCATATCTCACACTTTTTGGAAGTAAATTATTCTCAACGGCATATATTTTTGTGAGGCCATAAAACAAAACAAATTGTATGCCTATAATAATAGCAGTTTCTATATAAAGTAAAGTATGTACATCTAATACAATATGACTTATTTGCAAAGGTTTTATGCTTAGTAGAAGATAGCTAAATAAACCGGAAACAATTAAAAATATTCCAGGAAATAGAAAAAGCCATTTAGGACTGTAAAGTAATAAAAATCTTAGATGGCGCCAACCATCGCTCCAAGTGTTTAGATGCGGTTTTCTTCCTCTTTTGTCTTTTGATAACGTGGTTGGAACTTCCGTAATTTTTAAATTCAATAAGTGTGCTTTTACAACCATTTCCGATGCAAATTCCATTCCTGTGGTATGGGTATCCATTTTAACAAATGCCTCTTTAGTAAAAGCTCGAAGCCCACAATGAAAATCTCTGATGTTTGATTTAAAAAAAAGACGTCCCACAAAAGATAATACAGGATTGCCTAAATATTTATGTAAAAATGGCATGGCTCCTTTTTCGATACCACCTTTAAATCGATTACCCATTACCAAATCAAAACCTTCTCTAAGTTTCGATATAAAAGGCATTACATTATAAAAGTTATAGCTATCATCGGCATCACCCATTATTATATATTGTCCTTCAGCTGCAAGGATACCACCGCGTAATGCACTACCATAGCCTTTTTCTGTTATAGAAACTACTCTTGCTCCATGATTTGTTGCAATATTTTGCGAACCATCTGTACTGCCATTATCTGCTACAATAATTTCGCCTATGATATTATTTTCTTCCAAAAATCTTTTTGCTTTTTCAATACAATAGGAAAGACTATTGGCTTCATTAAGACACGGAATTACAAATGATATTTCCTTTTTCATTTTTCGGTTTTCTGATAGTTGTAATTTTCAATTAAATAAAAAAGCAATAAAAAAATTATCCAAGCATTATAAAATGTATATCTCGAAATAATTGATTCTGCAACAGATACTAAAAATAAATTTGAAAACACCAAAATAATAAACAATATATATATCAAAAATACTTTGTTGCTTTCTTTATGGTATTGATAACAAAAAAATACAAAAAGTATTAAATTTAATAATACAAAGTAAGCGCTATTGGCACCTTTTATTATATTTTGAATATATAATTTTAAATAATTTCCACTATTGTGCATGGCTAAAATGGCGGCTACTTTTGTAGTCATTTTATCATTCAAAATTGTTTTTTTATCATTAGTATACTTAGAATCAAAAAAATATTCGCCATTATAATTAATGGTTCCATTACTTATTTTTACATAATTGGTATAGTAAAATTCCAAAGGGTCTGAGCCATCTACTATATTCTTTTTTAAAAGTTTTTTTTCATTTAACTTTTGGTTTACAAATAAAAAATACTGCCTTTCATTCTTGTTTGAAAAAGCTACAGAATCTTTGGCTTCCGAAATATAAAATGGAATTGTAGCGATTTGAATTCCGGTCCATGGCGTACTTGTAAAATAATTATTTGTTACATAATGATAATATTTATCAGAAAAGATAAGCGCAACAAAGAGTACAAAAGGGAATGTAGCCAGTAAAATTGATTTTTTTTTATTGAATAAGAAAAATGGTAAAAAAACTAAGACTGGTAGTAAAAATAAAAACTGAGACCTTGTAGATATTAGTAAAAATAAAGCTAAATATAAGTAAATTAAAATTTTGCCTTTTGTAGTAAAAATGTAGCTAACTATGAGGCTCATACATAACAAATATAAGCTGTATGAATTACTTTCCGATAGAATTGATATGGTTGTTTTATGAACATAAAACACTGGTATAAAAAGTATTATGAGTAAAGTTGCTATTGAAAAATCTGTAATTTTTAAATATTTTGACAATGTATTTTTGAAGCAATAAACAGATAAAATAAAAATTACTACTTGTGATAATTGAACAAGTTTTAAATAATAACTACCAAATAATATTTTATGAATTTTTATAAATAATGGATACCCTAAACTTCTTGTAATGCCTTGATATATATAAGATTCTGAATCTGGATGCAAAAGTGGCGCATTAACCAAAGTAAAAATTAAAGCAATTACACTTAGAGCAATAAAGATGTAGTTTGATTTAAAATATTTATTTAAAAACGTACGAAAACTTGAAATTATTGCTTGCATTATTGGGTGTAATTTTTCGAATTTTAAACAGTTTTCTGCACCACTTCAAAAATAGCACCATCTTCGCATTTTAATGTTTTTGATGGATATTTCATTAATAGTGCATAATCGTGAGTAGCCATAATAATGGTTTTTCCGTTTTGGTTTATTTTTCGTAAAACCTCCATAACTTCTACGCTGGTCTGTGGATCAAGATTTCCTGTTGGTTCATCGGCCAATATTAGTTCTGGGTCATTTAGCAAAGCCCTCGCAATAGCCACACGCTGTTGTTCGCCACCCGATAATTGATGCGGCATTTTGTTAGCAAAACCTTGCATACCAACACGAGTAAGTACATCTTCAATTTGGTTTTGCATTTCGGTTTTGTTATCCCAACCAGTTGCTTTTAATACAAATAGAAAATTTTCCTTAACTGTTCTGTCTGGTAATAATTTAAAATCTTGAAAAACAATGCCTAACTTTCTTCTTAGAAACGGAATTTCACTTTCTTTTAAAGTTACTAAATTATGACCTTCTATCGAACCTTCGCCAACAGTAAGTGGCAAATCACCATACAAAGTTTTTAAAAAACTACTTTTTCCGGTACCCGTTTTTCCAATAATGTAAATAAAATCTCCTGGGTTTACAGTAAGGTTTATTTGCGATAAAATAACTTTATTTTCTTGATATATAGTTGCGTTGTTGAGTGTTAAAATTGGCTCTTGCATAGAATTTGACGTATTTTTTCGTAAAAGTACTATTTTTTGATTAATTATGAATTATTACTGATAAAATGATTAACTCAAAATTAGCATAAATTTTATATTTTAAAGCGTCTAATTTTCTAAAAGTCTAATAATCTAAATAGTCTTAGTAAAGTCAAATCTTGTGCTTTAAAAAACAAATGACTACTTTAGCCAACAAATAATTTGAGATGATTACCGAAGAACAATTCCAAAAAGAATTACAACTTATTATTGAAAATGCTATCAGAGAAGATGTTGGCCCTGGCGATTATAGTTCGCTTGCTTGTGTGCCACATGATGCCAAAGGAAAAGCAAAACTATTGGTAAAAGACGAAGGGATTATTGCAGGTGTAGATTTTGCCAAAATGGTTGTAAACTACGTAGATCCACAACTCGAAATAGAAGTATTTATTACCGATGGTAGTTTTGTAAAATATGGCGATGTAGTGTTTCATCTTTCGGGTAGTTCGCAATCTATACTTAAGGCAGAGCGTTTGGTACTCAACGCTATGCAACGAATGAGTGCTATTGCTACCAAAACCAAAAAATATGTAGATTTAATAGCAGGAACTAATGCCAAAATTCTTGATACTCGAAAAACAACACCCGGTTTTAGAGCTTGCGAAAAATGGGCTGTAAAAATTGGCGGTGGCGAAAATCACAGATTTGCGCTGTATGATATGATAATGCTCAAAGATAATCATATCGATTTTTGTGGCGGAATCACGCAAGCTATAGCAAAAACGCAAAAGTATCTAACAGAAAATAACCTCGATTTAAAAATCATTGTTGAAGCTAGAAACTTAGCAGAAATCGAAGAAATTCTCAAAAGTAAAGGAGTGTATCGTATTTTGATTGATAATTTTAATTTTGACGATACCAAAACAGCAGTAGCCATGATTGGCAACACTTGTTTAACAGAATCTTCAGGAAATATCAACGAAAAAACCATACGACAATATGCAGAATGTGGTGTAAATTACATTTCATCTGGCGCCTTAACGCATTCGGTTTACAATATGGATTTAAGTCTAAAAGCTATTGAAAATTAAACTTATAGCCTAAAAAAAGTAATGGATAAAGTAAAACAATTCATAAAAAACTTTCCGATAATAAAACAACTTATTTTTTTATTAAAAAGAATAAAGCTTTCATTTTTAGAAGATTTGTCTTTATACGATTTGATAAAAATTTATACGCTAGGAATTATTCAAGGCGATGTTTCGCCAAGGGCAACTTCTATTGCCTTTAGTTTTTTTATGGCTTTGTTTCCGTTTGCTTTATTCGTGCTGAATTTGATTCCGTATATTCCAATTTCAGGCTTTCAAGACGATTTCATGAATTTTGTAAAAGACAATGTACCGCCAACAACATTCGATGCTATTTCCAAAATTCTATTCGATATTTTGCATAACAGTCACACCGGCTTACTTTCAACTGGGGTAATTATGGCGATATTTTTAATGTCTAATGGTGTGAACGCAGTACTTTCTGGGTTCGAAAACTCAAAGCACATTACCGATAAAAGAGCGTATTTTCATCAATATTTTGTAGCTTTAGGTTTGTCATTGGTACTTACAATAATTTTTCTGGTAGCTGTGGCAGCCATTGTAATATCTGAAGTTATCATACAAAAAACCATTTTGCAAGATGTTTTGTCCGATAAAATTTCATTGATAGAAATCTGCCGATTGGTATTTTTGGTATTAATGGTTTTAACATCTACATCACTATTATTTAAATTCGGGATAAAACAAAAAAAAGCGACGTTTTTCTCAATCGGTTCAGTATTTACAACTTTGTTATTTATTTGTACTTCTTATCTTTTTGGAATTTGGGTAGTTAAATTCTCGAAATACAACGAACTTTACGGCTCTATCGGAACATTATTAATTGTAATGTTTTACATCTGGATAAACTGCATGATTTTACTTTTAGGATTTGAACTTAATGTCATCATTGCCCGATTGAAACGTTTACATCAAAAATCAGAATAAAATGTATTTTGTTGAGGTAATACTTCCTTTGGCATTAGCCAAAACATTTACATATAGCATTTCGGAAGCCGAGTATCAGTACATAAAACCCGGAATGCGCATTGCTGTGCCTTTCGGAAAATCAAAAATTTATACCGCATTAGCCGTTCGTGTGCATCAAGAAGCGCCCACTTTGTACGAAGCCAAAGAAATTCATTTAATTCTCGATGAAAATCCTGTGGTTACAGATTTGAATTTAAAACATTGGCAATGGATTTCGCAATATTACATGTGTTCTATTGGTGAAGTTATGCGATGTGCGTTACCTTCGGCGTTGCTTTTGGAAAGCGAAACGGTGATTGCAAAAAAAGAAAATAGTAGCATTCCAGATACGATTTCCGACGATGAATATTTGATTCTCGAAGCCTTAGAAAAACAATCTTCAATTACTATAAATGATGTTTCGAAAATAGTAAATAAGAAAAAAGTGTTTCCGGTTGTTTACAATTTATTTCAAAAAAATGCCGTTTCGTTGCACGATGAAATGATTGAAACCTATACGCCAAAATTGGTAAAGTACATCAAACTCAATCCGAATTTTGAAACAGAAGAAGGCTTAAAATCACTTTTGGAAAGCATAAAAGGCAGCAAACAAAAAGAAATTGTACTGCAATATTTTCAGCTAAAAGCGCTAAACCCAAAACCTATTGCTCAAAAATTGCTTTTAGAAAAAAGTAATGCTTCGGCTGTAGCATTAACAAAATTGGTCGAAAAAGAAATTTTTGAAGTTTTTACCTATCAAGAAGATAGAGTAATTTTTGCCGAAAGCCAAAAAGAAATAAACTTGAGTAACGAGCAAGAAATTGCTTTAAATTCAATAAAAGAAAGTTTTACTCAAAAAGATGTTTCGTTGCTGCACGGCGTTACGTCTTCTGGAAAAACAGAAATTTATATAAAACTCATTGATGAAATTCTAACTACCAATGCTCAAGTATTGTATTTGTTACCCGAAATTGCTCTTACTACACAATTAGTATCAAGACTTACCCAATATTTTGGTAATAAAGTAGCTGTTTTTCATTCAAAATATTCCAATAACGAGCGCGTTGAGGTTTGGAATAATGTTTTGCAAAATTCAAAAAATGCTCAAGTTGTAATAGGAGCAAGGTCGGCTTTGTTTTTACCTTTTCAGAATTTAAAACTCATTATTGTTGATGAAGAACACGAGCAAAATTTCAAGCAACAAGATCCTGCGCCTCGCTATCATGCACGCGATGCAGCTATTGTATTAGCGCTTAGTTGCGAAGCAAAAGTCTTGTTGGGTTCTGCAACACCAAGCATCGAAACTTTTTATAATTGCGAACAAAACAAATACGGATATGTTGCGCTAAACAAACGCTTTGGAAATGCACAGTTGCCCAATATCGAATTGGTAGATTTGAAAGATGCGCATTTCCGTAAAAAAATGTCCGGACATTTTAGTTCGCAACTCATTGAAGCTATTGACACTGCAACCAGCAATGGCGAACAAGTAATTTTATTTCAAAATCGTCGGGGTTATTCGCCAGTTATGGAATGTCTTACTTGCGGTCATGTGCCACAATGTACAAATTGTGATGTGAGTTTAACGTATCATAAATTTAAAAATCAACTCCGTTGTCATTATTGCGGTTATGCCATTGCCAGACCAAGTAGTTGTCATGCTTGTTCGAGTATCGATTTAACTACAAAAGGTTTTGGAACCGAACAAGTAGAGTTGGAATTGGCAGCATTGTTTCCAAGTTTGAATATAAAACGAATGGATCAAGATACCACTCGTGGTAAATATAGTTTCGAGAAATTAATAGAAAGTTTTAAAAATCAAGAGATTGATGTTTTGGTAGGAACACAAATGCTTGCCAAAGGTTTGGATTTTAGCAATGTGTCGTTGGTTGGGATTTTAAATGCCGATAATATGTTGTACCATCCCGATTTTCGTTCGTTTGAGCGGAGTTTTCAGATGCTTACGCAAGTAGCAGGTAGAGCCGGAAGATCGGACAAAATTGGCAATGTCATTATTCAAACCTATAATCCATTGCATAATGTTATACAGCAAGTTACGCAAAATAATTATCTGGATATGTACAAAGAGCAAGTATATGAACGGAGAATATTTCAGTATCCGCCATATTTTCGCTTGATAAAACTGACGATTAAATGTAAAGATTTTGAGAAGTTAAAAGAATCTTCGCTTTGGTTGTATCAGGTTTTAAAACAATCGCTTAATTGTCCTGTACTTGGACCAGAAGAACCTGTAATTTCTAAAATTAGAAACGAATATTTACGAACAATTTTAATAAAAATTCCGATTGAAAATAATCTTTCGGCAACCAAAAAAAATATCGAAAAAACCTTAGCAAGCTTCGAAACCATTTCACACTATCGAAGTGTAAAAGTGGTTGTAAATGTTGATTTTTATTAAAAAAATTATTGATAGTAATAAAAAAAGGTTTGATAATTTTTTAAAATCATCAAACCTTTTTCTACTTATTGAAGTGAAATTAAATTCTTTTTAATTGGTCTTTCATCATAGCCACTTGTTCCTTAAGCATGCCTTGTTTGTCAAGTTTTTTAACTTCGGCAAGCAAGTTGTTAGCCTCAATTTTTCTTCTTCTCGAAAGCGCAACACCAGCAAGATTCAACTTAGCTACAGCCAAATCCAAATCCATGTTAAGCCCTAGTTCTATTGCTTTTTTGAAATATTTTTCGGCAACATTCAAATTGGTTTGCGAATTCATTAATCCTTGTAAATAATTGTAATAGCCTTGTTGTTTTCTAACCAACGCCGATTCTGGATTTTTAATTTTATCTAACCATTTTTTGGCTCCATCAAAATTTTGTTTACGCATTTGAAAGAATGCCAAAATCAAAATTTCGTTTCTATAATAAAGAAAAACAGGAACAGCTACCAAAAGTAATAAGAAAATTCCATTGCCGATATTTCCTTCGGTAAACTGCCATATAGCGCAACAAAATAGGAGTGCGGCCAGTACTAATTTTATATTTTTATTAAACATGATTGAATTAAAATTAATTATTTTAAAATGTGTATATTTGTAAAGTGTGCAAAGGTAATAAAAAGCAATAAAATAATTTTTAAAAAAGTATTTGTATCTAAAAAAAAGGTTTGTATATTTGCACTCGGTTTTGAAAAGCCACACAAAAGTTTAAAAATTAGAATTTAAAGATAAAGAAAATGAGCAAAAGAACGTTTCAACCATCGAAAAGAAAAAGAAGAAATAAACACGGGTTTATGGAAAGAATGGCTACTGCAAATGGTAGAAAAGTCCTTGCTCGTCGTCGTGCAAAAGGAAGACACAAATTAACTGTTTCTTCTGAACCAAGACACAAAAAATAATGATTAATTACTAATCATAGCAAGCCGTTACTTTTATTAGTAGCGGCTTTTTTTATATCTGTTAGTAAAATAGTTTGCTTTTCACTAACTTTAAACCAGAAACTTACAACAACAAAACAACACAACAATGCCAAAAGACACAACAATCAAATCAGTTCTTATCATAGGTTCTGGGCCTATCATTATCGGGCAAGCCTGTGAGTTCGACTATTCGGGTTCGCAATCGGCTCGTTCGCTGCGCGAAGAAGGAGTAGAGGTCATACTTATCAACTCCAATCCGGCAACCATCATGACCGATCCAGCGATGGCAGATAAAGTATATTTATTGCCACTTACAACCAAATCCATCATTCAAATATTAAAAGAGAATCCTCAAATTGATGCTGTATTGCCAACAATGGGCGGACAAACGGCGTTAAATCTTTGCCTGGAAGCCGAAGAAAAAGGAATTTGGAATGATTTTAATGTAAAACTTATCGGTGTAGATATCAATGCTATCAACATCACAGAAGATAGAGAGCAATTCAAACAGTTGCTTACCAAAATCAACATACCGTATGCGCCTGCCAAAACTGCCAATTCATTTTTAAAAGGAAAAGAAATTGCGCAAGAATTTGGATTTCCATTGGTAATTCGTCCATCATTTACTTTAGGCGGAACGGGTGCTGCTTTTGTCCACAGAAAGGAAGATTTTGACGAATTGCTAACTCGAGGTTTGGAAGCATCACCGATACACGAAGTCTTGATAGACAAGGCATTGCTGGGTTGGAAAGAATACGAATTGGAATTGCTTCGAGATAAAAATGATAACGTTGTTATTATTTGTACCATCGAAAATATGGATCCGATGGGAATTCATACCGGAGATTCTATAACCGTTGCGCCAGCCATGACTTTGAGCGATACCACGTTTCAACGTATGCGCGATATGGCAATATTAATGATGCGTTCTATAGGAAATTTTGCGGGTGGTTGTAATGTGCAGTTTGCCGTTTCGCCCGATGAAAAAGAAGATATAGTAGCCATTGAAATCAACCCGAGAGTTTCGCGTTCATCGGCTTTGGCTTCAAAAGCTACGGGGTATCCTATTGCCAAAATTGCTTCAAAATTGGCGTTGGGTTATTCGTTAAACGAACTTCAAAATCAAATAACCAAATCAACTTCGGCTTTGTTTGAACCAACACTTGATTATGTTATTGTAAAAATTCCTCGCTGGAATTTCGATAAATTCGAAGGTGCCGATAGAACACTTGGTTTGCAAATGAAATCTGTTGGCGAAGTGATGGGTATTGGGCGCTCGTTTCAGGAAGCTTTGCACAAAGCCACACAATCGTTAGAGATAAAACGAAACGGTCTTGGAGCCGATGGAAAAAGCTATAAAGATTACGAACAAATTATAGATAAACTAAAATATGCCAGTTGGGATCGCGTTTTTGTGATTTACGATGCTATCCAAATCGGAATTCCTCTAAGTCGTATTCACGAAATTACCAAAATAGATATGTGGTTCTTAAAGCAATTTGAAGAATTATATCTTTTAGAAAAAGAAATCTCGACTTATAAAATAGATACACTTCCAAAAGATTTACTCTTAACAGCCAAGCAAAAAGGTTACGGCGACAGACAAGTAGCGCATATGTTGGGCTGCTTAGAAAGTCAAGTGTATAAATTGCGCGAAGAAAAAAATATCAATAGAGTATATAAATTAGTAGATACGTGTGCTGCCGAATTTAAAGCGCAAACACCTTATTTTTATTCTACTTTTGAAGCCGATATCGAAAAACCAGATGGAACACGATATGTATCGAACGAAAGTATTGTTTCCGATAAGAAAAAAGTAATTGTTTTAGGTTCTGGACCCAATAGGATAGGGCAGGGAATAGAGTTTGATTATTCGTGTGTGCATGGCGTTTTGGCTGCTAAAGAGGCAGGTTTTGAAACCATAATGATAAACTGTAATCCAGAAACGGTTTCAACCGATTTTGATATTGCCGATAAATTGTATTTTGAACCGGTTTTTTGGGAACATATTTATGATATTATTCGACATGAAAAACCCGAAGGTGTTATTGTACAGCTTGGCGGACAAACCGCTTTGAAACTGGCAGAAAAATTAGAACGTTATAATATTAAAATTCTAGGTACAAGTTACGATGCGCTCGATTTGGCGGAAGATCGCGGCAGATTTTCAGAATTATTAAAAGAATTAAATATTCCGTATCCTAAATTTGGTGTTGCCGAAAATGCTGACCAAGCTTTGCAACTTGCCGATACCTTAGATTTCCCCTTGCTGGTGCGTCCTTCGTATGTGTTGGGCGGACAAGGCATGAAAATTGTCATCAACAAACAAGAATTGGAAGAGCATGTTATCGAAATTCTAAAACACATGCCAAATAACAAATTGCTTTTAGATTATTATTTAGATGGCGCAATAGAAGCCGAAGCCGATGCCATTTGCGATGGCGAAAACGTGCATATCATTGGTATTATGGAGCATATTGAGCCGTGTGGCGTACATTCGGGCGATAGCAATGCCACGTTGCCACCATTCAATTTAGGCGAATTTGTAATGCAACAAATTAGAGATTATACGCATAAAATTGCGATTGCTCTTAAAACCGTTGGATTAATCAATATTCAATTTGCTATAAAAGACGACATAGTTTATATCATTGAAGCCAATCCGAGGGCGTCGCGTACAGTGCCATTTATTGCGAAAGCACACCAAGAGCCGTATGTGAATTATGCCGCCAAAGTGATGTTGGGAATTAATAAAGTAACCGATTTTGATTTTAATCCGAAGTTAAAAGGATTTGCTATAAAACAACCCGTTTTTTCTTTTAGTAAATTCCCTAATGTGAATAAAGCTTTAGGACCAGAAATGAAAAGTACTGGCGAAAGTATTTTATTTATTGATGATTTAAAAGATGATCAATTCTATGATTTGTATTCGAGACGAAAAATGTATTTAAGTAAGTAAAAATTAATTGAACGAAGACCAACAAAAACTTATCGATTTGGCGAAAGCCAAAATGCCCTACGGAAAATACGAAGGCAGATTTCTTATAGATTTACCCGAATATTATTTGGTTTGGCTCAAAAACAATCGATTACCGAAAGGAAAATTGGGCGAACAATTATTACTTGTTTATGAATTAAAACTCAATGGTCTTGAAAATTTAATCCGAAACATTCAACAAAAGTTTTAAGATAAAAACAAAAATTCCGCAGATTTTATAAAACCTGCGGAATTTTTATTTGTAATAATAGGGTTAGAAATTACGGTTTAGTAATTTGTAATAACTCAACTTCAAAAATCAAATCGGCATTTGGTGGAATAACACCACCAGCACCACGCTCGCCATAGCCCAAATTTGAAGGAATATAGAATTTGTATTTAGCGCCTTCTTTCATTAATTGTACACCTTCTGTCCAACCTTTAATTACATTGGATAAAGGGAATTCGATAGGTTCTTTACGTTGTACACTACTGTCAAATATTTTTCCATCGGTAAGCATACCTGTATAATGTACTTTTACTGTACTAGTAGCAGCTGGTTGTGCACCAGTTCCTTCTTGTAAAACAATGTATTTTAATCCGCTTGGTGTTGTAGTACCGTTGGCAAATTCGGCTAATGCTTTGGCATTTGCTATTTGTTTTTGCTCTTGTTCTTTACGCTCTTCATCGGCTTGATTTTTTATATAATTTGAAAAAACTTCTGGAGCATTAAATGCTTTGGCATCTTTACCAACTCTTTTTATTACAATTTTATTAATCAAATCGTTTTGTTCAATTTTGTTCACAACATCTTGACCAGAAGTTACATAACCAAAAATTGTATGTTTACCTGTTAGCCAAGGTGTGTCTTTGTGTGTAATAAAGAATTGCGAACCATTGGTTTTTGGACCCGCGTTTGCCATGGCAAGTATTCCTGCTTTATCAAATTTGGCGTCGGTAATTTCGTCCTTAAATTTATAGCCTGGCCCGCCCGAACCATTTCCGTCCGGATCGCCACCTTGTATCATAAAATCTTTGATAACTCTATGAAATTTTAATCCATCAAAAAATGGTTTTCCTTTGAATTTATCGTTCACAGAAGCATTTGTTCCTTCGGCTAATGAAATAAAATTGGCTACCGTAATTGGTGTTTTTTTGTATTCTAATTGTACCGTAATTTTTCCTTTGCTGGTTTCTATTTCGGCAAAAATGGCATCAGATACTTTTGCTGTTGCCGTAGTAGTCGTGGCTTTTTTTACTGTTTTTTTCTTTTTTGTTTGTGCAAAACCAATGGTTGTGGCACAGATTAATGCTAATGCTAAAAATTTTAATTTCATATTCTTTTTTGATTGTTGTTAATTATTGTTTTAAAATTTCTACTTCAAAAATGATATTGGCATTGGGCGGAATTACATTTCCAGCACCATTTTCGCCATAGCCCAAATTAGAAGGAATAAAAATATATGCTTTATCGCCAATGCTCAGTTTATTTACGGCTTCTTCAAATCCTGGTACAAATTGTCCAGTGTTTCCTAATTGAAAAGCCAATGGTTTGTATTCTTTTACCAAATCGCGCTCTACAATATATTTCAAAAATTGTTTTGCGGTTTCTGAATTGCTTGTGTCAAAAAGTGTTCCATCTTCTAAAAATCCAGAATAATTGATACCAACCGAGGTTCCTGCTGGTGTTTTTTCGTTTGATTTTGTAACTACATTGTAAACAACTCCTGATGGTAATTTTGTTCCTGAAGCTTTAAGTTTTGCAAACAAAGCCAGTTTATCGGCAACAGTTTTAGATAATGCTTTTTTGAATTCTGGTTCTTGTTTTGCCCAATCTTCTTTAATTTTTTTGATTCTATTTTCTTTATCGATAAAATATTGATCAATAACTTTTGGCGCATCAAATTTCTTAGCTGCTTCGCCAACACGAATTATTTTGATACTGGTCATCTCATCGTCTTTAGCAATCTGGTTTACCACATCCATACCTTGTTCTACATAGCCAAATACCGAATGCTTATTGTCTAAACGTGGCGTGGCAGCGAGTGTAATAAAAAACTGTGAACCATTGGTTCCTGGCCCAGCATTTGCCATAGAAAGTATTCCTGCTTTATCGTGTTTTAAGTTTGAAAATTCATCATCAAAATTATAACCCGGACCGCCAGCACCATTACCATCTGGATCGCCACCCTGAATAACAAATCCAGCTTCTACTCGATGAAATACCAATCCGTCGTAAAAGTTTTTACCTTTTAAATCTTCAGTTGTATGGCTGTTTTTTCCTTCGGCAAGAGATACAAAATTGGCAACCGTAATAGGTGCTTTTTCATAATCGAGTTTTACCAAGATGTTGCCTTTAGATGTTTCTATATCGGCGTATAATCCGTCTTTTAAATTGGTGAATTTTTCTTCTTTACAGCTAAAAACTGTTAATGCAAATGTTACTATAAGAAATGTTATTTTCTTCATTTTAAAATTAATTTGTTGTTGTTTTTTCTACAGGAATTGATGGAGTTTCTTTTGGTGCAGATGGTTTAAAATCAGTAAGTGTTACTGTGCAAATAATGGGTTGGTTTGTGCCAATTTTATCAGTATCGCCACGGTAACCGTATGCCATATGCGACGGAAAATAAAACGTAACGGTTTCGTTTTTACGCATCAATTTAATTCCGTCTTGCAAACCAGTTATGATATTTTGTTTATCAATCGCATAGGTTTGATGTTGCAATTCTTCCTTAGTATAAATGATGTTTCCTTTGATATCTTTTATTTCGTAATCAAAAAAAGCCACATCGCCTTTTTGTGGAGTTTTAGTGTCTATTTCGTTTTTAGAATTATAAAAATACCAATAACCTTTTTGCGATGCTAAATATTTATTTTGTGGATTGGCTTTCATTACAGAATCGATAATTTGCTCTTCTCCTTTTACCAATTTTTTATTGCGAATAGCCGATTCTTTTAAAAATGTACCCGACGATTGTGAAATAGGGTAGCGCGGTTGCGGATTTTTGCAAGCAACAAATAGCACTAAAGCCAGTATCCAAATGCTTATTTTATTCATTTATATTGTAATTTTTGAAATTAATGTTTCAAAATGTTTGATGGTATTTGTAAGACTATCAAACGATTTTCCTCCAGCAGCATTCTTATGTCCGCCACCATTGAAATGTTCTCGTGCAAAAGTATTTACATCAAAATCTCCTTGCGAACGAAACGAGATTTTAATAATACCTTCATCTGCATTTTCGATAAATATTGCCGCAAAAATAATGTCTTTTATAGTAAGTCCGTAATTTACAAAACCTTCGGTATCGCCTTTTGCATATTGATGCGATTTGAGTTCGGCATTGGTTATATAAGTAAAAGCCGTTTTATAATTGGGAAACACTTTCATGTTTTGTAATGCTTTGCCCAAAAGTTGCAGTCTTTGGTACGAATTATTATCAAAAACCAAATTCGGAATTTCGTAATTTTTTACACCAAGATCAATAAGTTCGGCTACAATTCGATGCGTTTTTCCGGTAGTTTTAGGATAACGAAATTGTCCAGAATCGGTCATGATTCCCGTGTAAAGACACGTGCCAATCGTTGTATCTATTAAAGTTTTTTTACCTAAATAACAAATAAGATTGTACACCATTTCGCAGGTTGAACCAATAGAAGTATCGGAATATTGAACCGTTGCATACGAATTGGGCAACTCATGATGATCTACCATTACAAACGGAACTTGAAGTGTTTTAAGCACGTTTTCCATTTCGCCAGTGCGATGTAAAGCATTGAAATCGAGCGTAAAAATAAGTTCTTGTTCTTTTAGAATTGGGGTTATTTTTTCTCGGTTATTTTCATAGATTAAAACCTTATCGGCATCGGGCAACCAAGCTAAAAAATCAGGAAAATCATTTGGTGAAATTACAACCGGATTTTGATTTAATTTTTTTAAAAAATGATACAATGCCAACGTAGAACCCATAGCATCGCCATCGGGATTTCGGTGTGGTATTATGGCAATCTTTTTTGGGGTTGCCAAAAGTTCTTTTAATTGTAATATTTCTTTTTCGGTCATTAGTTTTTATCGTTGCTTTTTGGTTTTTTGCCGTTTTTGTAAGCTACTTTTTCTACAACAGGAACAGGTTTTTTTGTAGTTTTTGAATTGGTAACAGTTTTGGGTTTCGCAATTTTGGTTTCGGATTTTTGTATAATTTGTTTTTTATTAGCTTCCAAAACTTCTTTTGGATTTTTCGGATTTTCTTTTGTTCCGCGTAAATAAATTACCAAACCATTAAGAAAATTACGCAAAATTTGGTCGCCACATTCTATATATTTTGGATGTTTTGCATCTCTAAAAATATTACCAATTTCACCTTTCGAAATTCTAAAATCTACTAATTGCAATATTTCAGCTATTTGGTCATCGCGAAGCTGTAATGCTACTCGCAATTTTTTAAAAACATCATTGTTGTTCATTGTAAATGGTTTACTGTTTTAAATTTCAGGTTTCAGGTTTTGCCTTTTGCCACAATTAAAAGAGCCAAAGATAGGCATTTTTGAAACCTTCGCGCCATAATTTTTCGTTATGTTGTCCGTTTGGAACAATAACTTTTTTGTTAAGCATTTTGCAATGACATCTAATAAGATCAATTTTGTATTCAACGGTGTTTAAATCTTTTACCATGTCTTCATCGCCTTCATTATCACCACATAAGAAATAAATTTTGGCGTTCAATTTTTTGGTTTGATCGAGTAAAGTAAAAAAATCGTTTCGATTGATCCAAAATGCGGGCGAAAAACAGCCAACTTTTCCAAAAACTTCAGGATGTTTTATGGCTGCATATAATGATATCAAACCGCCCAAAGAACTACCCCAAATACAAGTATTTTTTGCACCTAATTTTGTTCGATATGTTTTATCAACATGTGGTTTTACAGTATTGATAATGAAATCCAAATACAAATCGGCTTTGCCACCACCGTATTTTTCATTCTTGTACGGAGTGAGTTCCTCTAATCGTTTATCGCCACCGTTTTCAATGCCGATTACTATGGCATTAGCTTTGAGTTCGTTTAAAGTTTCGTCTACATTCCATTCTCCTGCAAAAGCTGTTGTGACATCAAACAGATTTTGTCCGTCGTGCATGTAAATCACGGGATATTTCTTTTGGGTTTGTGCATAATTTTCTGGGAGATAAACCCAAATTTTGCGTTCGCATTTCAGTTGCGGACTTTGTAATAAAATGCTACTAACGTTAGTAGTAGCCGTAGATTGCGCCAACGTAGTAGTGCAAATAAAGAAGAATAACACTATTAATTTCCTCACAATTTATTATTTTAGCCGAAATAAATTTTTATGACTACAAAGGAACAAAAAATAAGTTTGTTATGCGATATGATTGCATTTGCTACAGTAGATGGTGAATTGCATATTAGTGAATACGGTTTTTTGAAAATAATTGCACAAGACTTAGGTATTGTAGGCGAAGAATTTAATCAACTTTTTCATTTGGAAGTAAAGTCTGAAGTTATTCCTACAGAATTTGAAAGAATTCAACAATTTTATCGTTTAGCTTTATTGATGTTTTGCGACGGTGTTTTAGATGAAAATGAAGTAGTAAAAATTCACGAATTAGGATTGAAAATGGGTTTAAATCCAAATGCTATCAAACGGGTTTTGAAAGTCATGAAAGAGTCGCCTACGCATTTAGTAGATCCTATTTTTTTATTGAATGTTTTTCAAGAACAGAGTAATTAGTAACGCTTAAATCTTTTCCTGTAACGCTTTTATTTCGTCGCGTAGTTGTGCTGCTTGCATAAAGTCGAGTTCTTTCGCAGCTTTTTCCATAGCTTTTCGTTTTTCGCGAATGCGTTTTTCAATTTCAGGTTTTGATAAATATTCATCTTGGGATTCCGCTGCCACTTGTGGCGAATTATCATAATGAAAACTCGAAATAGGACTTTTAGCCAAAGCACTTTCCACCGATTTGTTCAAAGCTTTTGGAACTAAATTATGTTTGGTGTTATAAGCGGCTTGTTTTTCCCGACGATAATTCGTTTCATCAATCGTTTTTTGCATCGATTTGGTGATTTTATCAGCATACATAATGGCTTTTCCATTTACATTTCTTGCTGCACGACCTACGGTTTGCGTAAGCGATCGATGACTTCGTAAAAATCCTTCTTTATCAGCATCAAGTATGGCTACCAACGATACTTCGGGTAAATCCAAACCTTCGCGCAATAAGTTCACACCAATCAAAACATCAAACAAACCTTTGCGTAAATCTTGCATAATTTCTACACGTTCCAACGTATCTACATCAGAATGAATGTAACGACAACGAATAGCTACTTTGGTTAAATATTTCGTTAATTCTTCTGCCATTCTTTTGGTAAGTGTAGTAACCAAAACACGTTCGTCAAGTTCTACTCGTTGCTGAATTTCTTCTATTAAATCATCGATTTGATTAGCACTTGGGCGCACTTCAATAATCGGATCGAGCAAACCAGTCGGACGTATAATTTGCTCTACATAAACACCTTCGGTTTTTTGTAATTCATAATCTGCGGGTGTTGCCGATACATAAATTACCTGATTTTGCATCAATTCAAATTCCTCAAATTTCAACGGTCGATTATCCATTGCAGCCGGAAGTCGGAAGCCGTATTCAACCAAATTTTCTTTTCGGCTGCGATCGCCACCATACATGGCATGAACTTGCGAAATGGTAACATGACTTTCATCTACAACCATCAAGAAATCTTTCGGAAAATAATCTAATAAACAGAATGGTCGAGTTCCTGGTAACCTTCGGTCTAAATACCGAGAATAATTTTCGATACCAGAGCAATAACCCAATTCACGTATCATTTCCAAATCAAAATTGGTGCGTTCTTCCAAACGCTTGGCTTCGAGATGTTTGCCAATTTCCTTGAAATAATCAACTTGTTTTACCAAATCTTGTTGAATATCCCAAATAGCTGCTTGCAACACATCGGGCGATGTAACAAACATGTTGGCAGGATATATATTGAGCTGGTTGTAGCGTTCTAAAACTTGCGAAGTTGTCTTATCAAAGGTTTCAATTTCTTCAATTTCATCGCCAAAAAAATGAATTCGAAACGGGTCATCAGCATAACTTGGATAGACTTCAACCGTATCGCCTTTGATTCTAAATGTTCCTGGTAAAAAATCCATCTCGGTTCGAGAATACAAACTTTGCACCAATCGATGAAGTAATTTGGTTCTTGAAATGACTTGTCCGGTTTCTACCGATACCACATTTTTTTGAAACTCAGTTGGGTTTCCGATACCGTACAAGCATGAAACCGATGCCACAACCAACACATCTCTGCGACCTGAAAGTAGGGCAGAAGTAGTGCTTAGTCTCAGTTTTTCTAATTCTTCATTAATCGATAAATCTTTCTCGATATAAGTTCCCGTAACCGGAATATAAGCTTCGGGCTGATAATAATCGTAGTAAGAAACAAAATATTGTACAGAATTATTTGGAAAAAATTGTTTGAACTCAGAATATAACTGCGCTGCCAAGGTTTTGTTGTGTGCCAAAACCAAAGTTGGACGCTGTATTTCTTGAACCACATTGGCAACGGTAAAAGTTTTTCCCGAACCTGTTACTCCAAGAAGTGTTTGATATTTTTCGCCAAGCGCTACACCTTTTGCCAGTTTTTCTATGGCTTGTGGCTGATCGCCAGTTGGAACATAATCGGATACGACTTGGAATTTCATTTTGTTCTTAAAATTTGAATGTGTTAAAGTTACAAAGTCTTTTTTTAGTATTGATAGACAATGGGTTAGGAATTCTCAAATTGTGCTTCGTATAATGCTCTGTAATAACCTTCTGGATTTTGAAGCAATTGGTGATGTGTGCCAATTTCCACGATTTTTCCTTTATCCATAACCATAATTTTATCGGCGTTGATAATCGTTGCAAGTCGGTGTGCAATAACGATAGAAGTTCGGTTTTGGGTTAGTGTTTCAGTAGCTTTTTGAATGAGTTCTTCGCTGTAACTATCTATAGATGAAGTGGCTTCGTCAAGAATTAAAATACTCGGATTGGTAAGATAAGCTCGTAAAAAAGCAATGAGCTGTCTTTGTCCGCTGGAAAGCATAACACCGCGTTCTTTTACATTGTAATCATAACCTTCGGGCAGACTCATGATAAAATCATGAATACCAATTTTCTTTGCTCCAGCAATTACATCTTCTTTTGAAATAGCAGGATTATAAAGCGTTATATTGTTATAAATTGTATCAGCAAAAAGGAAAACATCTTGCAGAACAATAGCGATTTGTTTTCGTAAACTGCTTAAATCAAAAATATCAATGTTTTGATTATCTATAGAAATTTCGCCCGATTTAATTTCGTAAAAACGATTCAGTAAATTAATGATAGTAGATTTTCCGGCGCCAGTTGCTCCAACGATTGCCAAAGTTTCTCCTTGTTGAACCGAAAACGAAATACCTTTTAGTACTTCTTCATCTTTTATATATTCAAAATGAACATTTTTAAATTGAATATTTCCAGCAAAATAAGGAGCAATAACAGTTCCGTTTTTCTGGACTTCGCTGTCATTATCAAGGATTTCAAACACACGATTTGCCGAAATCATTCCCATTTGCATTTCGTTAAATTTATCGGCAATTTGACGTAATGGATTGAACAACATACTAATAAACATCGTATACGAAAACAAATCTCCAACAGTTGTAAATTGGTCAGCATCAATGATTTTATAACCACCATAAAGCACAATAAATCCTAATGTTAAAGACGAAATTATATCGGCAATCGGGAAAAATATCGAGTTATAAAAAATAGTTTTTATCCAGGCTTTGTTATGCTTGTCGTTTATTTGTTTGAACTTATTGAACTCTTCATCTTCGCGATGGAAAAGTTGCACGATTTTCATACCCGTAATGCGTTCTTGCACAAAAGTGTTTAGATTAGCAACTTCAATACGAACTTCCTGAAAAGCCACTTGCATTTTGCGTTGAAAAATTCGTGTGGTATAAACCAATAGCGGCATAACAGCTAAGACGATAAGCGTAAGTTTCCAGTTCATGAAAACCATGAAGAAAAATACCACAATCATCTTTAGTAAATCGCTGATAATCATGAATAATCCTTGGCTAAATATGCGTGCAATTTGTTCGATATCCGAAACAGAACGAGTAACTAATTGACCAACAGGTGTGTTGTCAAAGTATTTCATCCTGAAACTTAGAAAATGATTGAACAATTTGATACGAATATCTTTAATAATATCTTGTCCTAACCAGTTTGCCCAGTATTGAAAATAGTATTGCGATAAGCCTTCAAATAGCAAAATAATGCCCATTAAAAGAATCATTAGCAATAAACCTTCTTGGTTTTTGTGTGTGATGTATTCGTTTACTGTTAGCTTAAGAACATAAGGACGCAAAGCTGCAAAAAGCGATAATCCGATGGCAAATAGCACTACGCCCCAAAATCTTTTTTTGTAGGGTTTAGAGTATTTTAAAACTCTTTTAAAGGATTGTATGTCAAAGGCTTTTGCTTTCATTTTTTGATGTAATCGTATTCAATTTTGGTAAGATATAATCCTTGCGCTGGCACAGAAAATCCGGCTTGGCTTCGGTTTTTACTTTCAATAATTTTTCTGAAATCTTCTAATGTAATTTTTCCTAAACCGATATCAACCATCGTACCAACAATGGCTCGAACCATATTTCTTAAAAACCTATCGGCAACAATAGTAAAAACGAGTTTATCACCATTTTGTTGCCAATGCGCTTCTTTAATTTTGCAATTAAAAGTATGCACATCTGTATGTTTTTTTGAAAAACATTCAAAATCTTCATATTCAAACAAAACAGGACACGCAGCATTCATTTTTTGTACATCCAATGGTTGTTTGCAGTACCAAGAATTTTCAAAATCAAAGGCACTTTTTTGTAAATGAATGTGATATTCATAGCTTCGTTTTGTAGCATCAAAGCGAGCATGCGCATCGTTTTCTACTTTTATAATGTTATGAATAGCAATATCTTTTGGTAAAATACTATTGAGTTTTGCTATTAAGGTTGGGCAATGTAATTCGTTTTCAACATCAAAATGTGCATACATTTCTCGTGCATGCACACCCGAATCGGTTCTGCCAGCACCTACAATTTCGGTTGGATTTTTTAGCAATAAAGTCAAAGCTTTTTCTATGGTTTCTTGTACGGTAACAGCATTGGGCTGCGATTGCCAACCGTGATAATGTGTGCCTCTGTACGATAAAAATAAGAAATACCTCAAGTTTCTGTTGCTAATTTTTTGGAAGGCAAAGGTACGGAAATTAAAAAATGTATCAGATAGAAAAATCGGTTAATAATTTGGATTTCTTTGTAACTTTGTTTTCGATGAAAAAAATTCTGCTGCTTTCCGATACACACGGATTTATTGATGAAAAAATTTTGAAATATGTTCCTCTTGCTGACGAGGTTTGGCATGCTGGAGATATTGGCGATTTGGCAGTTACCGATACTATTCAAAAACTGAAGCCACTTAGAGCTGTTTATGGTAATATTGATGATGCCAAAGCTCGAACAGAATTTCCTTTGAACAATCGGTTTTTATGCGAAAATGTTGATGTTTGGATAACTCATATTGGCGGTTATCCCGATAAATATAACCCAACTATACGTGAAGAGATTCTAACAAATCCGCCCAAACTTTTTATTTGTGGGCATTCGCATATTTTGAAAGTGCAGTTTGATAAAAAATTAAATTTGCTACATATGAATCCTGGTGCTGCCGGAATTTATGGTTTTCATCAAATGCGAACCATGTTGCGATTTGAAATAGACGGTGATAAAATTCAGAATTTAGAGATTATTGAATTGGGAAAAAAATAAAAAAATCCGGAAATAACTCCGGATTTTTCTTCGCACTAATAAACTAAGTTAAAAGGTTTATCGCAATCGATCTACAGATTTTACGAGATCTTCATCTTTCTTGATGGCTTTGTTTGCCAAAACCAGCATAACGATAGAAATAATAGGAAGAAACATCCCAATACCCTTCTCAGGAGTCGAAACTCCTCCGGATAAGCTTTGTGATCGATAAATCAACAATCCTAATAAAATTAAATTTAATATGATATTCAATCTGTTTAAAACAAATTGATTTTGTCTTTTTTTGAACGAAATGATACTAATAAATGCCAAAGCAGTACTCAAACCAAACAACGAAACAATAGCCATATCTTTCATAAAGAAATAATCTTTACCGGCTACTTTCCAAAGCGGAAAAATATAGGGTAAAACTGCAGAAGCAATGATTGAAATTGTTAAGTAAGCCGTTTGAATTCGCTGCCACATAATTTGGTAAATTGTACCGCAAAAATAGATTTTCTTTTTTAAAAAACTATTGTAAAATAAAAAAATAGTTGTATCATTGCAGAGCATTTCTGTAAGTACTTCATTTATACAGATATTAATTTCACAAAAAATCTCAACACATTATTGTTTATTAATAATTTTAAAAAACACCATTTTATATAAGCATGTTTGATATTGCTAACTTAAAAGGCATGAAACTTTCTGAACTTCAGGAAATTGCCAAAAAATCTACGGATATTAAAGTAGCCGGCGTAAAAAAAGACGATTTAATTCAATTGATTATTAAACATCAAGAAGCATCTTCAAAAACCGCTACTGAGAATTCACCAAAGCCAAAACGCGAGAGAATTTCAAAATCTGAGAAAAACAAAACTACCGATTTGTTTACAGAAGCGCCAACTACAGTTGTTTCAGAAGAAAAGAATCAACCAGAAACTGTGACGCCAACTCAAGAAACAAATCCAAATAAAAATAAAAAGAAAAGAATTCAAAAGCAAGATACAGTTGTTGCAGATGATTCTAAAGATACAGAAACGCCAAAAGAAGTTGTTGTGTTTGATGAAACTAAAACAGTTTCAAACGATTCGCAAAGCGAAGAATCACACAAACCAAAAAATCCAAAATTCAAGCAACATAATAATCAGAATAACAACCAAAATCAGAATAATAATCAAAACAACAACCAAAACGGAAATCATAATAACAAAAACAAATTCAATAAAACTACGAATGTACGTGATGCAGATTATGAATTTGATGGAATTATCGAAACAGAAGGTGTTTTGGAAATGATGCCCGATGGTTATGGATTTTTGCGTTCGTCCGACTACAATTATTTAGCATCGCCAGATGATATTTATTTATCAACTTCGCAAATACGTTTGTTCGGACTCAAAACGGGCGATACTGTGAAAGGAGTTGTGCGTCCGCCGAAAGAAGGCGAAAAGTTCTTTCCTTTGGTTAAAGTTTTAAAAATCAATGGGTTTGATCCGCAAGTGGTGAGAGATAGAGTATCGTTTGAACACTTAACGCCTTTATTTCCAGAAGAAAAATTCAAATTAGCCGACAGACAAGCAACCATTTCTACACGAATTATCGACTTGTTTTCGCCGATAGGTAAAGGTCAGCGTGGTATGATTGTTGCCCAACCAAAAACGGGTAAAACCATGTTGCTTAAGGATATAGCAAATACCATTGCTGCCAATCATCCAGAAGTGTATCTCATTGTTTTACTGATAGATGAACGCCCAGAAGAAGTTACCGATATGCAACGTAGTGTGCGTGGCGAAGTAATTGCTTCAACGTTTGATGAACCAGCCGATCGTCATGTAAAAGTGGCAAACATCGTGCTTGAAAAAGCAAAGCGTTTGGTAGAATGCGGTCACGATGTAGTTATTTTGTTGGATTCTATTACTCGTTTGGCACGAGCTTATAATACGGTGCAACCCGCATCTGGTAAGGTGTTGAGTGGTGGTGTAGATGCTAATGCATTGCAAAAACCAAAACGCTTTTTTGGTGCAGCTCGTAATATCGAAAATGGAGGTTCGCTTAGTATTATTGCTACAGCGCTTACCGAAACTGGTTCTAAAATGGACGAAGTTATTTTCGAAGAATTTAAAGGAACGGGTAATATGGAACTACAATTGGATAGAAAAATTGCCAACCGTAGAATTTTCCCAGCCATTGATTTAACATCATCAAGTACCAGACGTGATGATTTATTGCTCGATGAAAAAACAATTCAACGTATGTGGATAATGCGCAAATTCCTTGCCGATATGAATCCGGTAGAAGCCATGGACACAATCCTCGATAAAATCAAAAAAACACGAAATAACGAAGATTTTCTTATTTCAATGAATGACTAAAAATTAAAAACCGAAGTGAAAGTTTCGGTTTTTTTTATTTTACTTCACCATTTATTTTTAGGGTTGTATTTGGAAATAAATTTTTAATCCGTACAATTTCTTCAGATGTTATTTTGCCATTCAATTCCAAATTGCGAATTGTAATTTTAGCTAATTCTTCAGAAATATTAATATTATTTAAAAAATTTAAATGTAAATTATCAATAATTTGTAACGAGTATATATCATCAGGAATTTCTTCGATATTACTGATTGAGAGATTATCAATTTTTGTATCGAATTTGAATTCGGAGTTTTCAGGATTAAATTTATCATTATTGTTTATTGCCCATCCAATTTCAGGGGTTAATGTGAAATCTTGTTTGTTTTGATTTAATCCAACAAATCCTGCCCAAAATTCCATTTTATAAGATTTATTATTTTTAACATCTTTTAATATAAAAGGAACTTTTACTAATTCAGAAGCTAAATTGTCGATTTTAGAAATTGGTTTTAAATCTGTTTTTTTTCCTTCTTTTGTATATGGAAAAAATTTTACAATCCATCCATTTATTGTTGTTGGAGAGCCATATTTTTTTTCAGTATGGGATTTTACCATATCCATCCAAAATTTTTTTTTGAAATTTCCTTTTTTGGTTTCAATTATTTGTTTTAAAATTGGTTTAAGTTCTTTTGTCCACCATTTTAATTTGAATTTAGATATATATTCTGTTTTTCTAAGCACTTCTTCCCAATCTTCAACAGTACCTTGTATTGTTATCTTTGGAATCCCACACCCCATCAATAGCACTTCATAATCAAAATAAGATTTTACTGTTTCCATTATAGTTATTTCATTGGCAATTTTGGTTGTTGGTGTCGTAGTTGTGAAATTTGAAGTTAAAACATCGGTTAGTTCTTTTCCTGTATAATCACTTATTTGACTTGTAAATTGAGGAAAAACTGATTCCCAATTACTGTTAGGGTTTCCTAATTCAATATCGTTTGAAACAACAGTTAATGTTTTTTTACCATCAAAATTTACAATATATTTTCTAAATTCTTCAGAATTGTTGGCAATATGTCTTGCAAAGCCTTGATTAATTAATAGCCAAATAATATCTGGCGAAATTTCAAAAGGTCTATGTTCTTTATAAGCGGTTAAAATACCTGTAAGAAAAGAATGCTCGTTATAATTAACTATTTTTTCAGCAAGAATTGAACTTTTTTCAATATTTGCATTAAAAAATTTAGAAGCATTAGTTGTAGGACTTTCAATTAAATAATTTGTAGGTTTATTTAGTTTTTCTATTTCATAAGTATTTGTGTTTTGCCCAAATATATTTTGACAGAAAATAAGAATTAAGAATATGTGTTTCATAATTAAAAATTAATTTACTGAAAATAAAAGTTTTAAATGTTTTTTTGAAATTTTAATTTCTAAATATCGACAAATCAACTTTTACAGAAAAAACATTAGAATACAAAGCAGCACTTTGGTCGCCAAGATCGGTAAGGGCATAATCTATTTGAATGCCTTTGTATTTGAATCCTAAACCAATATTGGGCTGAAATCCAACTTTTTTAGAATTATCTATTTGGGTTACTGTTTGAAAATTTCCTACACCCAAACGAAGAAAAGCCATATCTACATAGCCAAATTCAAAACCCAAAGCTGGGTCGATGCTTACGGCACTGGTTGAAAAAATATCGTTTGTTCTTGCAAATTGCATATTCAAATTGGCAGCCGCCAAAAGGGTATAATCGTAATGAAAAGTGTATTTTTTTGATGCACCCACTTGCATTTTGGGTAGCGTAATTTCAGAACTTTCGGGCAAATCTTGATTTTGTCCCGGAATGGCATTTTTTATGGTATTAAATTCCTCTTCATTAATACTCCATACATTATAAGTTGTAGTAATATCGCGAAGCATCACACCAAATTGCCAATCATTACGTTCAAACTGTGCTCCGGCATCAAAACCAAATCCCCACGAATTTGCAAATTTCCCAATAATACGGCGGATAACTTTAGCATTTACCCCATATTGCCAACCCGGAATTTTTAATTTTTTTGCATACGAGAGTGTCAAACCGTAATCGGCAGTCGAAAATTTACTTATTCGGTTGTAATCAATATTTCCTTGTGCATCAATAAGTTGTGTTGTGTTTAAAATATCATCAACACCAAATCGCATCATCGAAATTCCCCAAGCGCTTTCTCCATCAATAGGTTTGGCATAAGCCGCATAATCGTATTGCGCAATATTGGCAAAATAACTCGAATGCATAAGCGCCACTTGTCCGTCTTCGAGATGCACCAAACCAGCCGGATTCCAATAACCAGAATTAACATCATTTGTAGAAGCCGTAACCGCATTAGACATACCCAAAGCCGCAGCATCGACACCAATATTCATAAACTCGTTGGAATATTTCCGAATACTTTGGCTAAAAGCCACAGAACTGATTAGAAAAATAAAGAAATATGATTTTTTCAAATTAATTTTTTTACAAAGATAAAATTCTAATTATAAAAACGTATTTCTCTTTTACTTATTGTGCTACATTTGCATTTTAATTTGAAACAGATGAATATTAAAAAGCATATTCCCAATAGTATTACACTAATCAATTTATTTTGTGGTTGTGTGGCATTAGTTTTTTTAACAAAAGACGATTTTGAAACTGCCTTTTATTGGGTTTGTTTGGGTATATTTTTTGATTTTTTTGATGGATTTTTTGCCCGAAAATTTAGTGTTGCTGGTCCACTTGGCGTGCAATTAGATTCGCTTGCCGATATGGTTACCAGCGGTGTGGTGCCGGGTTATATGATGTATAGAGTGTTGTCAAACCCGTATGTTTTTGGAGATACGTATTGGGCTTATTTCGGTTTTGCGATTACCTTAGGAGCTTGTTTCCGTTTGGCAAATTTTAACATTGATACACGCCAAAGCGATAGTTTTATTGGGTTACCAACACCAGCCAACTGCTTGTTTTTTATGGGTTTGCCATTTATGCTTGACGCTTTTGAAAACAAAACTCTTTCGGAAGTGTTTTACAATCCTTATTTATTGATAGGATTATGTTTGCTAAGTGCTTTTGTAATGAATGCCGAACTTCCATTATTTTCCTTAAAAATTAAAAACTTTTCGGTAAAAAAATACAAGTTGCAGTTGTTTTTTGTACTGTCTTGTTTGGCATTGATTTTGTGGCTTAGATTAGGCGCTACGCCTGTTATCATCTTATTTTATGTGATACTTTCTGTAGTAAATAATTTGGTTTCCAAAAAGCAACATGGCTAAAACCCGAAAATCAATTTCTCGAAAACCTGTAACTCGACAAAAGTCGAAAAAGAGTTCTTTGGTTATTTCATCAAAAAATATATTTCTGATTGTTTTAGGATTGTTTTTTTGTTTTGCGGTGTACCGTTATCGAGAAGCTTTGCTCTATTATTTTAGCTTTAAAACTAATAAAACGATAAAAGTTGATAAAGTTACCCAAGCCCGAATTGTACAAGTTTTAAGTAACCACGAAGGTAAAACTTTTGGTTTTGATGTATCTGAATATCAAGGCGATATTGATTGGGAAACGGTAGATTCTATTGAGGGTTTTAAACTCGATTTTGTATTTATTCGAGCCACAGCCGGAAATGATAATGTAGATAATAGATTTAAAGAAAATTGGCGAAGTGCCAAGAAACATGGTTTTACTCGAGGTGCGTATCATTATTATCGCCCTGATGAAAATTCATTAGAACAAGCTCAAAAATTTATTAAAACTGTTTCGCTTAGTAAAGGCGATTTTCCGCCAGTTTTAGATATTGAAAAATTACCCGAAAATCAATCGATAGAAAGATTAAAAATAGGTTTAAAGCGTTGGCTTACAACGGTTGAAAAACATTATGGTGTGAAGCCAATTATATATTCTGCCGACCGATATCACCAAGATTTTTTGAAAAAAGAGTTTAAAGAATATACTTTTTGGATTGCCAATTACAATTTTTGGATTGAAGAAATAAAAGACGATTGGCAGTTTTGGCAATTTACCGAAAAAGCCGTAATCAACGGAATTTCTGAAAAAGTAGATGTGAATATTTACAACGGTTCGCCTAAGATGTTACAGTATCAAGTTATTAATTAAAATTACGAATTGCAAAATTTATTCGCAATTCGTAATTCTCTTTTATTTGTATTGATTAATCTTCTTTTGGTAAGAATATTTCGGCCATCATGCAACGTGCGCTACCGCCACCGCAAGCTTCGATGGTATCTAAACTCGAATGTAGAATTGTGATATGTTCTTCTAATTGCGCAATTTGTTTTTTTGTGAGCGAATTATACGCCGATGAACTCATAACTAAATAGCGTCTGTCGTCTGAACCTTTTACTTCAAGCATATTTCCGGCAAAATTATTTACTTGATCTTCGGTAATTAATATGACTTCTTTGTTATCTCCTTTTAGGCTATCAAGTACCATTTTGCGTTCTTTTTTATCATCAATACAATCGGCACAAATTACGGCAAAAGTATCGCCTAAGCACATCATTACATTGGTATGATAAATTAGTTTTCGTTCGCCATTTACAGTTTGAAACGCTTCAAAAATTACGGGTGTAAATTCAAAATCTTCGCAAAATTCAATCATCAGTTCTTCATCAGCTCTTGGAGAAAGTGCGCAGTAGGCTTTGCTATTTTCGCGATCTAATAGCAAACTTCCGGTTCCTTCCAAAAACACATTGTCTTCTTCTGCCAAGGTATAATCCATGATTTCATTGATAACAAAACCTTTATCTTCCAAAATATCCAAAATATCTTCGCGTCTTTCGGCACGACGGTTTTCGGCAAACATTGGGTACAAAACAACATCGCCATTTTCGTGGAATGATATCCAATTATTAGGAAAAATACTATCGGGCGTATCTGGATTGATTGTGTCATCAACCACCGTTACATCTACACCAACCATTCGGAGTTTGTTTACAAAAGTGTCAAATTCTGCTTGTGCTTTGGCATTTACTGTTTCGGGAGTTAATCCGTCGAGTACTTTTTGATAGTAATTATTTACGGCTGTTTGTTCATTCATTCGAAACGCAACCGGACGAATCATGAGTATGGAGTTGGTGGTTTGGTTCATTTTTTCTGTTGTTTGTTTTCAGTTTTCAGTTTTCGGTTTTCAGTTTTCGGTTTTCAGTTTTCGGTTTTCGGTTTTCAGTTTTCGGTTTTCAGTTTTCAGTTTTCAGTTTTCGGTTTTGATAATTAGGTTTTCCAATTGTTTTCTACATATTTTATAAAAGAAAATATTTTAGCACCTAATTTATCATATTCGCTTATATATTGGTCTATGTTTGGAATTAAATCTGTATGTACATTTTTTATTTTTGTTAAATGATTTTTTGTTTCTAAGCAACTGGAATGAGAGTAAACCAAGAATTTAATAAAATCAGATTTATATCTTTTTCTTCCATAACCTTCTACAATATTAGAATTAATAGAATCTGCCGAGCGTCTTATTTGGCTGCCCAATTCGTACAATTCGTACTTTGGTAATAGCAATGAAATAGCATGAATTTTATAGAATAATTCTAAACTAATTTTATAAATATCTAAATCTTGATAGCTATTCATTTCATTATTTTTGAAATCCCTAAATTACTGACAACCGTAAACTGACAACTTTTATTCTCTAATTAACGGCAATGTCGAGCATCGTAATAATCCTTCTTGTTTGGCTATTTCTGCATACGGAATTTCTTCTACTACAAAATCATTTTCGCGTAGCCAAGTGTTGAGTCTTGTGAAATTTCTTTCCGAAACCACTACATTTTCATCAATCGAAAAAACATTGGAATTCATATGATACATTTCATCTCTTGTGATATGAAACAGATTTTCTTTTCCGAAAAGTTTCACCAAATACACATAGTCAGCCTCTTCGCGAAATCCGCTTTTGTAGATGATGCCTTTATTTTTCCCTACGGGTTGAAAACAACAATCTAAATGCAGTGCATTATCGCGTGCTTCGAGTTTGGATTTCACCAAGTCGAATTCCTTAACAATTTTATTTGGAAATAAACTTTTGATATAAGCAACGCCTTCCATATTGGTGCGAGCCGTTATGTAATCTTTGTAATCGCTACCTTTATATGTGCCAATAAAAATATAATCATTCCACAGCATCACATCGCCACCTTCTATGTGAACTTCTTGCGGCGGACGTTTTACTTTATCAGGATTTATTTGATTGATAACGTACTGAATGGCATCAAGTTCTCGTTCCCTGTCGGGTAAAATGTTTGCTTTAATAAAAGTGTCATCAATAACAAAACCAATATCGCGAGAAAATATTTGGTTGTAATTTTCTATAATTTCCGGTCGATACACTTGCACATCGTATTTTTTAAAAACGGAATTAAACGCTTCCATTTCGTTTACCATATCATTTTCAATTGGATAGGTGCCAGCAAGAATGTGTTCGAGCGATTTTGGATCGTAGGCTTCATCGGCAGTAGGAGTAGGGCCATTGCTTACGGCAGTTCCTAATACAACGGCTTTTAATTTCGAGGTTTCGTTGTGTACATTGAGTTGTAACATATAATCAGTTTTGGCAAATATAAAAATTATCAGTAACGAAATCGATTTTGTAAAATGTTAGTTTTAAACAAAAATTAAAACGGTTACTAAAAAAGATTTGGAATTAGTATAAAACAACAAATTCTCGTATATTTGGGCTTATAAAACACAATACAGAATCATTTCAATGAATTATATACTATTTGACGGGCCTGCTCGCAATGCACTCTTACCATTTACTTTCACAAAACCAGTTGCCGATATCCGCATAGGAATTTTAACTATTCGTGAAAAATGGGAAAAATATTTAGGGTATACAACTACAACAGTTACCGAAGATTATTTATCCGAAAAATTTCCGATGGTAGAAATGGAAGAAAATATCATGATAAATGCCTCCTTTTTACCCAATGCTGTCTTATGCGAAATGGTAAAAAATCTTGAAAAAAACCAAGCCATTTTCAAGAATAATGAACTAATAGCATTTTATTCGTTAAGTTCACAAAAGGAAGTTTATTTTGACGATTATGACGTTATCCATTACGAAGATGAATGTCTTAAAGTTGAAAACTCTTGGGATATACTTTCTAAAAACGATCAGGCAATACGAGAAGATTTCGAATTGATAACAGAAGGACGATATTCGCAACCTATTCCAAAATCGGTCAATGTCATCGCACCCGAAAATGTGTTTATAGAAGAAGGCGCAAAACTCGAATTTGTAACTTTAAATGCAGCTACTGGCCCTATTTATATTGGCAAGAATGCCGAAATCATGGAAGGTTCGGTAATTCGTGGGCCTTTTGCTTTGTGCGAAGAAGCACAAGTGAAAATGGCTGCCAAAATTTATGGTGCTACAACAGTTGGGCCACATTGTAGAGTAGGAGGAGAGGTTAATAATTCGGTAATGTTTGCCTATTCTAATAAAGGACACGACGGATTTTTAGGAAATTCTGTATTGGGCGAATGGTGTAATATTGGTGCCGACAGCAATAATTCCAATTTAAAAAATAACTACGAGGAAGTAAAATTATGGAGCTACGAAACCAATAATTTTGCTAAAACCGGACTTCAGTTTTGCGGACTAATGATGGGCGATCACAGCAAATGCGGTATCAATACTATGTTTAATACAGGAACTGTAATCGGGGTTTCAACCAATATTTTCGGAAGTGGTTTTCCACGCAATTTTGTGCCAAGTTTCTCTTGGGGTGGTGCCTCAGGATTTACAACTTATTTAACATCAAAAGCATTTGAAACTGCAAAAATAGTAATGAGCCGTCGTAATGTAGAATTCACCGATGAAGATGCAAAAATTCTCGAACACATTTTTGAAATAACTAAAAAGTATAGAAAAGAATAGTATATGATAGGCTTAATATTTTTATATTCTGTTTGGAAAAAATATTCGGAATTAGCTGTAAAATATCAAAAATCCAAACATTATGGTTGGTTAGGAATACTTGGATATGTTATGGGATTACTAATGTTTGGTGTGCTTTTAGGGATTTTGGATCAAATTTTTGGTTGGGGAATAGACTGGGAAAGAAATACAGTAGTAAGATTTCTAGATATTCCTGTAGGTTTGCTTATTTGTTATGTATTGTACATTATTTTAGAAAGAAAATGGAAATCAGAATACCAAGTAATTGACACTATTGATGATATAGGTAAAGAAAAGACAGATGTTTAGTGAATTTTTTATAATTAAAAAATTCTAATTGTTCAACAATTTAAAATTTATAAATTTGCACACTCAATTTTTTGACAACGATTTCATTAATTGAGCAATATTATGCAAAACAAAAAAAAAGTAGCCTTTTATACTTTAGGCTGTAAACTCAATTTTTCGGAAACTTCTACTATTGCCCGAAATTTTCAACAAGAAGGATTTGATCGTGTCGATTTTGAAGACACAGCCGATATTTATGTAATCAATACTTGTTCGGTTACCGATAATGCAGATAAGCAATTTAAACAAATTGTAAAAAAAGCACTCAAAAATAACGACAAAGCTTTTGTAGCCGCTGTGGGTTGCTATGCGCAATTAAAACCCGAAGAATTAGCCGCTGTAGATGGTGTAGATTTGGTTTTGGGCGCTACCGAAAAATTTAAAATAACCGATTATATAAATGATTTGTCCAAAAACGAAATGGGCGAAGTGCATTCTTGCGAAATCGAAGATGCCGATTTTTATGTAGGCAGTTATTCTATCGGCGACAGAACACGGGCTTTTCTCAAAGTACAAGACGGTTGCGATTATAAGTGTACTTATTGTACTATTCCGTTGGCACGTGGTATTTCGCGTAGCGATACAATGGAAAATGTCCTAAAAAATGCTTCTGAAATTACAGCTCAAAACATCAAAGAAATTGTACTTACAGGTGTAAATATTGGCGATTATGGCAAAGGTGAATTTGGCAATAAAAAACACGAACACACTTTTCTAGATTTAGTAAAAGCTTTAGATGAGGTAAAAGGTATCGAACGTTTGCGAATTTCATCGATTGAACCCAATCTGTTAAAAAATGAAACCATAGAATTGGTTGCAAATTCCAGAACATTTGTGCCACATTTTCACATACCCTTACAAAGCGGAAGCAATGCTATTTTAAAGAAAATGAAACGTCGCTATTTACGAGAATTGTATGTAGATAGAGTGTCAAAAATAAAAGAAGTAATGCCGCAAGCTTGCATAGGCGTTGATGTTATTGTGGGATTTCCGGGCGAAACCGACGAGCATTTTCTTGAAACGTATAATTTTTTAGCCGATTTAGATATTTCATACTTACACGTTTTTACTTATTCCGAAAGAGATAATACCGAAGCAGTTGCCATGCTCGATGTTGTACCTATGAATGTGCGAAACAAACGAAGTAAAATGTTGCGAGGTTTATCTGTTAAAAAGCGTAGAGCCTTTTACGAAAGCCAAATTGGAACACAACGTACTGTACTTTTCGAAAGCGAAAACAAAGAAGGTTATATTTACGGATTTACCGAAAATTATGTAAAAGTAAAAACACCTTGGAATCCAGAATTGGTTAATACATTACACAAAGTACAACTTACGCATATTGATGAAGATGGAAGTGTACGTATAGTAATGTAATTAATAATTCGTAAATTTTAATTGATTTAGTATTTATCAAAAAAACGGATTTTAGTTTGCCGGAAAACAAACTCACTGTATTGTTCTAAAAATTCAAATTTATGTCTTCCGGTTTTAGAAAAAGACACGATGTTTTCGGCCGAAATTTCGTAATACATTTTTTCGCCTTCCATCATAAAACGGTTGCCTTCATTACGGTAAGCCGATTGTATTAATACAAACTCAGATAAATTCCAAGTGCTGTTTTTGGGATTAAAGTTTTGAATATCAGTTATTATGGCTTCCGAAATTTCGGTTTTGCAACCATAATAACTGCTTACAGATTGAAAAAATTCTATAATAGCTATCTTTTGTTCTTCAAAATTCATTGCATAAAGATAGCATTTTTTTGATTTAGATTTTAATTCCTGGCGGAAGCAAATCTTTAAATGTTGAGTTTTTGCGCATAAAAGCAGCAATTTTTGGGAAAGTTGGTACCACTTTTAGTTTGCGTTCATAAGCAATTTCCATGATGTTTTTTAGGAAAGTATCAATTGTTTCTTCACAATCAAAGCCTTCAAAACTGGTAATTTTTGTTAAAAATAGTTTTTTTTCTTGCAACGAATATTCAATAGCAACAAGTTTTCCTTCAATCAAAATTTCAAACTGACGTGCAAATGTGTTATCTTTTATTTGTGATTTTTCTAAAAAAAATGTCTCGTTCATTTTCAATTACTTTAAAATCATTAATTTCGTGCAAATTTCCGACTTTTTTTTAATATTTACAACTCTATGGTAACGCCCAATAAAATTCAATTATATTTTATGCCAGGAATGGCTGCTAGTTCTAAGATTTTTGAATATTTGGATTTATCTAATGACGTGTTTGAATCGCATTTTTTAGAATGGAAATTACCACAAAAAGATGAATCAATAACAGATTATGCCAAACGCATGGCTAGTGAAATAAAACATGATAGCGCCATTCTTATAGGTGTTTCATTTGGCGGTGTCTTGGTGCAAGAAATGGCAAAATTTGTAAATCCAAAAAAAGTAATCATCATCTCCAGCGTAAAATCGTGTAATGAATTACCTAAACGAATGCAATGGGCAAGAAATACTGGTTTGTATAAAATATTTCCTTCGGGTTTGTTGCAAGAAATCCCCAGTTTTAAAGTATTAGCAGTTACTAAATCATTAAAGAAAAAGTTTGAATTATACGACACTTATTTTTTTAGAAAAGAAAGCGAATATCTCGATTGGGCAGTAAAAAACATGCTGTGTTGGCGCGAAGAAGAATACAATCCCGATATTATTCACATTCATGGCACGGCTGATAGCGTTTTCCCTATAAAAAATATCAAAACCTGTATTCCCGTTCGTGGTGGTACACATGCTATGATACTTACCAAAGCCAAATGGTTTAACGATAATTTGCCCAAATTACTATTAGATTAGAGTTTTCGGCTTAATTTTTGTAAATTTGCTTTTAAACAGTTTTCAGGTATGACAAAATGTAGAATCGTAGTTGCTTTGGCGCTATTAGTAGTAACGAGTAGTTTGTTTATTTTCGGGGTAAAAAGCAATGAAGAGGATAGATTGCAGAAAAAAGGAACGCCACAATATTTTCCGCAAAAGATAGATTTTGCAGGCGAAGCAGTACCCTTGAATGTTGCAGATGTAAAAGAACGTTTGGATAGAGAGTTGCTCGTGAATTCGTATCTACAAGCATCAACGATTTTAATAATAAAAAGAGCCAACCGAGTTTTTCCAATCATCGAACCAATCTTAGAAAAGAAAGGTATTCCAAATGATTTTAAATACATTGCCGTTATCGAAAGCGCACTAACCAATGCCGTTTCGCCAAGCGGAGCAAAAGGTGTTTGGCAGTTTATGCCTGCTACTGGAAAAGAGCACGGAATGGAAATAAATGATTATGTAGACGAAAGATACCATTTGGAAAAAGCTACCGAAGCGGCTTGCGATTATTTCTTAAAAGCCAAAAATAAATTTGGAAATTGGACAATGGCTGCCGCATCATACAACCACGGAATGAACGGTATCAACAACAAAATTGATGAACAAAAAGTAGAAACTTACTACGATTTGTTGCTTACAGATGAAACTTCGCGTTATGTTTTTAGGGCTTTGGCATTAAAAGCCATTATGCAAAGTCCTAAATTGTATGGTTTTGATGTAGCGCCAAGCGAATTGTATACTCAAATACCAACCAAGAAAATAGAGGTTGATTCTACTATCAATAATTTGGCAGATTTTGCAAAAAAACAAGGTATTAATTATAAAATACTAAAAATACACAATCCTTGGTTGCGTGAAAAAAAGTTGCCAAATAACTCCAAAAAGAAATACATTCTCGAAATTCCAACTGGCGGATATTAGTAAGGTTGCTTTTTTTGATTGTTCTTTTTAGCTATATATTACACAATTTTTTTTGAAGAATTGTGTAATTTATAACTCAATAGCAAAAAGTAACTTACCCAATCACATCAAGCTTGGCAAAGCGCAATAATAATTTTTTGATGCCACCAACGGCAAATTTTATTTCGGCTTTTCTATCGGCGCCAACACCTTCCAGATTAAGAACTTCGCCTTTGCCAAAACGCTCGTGCATTACAATATTGCCAACCGTAATTTTTCCGTCAAATAAATTGGCATTATTAGAAGATGAACTATCAACTGGTTTTAGTTTTCGGATGTTGAGGTTTTTAGGTTCGTCGTCGGTAACGTATTTTGGTGGCGTGCCTGCAACGGGTTTTGATAACCGTAATTTTGATTTATCTACATCGCCAAAAATATCCAAATCCATCATCGGTTTGTATCGATAACTATTGTTTGAATTTGGATTGATGTATTCCAAAAACTGGTCATCTATTTCTTCAATAAATCGCGATGGCTCACTGTCGGATAGTTTGCCCCAACGGTAGCGCGATTGTGCATAGGTAAGATACGCCTGATGTTCGGCTCGTGTAAGCGCCACGTAAAACAGGCGGCGTTCTTCTTCGAGCTCGGTTCGACTGTTAAGACTCATGGCACTCGGAAATAAATCTTCTTCTAATCCAACTACAAAAACATACGGAAACTCTAATCCTTTTGCCAAATGGATTGTCATTAGTGCCACACGATCGTCATCGCCTGTGTCCTTATCCAAATCGGTTGCCAATGCTACATCTTCCAAAAATTCCGATAAAGCACCCGTAGCACCATCTATTTCTTTTTGTCCTTCGGTAAAATCTTTGATACCGTTTAGCAATTCCTCAATATTTTCAATACGAGCAATACCTTCAGGTGTGCCGTCTTTTTTTAGTTCTTGAACCAATCCGGTTTTTTTGGTAACATGTTCGGTAAGGTAAAAAGCATCTTGGTTTTCATTGATTACTTGAAAACTTTTTATCATCATTACAAAATCGCTGAGTTTTGCTTTTGTACCGCTATTCAGTTTTAAATCAATTTTATCGATATGTTCCATAACTTCAAATATGGAACGCTTGTAATGATTGGCAGCAACCGTAAGTTTTTCAACCGTAGTATCACCAATCCCACGATGCGGATAATTGATAATTCGTATTAATGCTTCTTCATCTTTCGGATTGATAACGAGGCGTAAGTAGGCGAGTACGTCTTTAATTTCTTTGCGCTGATAAAACGAAAGTCCGCCATAAATACGATACGGAATATCGCGTTTGCGAAGCGCATCTTCTATAGATCTTGATTGAGCATTGGTTCGATACAAAACAGCAAACTGACCGTTATTGCGCTGGTTTTGCATTTTTTGTTCGAAGATTTCACTGGCTACAAATCGTCCTTCTTCACTGTCGGTAATGCTGCGATGCACTTTTATTTTCGGGCCAAAATCGTTGGCTGTCCAAATAACTTTTTCGAGTTTGGTTTTGTTTTTATCAATAACCGAATTGGCTGCTTCTACAATATTTTTGGTAGATCGATAATTTTGCTCCAATCGATAAGTTTCTACATTGTCATAATCTTTTTGGAAATTGAGAATGTTATTGATATTGGCACCACGAAAAGCATAGATACTCTGCGAATCATCGCCAACCACACAAATATTTTGAAATTTATCAGATAATGCTCTTACAATTAAGTACTGCGAATGATTGGTATCTTGGTACTCATCTACCAAAATATATCGAAAACGGTCTTGGTATTTTGCCAAAACATCAGGAAAACGATTCAGTAATTCGTTGGTTTTTAGTAATAAATCGTCAAAATCCATGGCGCCTGCTTTAAAACAACGTTCTACATAATTGGCGTAAATTTCGCCCATTCGTGGTTTTTTGCTCATAGCATCGGCTTCTTGCAATTCTGGATTGTTGTAATAGGCTTTTACTGTGATTAATGAATTTTTGAAAGATGAAATTCTATTTAAAATTTGTTTGGGTTTATAGATGTCTTTATCGAGTTGCATTTCTTTGATAATTGCACCGATAAGCCTAACAGAATCTTGCGTGTCATATATTGTGAAATTGGATGGATAACCCAATTTTTCGGATTCGATACGTAATATTTTAGCAAAAATTGAGTGAAATGTTCCCATCCAAAGATTTTTTGCTTCGTTGTTTCCTACAATTTCGGCGATTCGTTTTTTCATTTCGCGTGCCGCTTTGTTGGTAAAGGTAAGTGCCAAAATGTTAAAAGCATCGGCACCTTGACTCATAAGATTGGCAATTCTTACAGTAAGTACACGGGTTTTTCCAGAACCAGCACCAGCAATAATCATCATTGGACCATTTACTTGTAAAACGGGCTGACGCTGTGCATCGTTTAACTGGTTTATATAGTGTTCAATTTTCATAGTGTAAAACAATTTTCAAAAATACCTTTTGCAAAAAAAAATTACAATAAGATTGCTTTATATTTGTGAACAAATTTACACTAAATATGGAAGACAAAATTTTTGATATTGCAATGTACATGTTGCCCTCAGTAATTGTGGGCGGAGTAGCAGTTTTTATGTTTAAGAATTTTATTAGTTCTGAAAACAACCGAAGAAAATTTGAGCTATTAAGAGAAAATCAAAAACAAGGATTGCCTCTACGATTACAAGCTTATGAGCGTATGGCTTTGTTTTTAGAACGCATAAATCCAGGAAAACTTGTAATACGCGTTGCGCCAATTTCTCCTACTGTGAAAGATTATGAAGCGTATTTAATTCAAAATATCGAACAAGAATTTGAACACAATTTAACCCAACAAATTTATATTACCGATGAAGTTTGGGGCATGATTGTTACTGCAAAAAATTCTATCATTCAATCTGTTAGAAATACATCTAATGAAAATCCTTCTTTAAGTGTAGAGCAATTTAGAGAGAAAATATTGAGCAACGAATTAGGCAAAGATTCGGCATCGTTCTTGGCATTAACGTATTTGAAAAACGAAGTAACGAAGTTTTTATAATATTATACCCTAAAATTAGGAAAATCAAGAAACCGATAAAGAAAGTTGCAGTATGTAGCGGTTTGTCTTCTTCGTTGTGGGCTTCTACCAAAAGCTCTTCGGTTACCAAAAATAATAATGCCGATAACCCAAACGATAAGACAACTTCTACCATTTCATTATTTACATAATTTAAAATAACAGCGCCCAAAACGGCACCAACAAAAAACAACGTTGAAAGTGCAGTTATTAGTCCTACCGATTTTTTAGCTGTGATGTTTTCTTTCTTGAGTTGTGCAGCAAGCGCCAATCCCATAGAAAACATTTCGATAGCTAATGCAATGGTTATAAGCAATCCGGTTTCTGAACCAGCACCAAAACTAATGCCCAGCAAGAAACCATCGATGAGTACATCGACACCAATGGCAACAACTAACGAAACGGGCAATATGCCAACGGTTTTATGAGTACTTTCTTCTTTTTCTGAAAAATCTTTTACCAAAAGCATCAAAACAGTTCCGATAATAAATCCGATAGCGACGTATAAGGGTTGATTGCGCTCTATGATATCGGGCAAAAGTTCTACCGCAACCACCGAGAAAATAACACCGGCTGCAAAATGCAAAATGATGCTTCTAAAAGCTGCTGGCGTTTTTTTGTACGTAGCAATAATTCCGCCGCCTACAAAGGTTACAACCGGAATACAAGTGTATAATAATAAAGATGTGAGCGATTCCATAAAATTATTTCACTCTTACCGAATTTGGAACAAGAACCGTATAATCACCACCGTTTCTTAAAACATCGCGAACTATGCTTGATGAAATATACGATGTTTTTGAGGCTGTTAATAAAAAAACGGTTTCAATTTTTGAGAGTTTTCGGTTGGTATGCGCAATGGCTTTTTCAAACTCAAAATCGGCAGGATTGCGCAAACCTCTCAGTATAAAATCGGCTTTTTCTTTTCTGCATAAATCAATAGTTAATCCTTCGTATGTAACAACTTTTACTTTGGGTTCATCTGCAAAAGCTTCTTCAATAAAGCGTTTGCGTTCTTCCAACGAAAACATATATTTTTTATCGGCATTAATACCAATAGCCACAATTACTTCATCAAACAAAGAAATACCTCTTTTGATAATGTCATAATGACCTAATGTAATTGGATCAAACGAACCCGGAAAAATTGCTTTTTTCATTTAGTTTTAGATTTTTTTATTCAAGGCGAAATGTCATTGGCAATCTGTATTGCGAACGAACAGGAACACCGTTTTTTTCGGCTGGTATCCATGTTTTTGATTTTGTCAAAAGAAAATTTACGTTCTTTTCAATTTCTTGTTTTGTAATTTCGCTAACAAAATCTGTATATTGAATTTTTAAATTGCTGGTAGATCCGTCTTTTTCAACCACAAATTGAATTACTGTTCTTAAAGTTCCTGTTAAATCTGAAGGAAAAACCATGTTTGTAGCAATATATTTTCTAAAAGCCTCTGTACCGCCTGGAAATTCTGCAGATTTGGTAACCGAATTATAGGTTTCGCTATCAGGGTCAATAGAAGGTGATTTGGCAACAACCATTGGCGGTGTTTCTACTGGTGCAGGAATTTCGGAAACGGTTGTAACTTCTTTTTTAACAATTTTGGTTGTTTTGGGTTTGTATGGTTTTTTAGTTTTCTTTTTTTGAGAAAATGAAAAACTTACCATCAATAAAAAAGTTAATAAAATTATTCTTTTCATAGCATTAAAATTTATTTAAAGTTTTGCCAAATGAGTTTTCTGTTTTGAGCAATTTCAATTTCGTTATCTAATAAATCAGAGAATTTCATTTTAGCATAATTGGCTTGTTGCGGAAAAATACTCTGTGGCGATAATCCCGGATTGGTATTTATTTCGATAAAGTGTGGAACATCATTCATAATGATAAAATCGATGCGAGAAAAACCGCTCATTCCCAAACTTTGATATACTTTAGAAGCAGTTTCTATTACACGATTTTCAACTTCATTTGAAATACGAGCTGGCGTTATTTCTTCTGATTTTCCGAGATATTTGGCTTCGTAATCGAAGAAACTATTTTGCGAAATTATTTCGGTAATTCCCAGCACTTTCACTTCGTTTTTATAGCGGATAACGCCAACCGAAACTTCTCTACCATTAAGATACGATTCAATCAAAATATCATTGTCTTCGGCAAAGGCAAAGTCTAAAGCTTTTTGGAAATCATCGAGCGAGGAAACCATCGAAACACCAAGTGAACTGCCCGATTGATTTGGTTTTACAAAAAATGGCAAGCCTAATTGTTGCGCAACTTCTTCGCCAGTAATAACATCGCCTTTTGAAAGATAAATAGAATTAGCTTTTGGGATATTGTATTTTGATAAAACAGATAGCGTATCTCTTTTATTAAACGTAAGTCCCGATTGATAAAAATTACAACCCGTGTACGGTATTTCCATGAGTTCCCAGTAGGCTTGCATATGTCCGTCTTCGCCTGGAGTGCCATGAATGGTGTTTACTACAACATCAAATTTTATTTTTTCGCCATCTTTGGTAATGCTAAAATCGGCTTTTTCAATCGCGTATTTTGTTCCTTCAATAAGGCAATACCAACCATCTTTTAGGATATGAACTTCAAAAATCTCATATTTTGCGGTGTCTAAATTGTTTAAAATTAATTGTCCGCTTCGTAGCGAAATTACAGATTCTTCTGAATATCCGCCCATTACAACTGCAACTTTTGGCATAAGAGTAAAAATTATTGATTACAAATTTAGTACAAAAGTTGAAAGTAAAAATCATATATTTGCCATTAAAACAAAAATATTTATGAGTTTACGCAAATATCTTACCAGCCGTGTTTTTTTTATGCAACTTGTTGCCGCAATGGTAATCGTAGGCGCTTTGGCATATCTGTTTTTTCATTGGATAACTTTTGTAACACATCATGGCGATGAAATTACAGTTCCTAATTTGTCAAAACTATCTACCGAACAGGCTGAAGAAAAACTCGATGAACTCGATTTGAACTATGAAGTTATTGATACTGTAGATTATAAACCCGATTTTCCAAAACTAAGCGTTGTACAGCAAGAGCCAACAGCTGGTGAAAAAGTGAAAAATGGGAGAACAATTTATTTAAAAATTAATGCTTCAACCTACAAAATGGTTGCTGTACCAGATTTGATTGAAAGAACCTATCGCCAAGCAGTACCAACATTAAAAGCTGTAGGATTGCAAGAAGGAACAAAACGCTATGTACCAAGCATTGGTAAAGATGTTGTTGTCGAGATGTGGAATAATGGTAAAAAATTAAAAGCAGGAGATAAAATTTTAAAAGCTTCAAAAGTTGATTTGGTTTTGGGAGATGGAAGTATGAAACTAAAAGAAAACGATGTAGATTCGTTACTCAATTCACACGAAGAAATTAGAGATATTCCTACAACACAACAAGATACGGCACAATAATTATGACAAAACAAGAAGAAATTCTTGAAGAAGACGAACTCTTTGAGCATTATCGATACGAAGTTCCTAAAGGACAAGCGGCTACGCGAATAGATAAATTTTTATCTGTAAACGTTCCTAATACCACACGCAATAAAATTCAGAATGCCGCCGATAACGGTAGAATTTTGGTAAATGAATTGCCCGTAAAATCCAATTACAAAATAAAACCCAACGATGTTATCAAATTGTTTTTGGCGCATCCGGTTTACGAAAACAAAATTATTCCCGAAGACATTCCGTTGGATATTGTTTACGAAGATGATGCTGTGTTGGTTATAAACAAACCCGCAGGTTTGGTTGTACATCCGGGCTTTGGAAATTATAGAGGAACCTTGGTAAATGCGTTGGCTTTTCATTTCGAAAATTTGCCAATGAATAGTTCCGAACGTCCTGGTTTGGTACACAGAATTGATAAAGACACCACAGGATTATTAGTTATTGCCAAAACCGAACAAGCCATGTTTCATTTGGCAAAACAATTCGAAGAAAAAACTACCGAACGAGAATATGTTGCTTTGGTTTGGGGAAATATCCTTGAAGATGAAGGAACGATAACAGGAAATATAGCGCGTCATCAAACCAATAGAATGCAAATGAGTGTATACGAAGATGAAACGATCGGGAAACATGCCGTTACGCACTTCAAAGTATTGGAACGGTTTGGTTATGTAACCATGGTTTCGTGTAATCTCGAAACGGGTAGAACGCACCAAATTCGTGTTCATATGAAATACATTGGGCATACTTTGTTTAATGACGAACGATATGGTGGCGATAAAATATTAAAAGGAACAACTTTTACAAAATACAAACAATTTGTAGATAACTGTTTTAAAGTGCTACCAAGACAGGCGCTACATGCTAAAACATTGGGTTTTATTCATCCCGTTACCAACGAATATATGCAATTTAATTCGGATATACCGCAAGATATGGAAGCCTGTTTTGAAAAATGGCGTAACTATTCCAAATCGAACGAAATGATAGAAGAAGAATAAAAACAAAAAAGGCTTTTCTAAATGAAAAGCCTTTTTTTATGATTGTAAATAAAATATTATTCAACAATTACTTTTTTTACAGCAACACCATCTTGGTTTGAAACTTTTACAAAGTAAAATCCTGTTGGAATATTTTCGAGTGTAAAAACAGAATCAGTAGCTGTTGGGTTATCAATTCGTTGAATAACTTGTCCGTTAATAGAAAGCAATTCGATACTATCTATAGAATAATTTGTATTGATAAAAACCGAGTGAGTAGTAGACGGATTTGGATATACAATAAGAGATTTTTCCAACTCACTATTGTTGGTATTCATTGTAAAAATACTTGGCCAACGATTTTGAGCCACAGGTCCACCCCAAATTACTGTTGCCAAATACGGATTGTCTATAAAAGGATTTCTGTTTCCTTGTCCGTAAGTATTACTGGCATTGTTGAGGTACGTATTGCGTGTATCTTCGTGTGGAGAAACAGGATCTTCGGCATTCCATTGTAATAATAAATTAGGCATATTAGCATCAGTTCCTACTGTTGTTCCAGAAGCAACATAAGTAGGTAAGCACTGTGAACCATATCTTAGATACATATACATAATGATACGAGCAACATCGCCTTTCCATTCATCGCCAGGATACCAATTATTTGTACCGATAGAGTATGAAGCAGTTCCCGAACCTGTTGCATATAATCGATTACCACGCGTTGAGTTTCTTTGTACATCACAAGCACGAAGCATGTGCGCATCGGCACCTGGACCAGCTTGTCCTAAATCTGGATTTCCTAACGATTGTGCAAAAATATGCTCACGATTCCAATCGCCATTACTTCCGCTATTTGCATTTTTATCACGAGTTCTATCGTTGGTAACATCGGTGTCAGAACCTGCTTCCCAGCCATAAACTAATAAAACATTAGCTGAATTGGTAGGATCTAAATCAACAATTTTCAACGCATTCCAAATACCAGGAGTGTAGGATAATTCTTTGGTGTGCGTGGTAGTTATTTTAGTTGCTAAAGAAGATTTTAAACTCATACCTGTTAATGTCCAGTTAAAACCATTATAGTATGGAGATGCTGGCGCGCCATCTTGTGCATTTACTAAGTTTAAAAAAACGATAGCTGCAAGTGTAAATATTTTTTTCATAAGTTAATTAACTATAATTTTTTTAATAATAGTGTTGAATTCTGAAGTTATTTCTAAAAAATAAAATCCTGTTGGAATGTTCTCAATATTGTATTTACCATCAGATAGTGATGGTTTTTTTATTTGTTTTATAATTTGATTGTTGATGTTGTATATTTTTAATTCATCCAAGTCAATATTTGATTCTAATGTTATTTTGTGCTCAACTACAGGATTTGGATATACTTTAATTTCAGTTTGCAAATTCAAATTTTCTACATTCATAGTTGTACCCCAAATTGTTTCTACCCATTCTGGGTGATCTATAAAAGGGTTTCTGTTATTTTGGTGAGAATAAATTCTATTATTTATTGCTGTTTCTCTTGTACTAACAGGGTCATTTTCATGCCATGTTTTCATAATGTTTAGAAATGTAGTTTTTAGACCTTGGTTTGCACTTCCATCAAACATTGCTTTTGCAGTTGTATTGGTACAAGCGGTATACATTTGAGGCAAAACATCTTCATATCGAGTTACAAAATACAAGACAGCTCTTGCAATATCTCCTTTAAATTCATCTATTGGTTCAAAAACATTTCCTGTATATCCAGCAGAATAGCCACTATTGTTATTGTATCCTATCTTTGAATCATTTGTAGTAGTACATGGTAAATTTGAAGGCAAAAAAGGACTAGTGTCTCCACCAGTACAAGAGTTTAATGTTGTAGCATAAACTCTTCCAAAAGGTAAATTTCCTCTCCAAGCATTTACTCTAACATCTGTAGGAGGTATAAAATGTGCATCATTTTTAGTATAATAGGCAAGAGTATTAATAGATGTATCTACACCAATACTAATAAAATAAGGTTCAAAAAAGCTCTCAGGAACTAAATGTTCACGATTATAACAAAGACCTTCATAAGTTGTTGAAGTAGAACCACATTCTTGTGAAACAGAGGTGTAATTGTAAGTTTCAGGAAGGCTAATTTTTTCAGAATATATATCTAATAAAGTACCATCATTTTCATAATAATTATCTCTGTATGCTATATGAGTATATAGGTTCCATAAAGAATTATATGACTGAGGATTGTAATTTTTGATAATGTTGTGTAATTGTGTTTTTAAAACATAACCAGTACCTGTAGCAGAATCATAATATCCAGTTGGTATTTGTGCAATTATGATATTTGATAACAGTAATAAAAAGAGGTAATTTTTTTTCATTTTCAATTTATTTATTTCTTTCTAAAAGTACCATATAAAATCCGTCGAAACCAGATTCTTGGGCGGTTATTTTTTTATCTTCTACAAATGTAAAGTTTTTTCCTGTTTCTGATTGTAAAAATTTGTTTACCTGCTCTTGATTTTCTGATGGGAGTATAGAACAAGTGGCGTATACTAACTTGCCTCCGGGTTTCACAATTTTTGAATAACTCTGTAAAACTTCGGCTTGAACTTCTTTGATATTTTCTACAAATTCGGGTTGAAGTTTCCACTTAGAATCGGGGTTTCTTTTTAATACACCAAGCCCACTACACGGAGCATCAATAAGAACTCTGTCGGCGCTATCGTGTAATTTTTTTATCACTTTGGTAGAATCAATAATACGATATTCGATATTGAAAGCACTGTTTCTTTTGGCTCTTTGTTTGAGCTGTTTCATCTTACTTTCATATAAATCCATAGCGATGATTTGCCCTTTATTTTCCATGAGCGATGCAATATGTAAGGTTTTTCCGCCAGCTCCAGCACAAGCATCTACAACACGCATACCTGGTTTTACGTCAAGAAAACGAGCTACGAGTTGCGATGATGCATCTTGAACTTCAAAAAGTCCGTCTTTAAAAGCATCGGTCAAAAAAACATTGGCTCTTTCTTTCAGAACTAAAGCATCTGGATAATTATCAAGATAAAGCGTTTCAATATCTAAATCCATCAAAATGGCGCGCAATTTTTCTTTGGTAGTTTTTAGAGTATTTACTCTAAGCACTACTTGCGCTTGTTGGTTTTGTGCTGCAATTTCTTTTGTCCAAGTTTCTTCTCCAATTTCTTTTACAGCCAAATCGTCCATCCAATCAGGAATTGATTCTCTATAAATTCTTATTTTAGATAATTCATCAAATTTACCTTTGATTTTTCGAGTTGGCGTTCCTTCAAATTGTTTCCAATCGGGTAGCGGATAGCCTCGTAAAACTGCCCAAACCGTAAAAATTCGCCATAAATCATCTCTCGAAAAATGTTCTTTTACATCGGCAATTTCGGCATAAAGTCTTTTCCAGCGTACGATTTCGTAGATGGTTTCGGCTATAAATTTTCGGTCGTGACTTCCCCAACGCTTGTCTCTTTTGAGGGTAACGGCAACAACTTTATCAGCGTATTCTCCATCATTAAAGATATGGTTTAATGCATCGATGGTTGCAAAAACCAAGGTTCTGTGTAATCTCATTTGAATTTGTTGTATACATTATTCAATATACTATCGAATAATTTGAAATGTTATTAATGAATACGTCGCATGCCCATACGTTCTGGTGCATGGAGTACCATTGGAAATTGTTCTACTTTTACCGAACTGTTGTCTAATCCAAAACTGTCTTGCTCTGTCATACTTATTTTTCTTAGGAAAAAGTATGGGAACATGATTACTTTTTCAAAGAAAGTTAAATCGCTATCGTTTGATAGGTATTTTTGAGAAAGTACAAATTTGAAATCGCCAACAACATTGTTTTTGTTTAAAGATTCGTAACGGCTTGTTATGTCTACTTCGCCATTTTTCATCATATCTTTGATAACTTCTTTAAACATCAAATTAATTTTGGTTGGTTCTCTAAATCCTAAATAAAAATCGATGCGATACAAATCGTCTTTGATAACTTCGGTAACTTTATAATCTTTTCTGTAAGGTTCGTTTAAAATATTTACATGTAAAAACCAATAAATATCGGCACGTTTTGGTCTTTTTTGTAATATAGAATACATTACTTTTTCTTCAATTTCGTCAGAACGATTTGAGTTGGTAAGGTAAACCAAATGGGTTGCATATTTTGGAATTGATAAATCGACACTTAACTCGGCAAGTACTTTTTTGTACTGATCAATTTGTACAATTTTGGTGTAGGCTTTGCTAATTTTCTTAGCCAAAAACCAAATTGCCATAATGCTTATTAAGAATAACATAATAAAGAATGCCACATTACCACCATGTGTAAATTTGATGATATTGGCAGATAAGAAACTAAACTCGATAGTAAGATATACTAAGATAAGTGGCGCTATGAAATACCATTTTACTCTTTTCATTATCAAATAATAATTAAGCAAAATTGTTGTCATAATCATACATAATACAATAGCCAAGCCGTAAGCATGCTCCATATTACTTGATTTTTCAAACTTCCAAACTATAAAAATACAACCCACAAGTAATAACCAATTGATTGATGGAATATAAAGTTGTCCTTTTAAATCAGTAGGATATTTGATGCGTACTTTTGGCCAAAAGTTAAGTCGCATGGCTTCGTTAATCAAAGTAAACGAACCTGTAATCAAAGCTTGTGATGCAATAATAGCTGCCAATGTAGCAATAACTACTCCAAAAGGTTGAAACCATTTTTCCATAATTAAATAGAATGGATTTCCATCAGTTCCACCTAATTGCATTAAGGTTTTTCCTTCGTGATTTATTAAGTAAGCTCCTTGTCCTAAATAGTTAAGAACCAGCATTAATTTAACAAATATCCAACTGATACGAATGTTTTTTCTACCACAATGCCCCATATCCGAATACAAAGCTTCGGCTCCTGTGGTACACAAAAATACGGCTCCAAGCACAAAAAATCCTTCGGGGTGAATGCTTAACAAATGATAGGCGTAATATGGGTTGAGCGCTTTGAAAACGCTAACATCACTTGCAATTTGTATTGAACCTAAAACGCCCAACATTAAGAACCAAATAAACATCATTGGGGCAAAAAACTTACCTACTAATTTTGTTCCGAATTGCTGAATGGTAAATAACATAATTAGAATTCCTATCACAATCCATTGTATGGTTTGGGTATCCATAGCATAAAAGGTATTAATACCTTCTACTGCAGAAGTAACCGAAATAGGTGGTGTAATAATACCATCGGCAAGGAGTGCACTACCTCCTATAATTGCAGGGACTATGAGCCACTTGATTTTGGTTTTTTTAACCAAAGCATACAAAGCAAAAATTCCTCCCTCGCCATGATTATCAGCGTTTAGTGTTATTATTACATATTTTAAGGTGGTTTGTAGTGTAAGAGTCCAAAAGATACACGAAATTCCTCCCAAAACCACATCAGAAGATATAGGATAATCACCTATAATTGCTTTCATTACATAAAGCGGCGAGGTTCCAATGTCTCCATAAATGATACCTAAGGTAACCAATAATCCGCCGAGTGTCAATTTACTATGTAAATTGTGATGATTTGTAGCGCTCATTTTTGTTAAAAAATAAAGAATGCAAAGTTACTCATTTTTGTTTTTACTAATAAAAAAAGCACTGATTTTTTCAGTGCTCTCGAATTTTAAATATATTAACCTCTAACTATTATCTTCCTCTGCTACCGCTTGATGCACGATTTCCGCCAGAGTTTCCACCACCTGAATTACTTCTTGAATTTCCTTCGCCTCCGCTACGTGTTCCGCCACCAATGTTTCCAGAGTTTCGAGTACCACCAGAAGATGCTCTTGTTCCACTTTCTGAACGTGAAGGTGTAGATTGATTCATGCTTCTTGGGTTACTGTTGCTTCTTGGCGTATTCATACTTGAATTTTGACCACTGTTGCTCCTTGGAGAACTTGCACTGGTACTTCTTGGCGAACCAGTAGAATTATCTCTTGTTGAAGTTGTGTTTCTAGTTCCTGTATCTCCGTTTCTTGGATTTGAATTTGTCTCGGTATTACCTCTTGTATTTCCGTTGTCTCGAGATCCTCCATTATAAAGGTTCGAATCACGTCTTGGGTTTGCTCTATCTAATTCGTATCTATTAGAATATCCTACATTTCTACGAGAAAAATCTCGGTCTGGATACATGTTTCCATAATAATTATTTCTTCTGTGGTTATAGTAATAGCCGTATGAATCTGCACAATATCTGTGATTTACATAGTTGTATTGAAAACCAATGTTGATATACAACCCAATATGGTTTCGGTATCTAAACAATGGCATTGGCGCCCAGTAGCTATAGTATCTTGGGTAATATCCCCAATACCAAGGCGAATAATAAATGCTATAATTTGGTGCCCAAAAATTAGTACATATTACCGGTGTATATCCGTAAACTGGTTCATAGATATAATTATTTCCATACATATATACATCGCCCACAACTTGTACACGCACATTGTTGTTGCTATCTCTTTGTACTTCTACTGTAGCAATATCTTGGTATTGATCTTTGCCTATAACATCTTGTAAAACAACAATATGGTCATTTCCTTCGATAGTTTCAATTACACGAATGTAATCTACTTGATTGTCGTTGTTTAAATCTAAATTTGAAATTTGATTTTTTGGGTCATTAATACGTTGTTCAAATTCTTCCAAATTTTTTGCTTCTCCAAAAATTGATGCTACGGCACGCAAATCGAGGTTATCGCTAATATCAGATGAAGTTGCTGTAACAGTAGTCTTGTCTTGAGCAAATCCTACTGCGGTTGCAGCAATGAGTACGGTGGTAATAAATTGATTTTTCATAATGTAGTTTTTTATAACTGATGTTTGTTATAATTCAATATTTGTGCCAGTAAATGTTATTTATTTCTTAAAATGAGATAAAGTTGTTATTTTAGCAAATATTTAACAGATTAAAATTTCATGAAAAAGCGCACCTTATTATTCTTTTTTCTTTTCACACTTTTTCTTTCTGCACAAAAAAAAGCAACAGTTGTAAAAGTTACTATTGATACTATATATTCAGATAAAATAAGTATAAGAGCATTAGATATTAAATCAAACAAAATATATTTTGCTGGTGATAAAAATAGAGTAGGAGTAGTAGACCTAAAAACCAAACAATCTAAAGAAAAATACTTGTATCACGAAGGTTTACAATATGAATTTAGAAGCATCGAAGTGCTTAAAGATTCGCTAATTGTAGCTTCGGTAGGAAATCCTGGAGTATTTTTTAAAGTTGATAATTCCTTAAATTATGAAGATAAAGAGCGAGTGGTTTATTACGAGAAAAACGAAAAAGTTTTTTATGATTCGATGAAATTTTGGAACGAACAGGAAGGCATCGCTATTGGCGATCCAATCGAAAATTGTTTGTGTATTTTAATTACCAAAGATGGAGGAAATACATGGAAAAAAATTAGTTGCAATTTGTTACCCAAAGTTGAAGATGGCGAAGCCGCTTTTGCAGCCAGTAACACCAATATTATTCTCAAAGGAAACAAAACTTGGATAGTTTCTGGCGGAAAAAAGGCGCGTGTTTTTTTCTCACCAGATAAAGGACAGACATGGGAAGTTTTTGAAACTCCAATCACACAAGGCATGAGTACCACAGGAATTTACACTGCCGATTTTTATAACGAAAATAACGGGATTATTGCTGGTGGCGATTATACAAAACCCAACGGTATGACTGCCAACAAAGCCACAACCAAAGATGGTGGCAAACGCTGGAAATTAGTTTCAGACGGGACAGGTTTTGGCTATGCTTCGTGCGTGCAATATTTTCCATCTGGTGGCGGAAATAAGCTGTTGGAAGTAGGCGGAAACGGTGTTTTTTTATCGGTTGATGGTGGTAAAAATTGGAAAAAAGTAGCCGATGATACTTCGCTTTATACCATAAAATTCCTTAATGAATCTACAGCTATTTGCGCTGGAAACAACAAAATATTGCGATTTCGATTTTCGAATTTATAAAAAAACCAGCCGAAATGACTGGTCTTATTAACTAACTAAAAACTTAACCAACAATTAGTTATTCCTTTTATCTCTAATTTCTTTTAGTAATTTTCGATTGAATTTTTCTTCAGCGCGTTTTAATTTTAAGATTTTAGTTGCTGGTATTACATTTTTTAAATTGGTAATAAATTTTTTTCGCAAGTTATGAAGTTCGTCTTCACTACTTTCCATTTGATTGAGTAAGGTAGAGGCTTCTTTTTCAGAAATGCCGCCATCTATTTTATCTCTAAATTCTTTTGATTTATCTTGACGAATTTCTTTTTGCTTCGCCTCAAAATCATTAAATAATGGCCAAAACTTTGTAGCTTCATCTGGTGTAAGCTCTAATTCTTGGGTTATAAAAGCAATTTTCATTGATTTTATTTGATCTTTTTTTCGAGGTTGTGCTATTGCAAATAAGGCGAAGCACAGAGCAAATAGTGTAATTTTCGTTTTCATAATTAATTTAAAATATAATTTTCAAAATCATTTTCAAGAAGTTGTTCTTCAATTTCTTCGGTATTTATGTTTGAAAAATCAAATACATTTTCTTTATAATCTACTTGATATTCAGCAAGTTCATCGGTTGTAATTGCCGAGTTGTAAACTAAATAATTTTCGATATCGTTTTGTAATTTTTCTTGTTGATTGTTGAAATAAAAATTCAACATCGGAATACTGATAACAAAAGCAATAACCGCTGCGGCTGTTAGTAATTTGTATTGTGCTTGTTTCCAAAACGGAATTACTTTGGCTTCATCTTTTGGTAATGGCACACTAAAATTCTCAAAATAATTGTCTGGAATTTTAAATCCTGATTGAATTTTTGGGCTATTTTCTAAATCTAACTTTTTCATCTTATTAGTAAGAATATGAAATTTTTAAAAGGTTTAATTTTCTTCAAAAAAACTTTCTATTTTTTTTACTGCCAAATGATACGATGCTTTTAAAGCACCAACCGAAGTGCCCAAAATCTCCGATATTTCTTCGTATTTGAGCTCTTCAAAATATTTCATTTTAAAAACTAATTGCTGTTTTTCGGGCAAAGTGTGAATGGCTTTTTGCAATTTTAACTGAATTTCATTGCCATCAAAAAAAGCATCGGCTTCTAAATTTGATGCTTGCTTTTCCAATAAAGCTTCACCCGAAATTCCGTTGCGTTTGGCTTTGGCATTAATAAAAGTGATGGCTTCATTGGTTGCAATTCTGTACATCCACGAAAACAATTTGCTTTCGCCTTTAAAATTTTTTAGATATTGAAAAACTTTCACAAAGGTGTTTTGCAACACATCATCGGCATCATCATGACTCAAAACAATAGTCCGAATATGGTTGTATAGCGGCTTTTGGTATAACCGCACCAACTCTTGAAAAGCCACATTTTGTGTTTTTTCATTAAGCAATCGGGCAACAAATTGTTTTTCGTTTTCCAAAAAGTTTTTCTTCTTTAGAATGTAAATGTAGTAAAAGGTTTAATTTATTATATTTGAAAAAAAATAGCATTGAAACAGTTTATTATTATTCTACTTTTATTTTTGAGACTTTTTGCTTATTCTCAAAACCAAAAACCCATTGCGTTTATAGAAAACAAAGGGCAAATTGTGGATCAAAAAGGAAATTTAAACAATTCTGTAAAATATCTATTGAATACTAATGGTTTGAATGTCTTATTACGAAATTTTCTATTATTAATAAACTACACATATTTAAGATATCAATATTTACAAAGAAAATTAGTAAAATAAAATAAATGAAAAATAGTCACCTTATTTTAATATTAATATTGTTTTTTTTTCAAAATATCTTTGCACAAGATTTTCAATGGGTACGTGAATTTGATGGAGGACCTAGTTATGGAACATCTGACAACTATTCTGGTAGACGTTTGGAAAATTTTGAAATTGAAATAGATGATAATGAAAATACTTATACTTTTGGAGAGATAACAGCTCCACTTTTTGATCTTGATCCAACTTCAGGTACTCAAATAATTGATAACACATTACAGAGTACTAATCCTCAATGCAGTTTGTTTTTGACAAAACTTGACTCAGATGGAAATTTTATTTGGGGTAAAACTTTTGGTAGTTTTTTTGGAACTCGCGATAAGATTATTGATATTAAAATTGGAAGTGATGGGAATATTTACCTATTGGCAGATATACATGAATGGACAACCTTTTATCAAAAATTTATAACTATTTTTAAGGTTGATTCACAAGGAAATATTTTACTTGTAAAAAAAATTACTAATCTTGATAACCCAAGCCAATATGATGTTTATCGTTCATCTTCATTAGCATTAGATAGTCAAAATAATATTTTTATCACTGGTTCATATAGGTATCACTTAATGATTGATGCAACTAATCCACAATTAAATTTTAATGTTGGTGGAGATTCTTTTCTTTTAAAAATGAATACAAATGGATATATAATTTTTGGGAAAAGATTTGGTTTGGGTTTTACAAATATGCATTACGAAAGTGTTACTATAGACAATATGCAAAATCCAATTCTGATTGTTTCTACTGGAGATAGACAAAGTGTAACTAACCATGGCTATAATGTATATAAGATTAACTCAAATGATGGTTCAATAATATGGCAAAAGTATCTTGATGGCCAAAACCCCTTAACTTTTAATATAGATAAAATAGGAAATATAATTATAGCAGGTATGAGTACTCAAGGCTATGGAAATAATATTGATGTTGATCCTGGTCCAAACACTATTTATGTTGGACAATCATATTATTTACTTTGGCTAACTAATAATGGAGATTTTTTAGACGTTAAAGAATATGATGTAGGTACAAATCATTTTTATATTAGTGAAATAGAACCGGATGATAATAATAACATATTTATTGTAGGTGGATTTGATGGAGTATTAGATGCAGATCCTTCAAATAATTCGTATTTACTAAATTATGCCTGTCAATTTGGTAATGTATATATTATTGCTTTTTGTATTAAATTTGATAATCTTAGAAATTTCAATAACGCATTTAAACTAGGTAATTATAATAATAATTGCGTCAATGTTATTTTTGAGGATTTTAGAGTTAAGAATAATAATCTATATTTTACAGGAGGATTTTCAGGAACAGTAGATTTTGATCCAACAGCAAATATTGTGGTTATTTCGAACACTAACCCAATTGGAGCGCGTTTTACATTAAAACTTGGATCTTGCAATTCTTCAATTCCTTTAGCAAATACAAATCAAATTTTTTGTTCCTCTCAAAACCCAACAGTTGCAAATCTTTCGCCAAATTCTTCTACAATAAAATGGTATGATTCTGCGACTTCTACTATTCAATTAAGTAGTACAACTCCTTTAACAGACGGTCAAATTTATTATGTTGCAAGTCAGGTAGGTAGTTGTCCTGAAAGTCAAAGGTTAGCAGTAGCTGTAACAATAAATCAATCACCATTACCTCCTGTCGCAACAAATTTAACATTTTGCGCAGATATCAATGCAACCGTTTTAGATTTAGTAGCAAATGGTCAAAATCTAAAATGGTATTCATCTCTTTCAGAAACAAATAGTTTACCTATTAATACAGTTTTGCAAGATAATACAAATTATTTTGTATCTCAAACAGTCAATGGATGTGAAAGTAGTAGGGTTATGATAAAAGTTACAATTATAGATGTTACCCAACCATCAACAACATCTCCTCAAATGTTTTGTATTCAAGATAATGCAACAATAAATGATTTAGTTGTTTCTGGGCAAAATATTAAATGGTACGATTCCAGCATAGGTGGTAATTTATTAAATAGTACAACAACATTATCAGATGGAGCAACTTATTATGTTTCACAAACTGTAAATGGTTGCGAAAGTTTAAGAGTTCCGGTTTCAGTTCAAATTCAAAATACACAACCTCCAACTGGTAGTTCTAATCAAAGTCTTTGTGCCACAGCTTTGCCAACTTTAAATGATATACTTATAAATGGGCAAAACATATTATGGTATACCTCAAGTACATCAACAGTAACTTTGGCAAACACAACGCCTTTAGTTGATGGTGCAACTTATTATGCCACACAAACAGTAAATACTTGCGAAAGTATTTTGCGAACTGCTGTAACTGTGAGTTTAATAAATACTCTTAATGCTACAAATTATTCTGAAATTATTTGCGATGACAATAACGACGGATTTGAAACTTTAGATTTGTCATCTTATAACACAAATCTCATTGCTGTTACAGGAAATACATTTGGTTACTACAACACATTGTTAGATGCTTCGAATCAAACTAATGCTATATCTAATTTCACAAATTACAATGCGCCTATCGGAACTCATCAGATTTTTGTAAGGATTGATTCACCAAATACTTGTTTTCAAATTGTGAATTTAAATTTGCAAATAGTGCAACCACCAATTATTCCGATAAATTCTATAAATGCACTATGCGAAGGAGCTTCAATTACGTTAAATGCAGGATCTGGATATGATTCTTATACTTGGTCTACAGGAAATAATGCTCAAAATATTACGATAACCCAACCCGGAAATTATTCTGTAACAGTTACACAAAATCATGGAACTATTATTTGTAGTACTTCTAAAATCTTTACTGTTGTAAACTCAAACAAAGCTTCTATTAGTCAAGTTGTCACTACAGATTGGACTGATAATAATAATGTAATTGAAGTTCTTTTAACCCATGCAAGTTTGGGTAATTATACTTATTCATTAGATGGAATTCATTACCAAACAAGTAATGTATTTAATAACCTCACACCAGGAGAATATTATGTGTTTGTAAAAGATGAAAACGGTTGTGGAATTGTAAAAGAACACGTATATCTTTTAAATTATCCAAAATTTTTCACTCCGAACGCAGATGGGCATAATGATATTTGGAAAATAAAATTTTCGCAATTTGAAGAAGGATTTAAAGTAACTATTTTTGATAGATATGGAAAGATAATAAAAAGTATGGGTAATAAAGACTTTTGGGACGGAACTTATAATAATGAACTATTACCGTCTGATGATTATTGGTTTGTAGTAACAAGAGGCAACGAGAATATTCATAAAGGACATTTTACATTAAAAAGATAAAACATGTCTCATTCACATATAGCATATCAAGATTCTGGTTATTTTTCTAAATTGATTTTAGATTATTTAGACGAAAATCAATCATTACAAAGTTTATACCATCGGTTTCCGAAAATTGAAAATTTTAAAGCTCAAATTTCAGAAAAAAGTCAGGATTATACCGATGAAACACGGAAGATTTTGGTTGATGAATTACGTTTTCAAAATCAAAACTTTAACCTTACAGAGGCTACTAAAAACAACATAACTTCATTACAAGATACGAAAACATTTACTGTAACAACAGGACATCAGTTGTGTTTGTTTACTGGTCCGTTGTATTTTATATACAAAATAGTTGCTACTATAAATTTATGTAAAGAATTAAAACTACAATATCCTGAGTATAATTTTGTTCCGGTGTATTGGATGGCGAGCGAAGACCACGATTTTGAAGAAGTAAATCATTTTAAATATAAAGACAAAACTATAACTTGGAATACAAATGCAAGTGGAGCCGTTGGTGCAATTTTAACCAAGAATTTGCAAGATACATTTCAATATTTTAGCACGGTAATTGGAACAGGAACAAACGCTGAACAACTTAAAAATTGGTTCGAAAAAGCGTATTTGCAACACGAAAATCTGGCTGATGCCACTCGTTTTTTGGTAAACGAATTGTTTGGCGAGCAAGGTTTGGTTATTTTGGATGGAAATTCAAAAGCATTAAAAAATCTTTTTATACCATATCTTAAAAAGGAAATTCAAGAACAAACTTCATTTAAAAAAGTATCGGAAACTATCTCGGATTTTAAGTACGATGTGCAGGTAAATCCAAGAGAAATTAATTTGTTTTATTTAAGTGAAAATTCAAGAGAACGCATTGTTATTGAAGAGAATAAATTTAAAATTAATAACACACAAATCATTTTTTCTGAAGCCGAAATTGTAAAAGAACTCGAAAGTTATCCAGAAAAATTCAGTCCGAATGTCATTTTAAGACCTTTGTATCAAGAGGTTGTTTTACCCAATTTATGCTATATTGGTGGTGGTGGCGAAATCGCCTATTGGTTAGAATTGAAAACCATGTTTCAAGAATTTGGCGTTGTTTTTCCTATGCTGTTGTTGCGAAATTCGGTTTTGGTTGTGTCCGAAAAACAACAAAATAAATTGCAGAAGTTACATGTATCTTGGCACGATTTATTTCTCAAAAACCAAGAATTAATTAATAATAAAGTAAAAGAAATATCATCGATTGAATTTGATTTTTCGAAGCAAAAAGAATTTTTATTACAACAATTCGAAGCGCTTCATGCTATAGCAAATCAAACCGATAGTTCTTTTTTAGGAGCAATAAAAGCCCAAGAAATAAAGCAATTAAAAGGTTTAGATAATTTAGAAAAACGATTGCTAAAAGCCGAAAAGAAAAAACATACGGATATAATAGAAAGAATAACAGTTATCCAAAATGAATTATTTCCAAACGGGAAATTGCAAGAACGAACTGCCAATTTTTCGGAAATGTATTTGGAATACGGAACTGCTTTTTTGGCAAAACTTTTTGATAATTTACAACCATTAGAACAAAATTTTACAATCATTGTATATTAGGTTTTAAATAACTAATTTTGCACCCGAAATTTTAAAAACAAACAAAATGGCTGGAAACAGAACTTTTACCATGATTAAACCCGATGCTGTAGAAAAAGGATACATCGGTGGAATATTAAATATGATAACTGAAGGTGGTTTTAGAATCGTATCGATGAAATTAACACAACTTACAGTTGCCGACGCTCAAAAATTTTATGCCGTTCACAGCGAAAGACCATTCTTTGGAGAATTGGTTGAATTTATGACGCGTGGTCCAATAGTGGCTGCAATTTTGGAAAAAGACAATGCTGTAGAAGATTTTAGAACATTGATAGGTGCTACAAATCCTGCTGATGCTGCTGAAGGAACTATTCGTAAAAAATATGCTTCGTCTATCGGAGAAAATGCCGTTCACGGTTCAGATAGCGACGAAAATGCTGCTATCGAAGGCGCTTTTCACTTTGCTGGAAGAGAACAATTCTAAGAAATTATTTCTATAAAATTAAAAAGACTGAATTTCATTCAGTCTTTTTTTTGTCCCAATGTTTATCAAGATCATCAGGATTAATAGCTTTGGCAGGTTTTTGCTCAACCAATCTTCCGTTTAAGAAAGCACGTTGCAATATGGTTTCAATCACGTAATCTTCAGAATCGTTGTACGGATCATATTCTCGTTTCAAATCAATGTCAAAAACCGAGGCTGTTTTGTCGCTCCAATAGGCTTTCCAACCGCTTTTGTATTCTTTTATTAAATCATAAGTTGTTTCGCCAGTTTGTCTATTTATTAGTTTTACTAAAATTTGACCTTGTTTACGTGATAATTTTTTCAGTCTTGGTTCAAATTCTTCTTGCATATAGCTTTCGGCAAGTTTTAAAAATCGCTTTTTATCTTTTGCTTTTTCTAGTTTTTTAAGATTTCTATCCAAAATACTTAATTTTTCAGAAGCAATTTTGGCATACGGAAATGTTTTGTACACTCGGTTTCGTAGCGTTTCGTAGGCTTTACGCTCTTCTTCGGTCATTTTTTCTTTGATAAAAACAACTTCTTCAAGATGAATTGTGTCTTTTATACGAGCAACGCTGTCGCCTTCAATTAGAATAATGTCTTTTTCTACCACTTGTGCATTTCCAAATAAACTGCACATTAATACTACTACTATATATATAGTGTTTTTCATCTTAAATATAATTTCTAAAAAAAGCATACAAGTGTAATGCCAAATTTATATTTTCGCAAAAATAATTTAAAGTTATGTCAGTAATAAATAAAAAATCAATTCAATTTTTAGAAATATATTTGAATAATGCTTCGCCTACCGGATACGAATCAGAAGGGCAAAAGATTTGGATGGAATATTTAAAACCGTATGTAGATGAATTTATAACCGATACTTATGGTACAGCCGTTGGTGTCATAAATCCTGAAGCCGAATTTAAAGTAGTGATTGAAGGACATTCTGATGAAATTTCTTGGTACGTAAATTACATTACCGATAACGGATTAATATATGTAATAAGAAACGGCGGATCAGATCATCAAATTGCGCCATCAAAAGTGGTAAATATCCATACCAAAAAAGGAATCGTAAAAGGAGTATTTGGTTGGCCAGCCATTCATACTCGTTTAAGAGATAAAGAAGAAGCACCAACATTAAAGAATATATTTATAGATTGTGGTTGTTCTACTAAGGAAGAAGTCGAAAAATTAGGTATTCATGTTGGTTGTGTAATAACTTATCCAGACGAATTTATTATTCTCAACGAAGATAAATTTGTATGTAGAGCTTTGGATAATCGTATGGGTGGATTCATGATTGCCGAAGTTGCCCGATTATTAAAAGAGAATAAAAAGAAATTACCTTTCGGATTATATATAGTAAACTCGGTGCAAGAAGAGATTGGATTGCGTGGTGCCGAAATGATTACACAACGAATCAAACCCAATGTGGCAATAGTTACCGATGTTACCCACGACACTACCACACCAATGATAGAGAAAAAAGTAGAAGGCGATTTGCAATTAGGAAAAGGACCAGTGATTGCTTACGCACCAGCCGTACAAAATAATCTCAGAGAACTTATAGAAGAAACAGCCAGTAAAAATAAGATACCGTTTCAGCGCAGTGCACTATCAAGAGCCACAGGTACAGATACCGATGCTTTCGCATATAGTAACGGTGGAGTAGCCTCAGCGCTTATATCATTACCACTTCGATATATGCATACCACAGTAGAAATGGTACATAAAACCGATGTTGAAAACGTAATTCAACTTATATATAATACACTATTAAAGATAGAAAATAACCATAACTTTAGCTATTTCAAATAATTAAAGTTAAGTTAAGCTACAAAAATCAAAATTGTTAATAACTTTTGTAGATATTATTTTACAGATTATAAAAAATTCTAATACATTTGTAGCCCAAATTTGTTCTAAGAAATAGTGTTTTTTAATCGGATATCACAACCCAAAAAAACTTTTCACTCTAAATGCTTTTAAGATAGGGGTTTAGGAGAAAAGGGTAAAAAAAGATTAAAAAAAGATTGCAAAAAGTTTGGAGGAATAAAAAAAGTTAGTACTTTTGCACCCGCTAAGAAGGAGATGACTTAGCGAAAAAGAAGAAACAAGTTCATAGACATATTGAGT
>Ga0209792_1000174_pt1 | contig 75661 bp, 64 predicted proteins | sample EBPBio142005_DNA_FD_185860 | JGI IMG/M metagenome (GOLD analysis project Ga0209792, IMG submission 185860) | Wastewater treatment Type I Accumulibacter community from EBPR Bioreactor in Madison, WI, USA - Reactor 1_6/14/2005_ DNA (SPAdes)... | ecosystem: Engineered > Bioreactor > EBPR >...
CGATCGCGCCCGGCTCGACGCGGTCGTGTGGAAAGGCACCTTCTCGCGGCTGAAGTTCAAGCCCGAGGAGGGCATGGAGGTTGTGGCCACGGGGAAGCTCACGACCTATCCCGGCAAGTCGAACTACCAGATCGTCATCGACAACCTCGAACCCGCAGGGGCCGGCGCGCTGATGGCGCTGCTGGAGGAGCGGCGGCGGAAGCTGGCGGCGGAGGGCCTGTTCGACGAGGGGCGCAAACAGCTCCTGCCGTTCATGCCCGCCGTGATTGGCGTGGTCACCTCGCCGACGGGTTCGGTCATCCGCGACATCATCCACCGCATCTCCGACCGTTTCCCGTTGCATGTGCTGGTCTGGCCGGTGCGTGTGCAGGGCGAGACGACGGGCGCGGAGGTGGCCAACGCTGTCGCCGGCTTCAACGGACTCGCGCAAGGCGGGCCGATCCCGCGCCCCGACGTCATCATCGTCGCGCGCGGCGGCGGCAGCCTTGAAGACCTCTGGGGGTTCAACGACGAGATCGTGGTGCGCGCGGTCGCGGCGTCCGACATCCCGGTCATCTCGGCGGTCGGCCACGAGACGGACTGGACGCTGATCGACCACGCGGCGGACGTGCGCGCGCCGACGCCGACGGGCGCGGCCGAGATGGCGGTCCCCGTCAAGGCCGAGCTTGAAGCGACGGTGGCCGCGCTCGCTGCGCGCCTGAAGGGCTGCATGGCCCGGTCGCTCGACCGGCAACGGCAGGCGGTGCGCGCCGCCGCCCGCGCCCTGCCCTCGCCCGACCAGCTCTTCGCCCTGCCCCGCCGGCGTTTCGATGACCTCGCGGGCCGGCTGGAGCGCGGCGCGAAGATTTCGGCGGAACGCCGTCGCGCGCGCCTCGCAGCCGTGCGCCTGTCTCCTGCGACGCTGGCGCGCGGCATCGCCGAGGAACGGCGGCATTTGCAGCGCGCTGCCGAGCGCCTGCCGGCGGCCGCAACCTCGGCCAACAAGGCGCGCCGCCAGCGACTCGACACGATCGCACGGCGGCTGACGGTCGAACCATTCGTGCGCCGCAATGCCGAGCAGCGGCGTCATCTGGACCGGGCAGCGATTCGCCTGCCTCGCGTCATCGACGCACTGCTGGCCGACCGTCGCCGTCGATTCGCGCAAGCGGCGCGGCTGGTCGGCTCGCTGTCCGTGCAGGGCGTCCTCGAACGCGGCTTCGCGCTGGTCAGCCGCGAGGACGGAACCTTGGCCAAACGAGCCGCGGATATCACTCCCGGCGAACGGCTTGCGATCCGCTTCGCCGATGCCGGCGTCGGCGCAACCGCCGATGGCCCGGAGCAGAAACGCCGTCCTGGCGTGGCCAAATCGTCCAGACCGGCGCCCGACGATCAGGGCGCGCTCTTCTGACGATTCGCTGCCCGGCACTCCGCCAAGACATTTGCCGGTTAATAACTAAACGCCGCTCCGCTCTTTGACACAGCCCAGAACTGACGCTAGGTTATGTGAGGGTTTTGGGTGGTTTTTTGAGCTTGACTATACTTTCAAGGTTTTTGGGACGTTCCGTTCCAGCCAATATTGACGTCGAGCCGCACTCCGCAAAGGGCGTGCAGCGCCATCGGCGGAGGACCTGCGTCGATAGCGTCGAGGCGGCCTTCATTCTTTTCGTCGACACGAATCCGGATCGGCTTTGGAATGGCGACGAGCCGGAATTCTGGATCGTGCGGGCGAGAGGCGTCGCGTTCGGCTGGCGGGCCCCGGAAATCGACGATGCTCTTCGCACTCTGTGCCAAAGGCATCGAGGCCGACTGCTGACCAATCTGAAGCAACGTCGGATGGTGCGGGGCAATGGTACCGTTGGCTGGGATCGAACCAGCGACCTCCGGATCCACAATCCGGCGCTCTAACCAGCTGAGCTACAACGGCACAGGCCTTTCGGCGACGAAGGCTCAATAGTTCCTGCGCGCGAACATTTCAAGGCGAAAGCCGCCCTGCGACACGATTGCGATGAACGTAGAATTGCGCGCAACAAAAAAGGCCGGGGGGAGGACCCGGCCTTTCTGTTCGGTCAGCGGAATTCGCCGACCGCTCCGCCGCGGCGGCGGGAGGAGGATACCGCCGCGGGATCGGTTAAGCCAATCAGGCGACGTTGAGGTCCTTCAGGGACTTCTCGAACGCGGTCTTCATCGGCTTGGAGACGTCCTCGAAAGCCTTCGAGGAAGCAGCCTGCAGGTCCTTCGCCTGGGAAACGGCCAGTTCGACGCTCTTGCGGGCGAAAGCCGACTGCAGCTCGAAATATTCCGAAACGGACTTGACGCCGACCAGAGCCTCGAGGTGCGAGAAGGTCATCTCGGCATTGGCGCGCATGGCGGAGATCGCCTTGAGCGACACGTCCGAACCAGCGGTCTTGACGGTCTCGAACGCGGTCTCGAGGGTCTTCTGAGCCTCTTCGGCGCCGGTCTTCAGCTTGGCGTAGACTTCCTTGGTCTGCTCCATGCCCTTCTCGGCGAAGTCGCGGAACTGCTCGGTCGCCTTCGACGCGTCGAAGGACGGGAATTCGATGGTCTCAACCTTGGCTGCCTTGCTCATTTCTCTACCTCTAGCTGGTTTGTTGAACTTGCTGTGCAACGCTTCCGCATTGCGATGAAACCCATATAGCTCCGTTTATTGTGCATTGCAACAAAAATGTTGCGCTGCACCAAGAAAGGTTGTGGGAGTTAACCAAGCCGGCGGAATTCGGGCCGGATTTTCGGGCTATTGTGGACGAGGCACGGCGCTTGCCATTATTAAAAATGCGTTAACAAACTAGGCTCACTGCGTCGGGGACATGGCCCAGCACCCTTTCATCGACATAGCGGTTCTCGACGAGGTGCGCGCGCGCTTCCTTGCCGGCGATGCAATTGCCGTGCTGGACGCCGCGCTCGACCGGATCATCTGGGCGAATGGCGCGGGCGCGGAACTGTTCGGCTATCACGATATCGAGGCGGTGCGCGATGCGCCGGCCAATCTGGGACTTCCGGCGCGCCGGCAGATCATGTCGCTCCCGGGTTTCCCGAGACTCGGGCCGGGCCGGTCGCTGCTGGTCCGCCTGACGCAGGGCCTTGCAAGCCGGGCCGTCGGCCTGATCGCGTCCGATATCACCCTGCCCGGCGGCGAGACGGCCATCATGCTGGCCGCGCCCGATGTCGAAGCCACGAAACGATCCCCTGCCGACATCGCGCGCCGTGCCATCCACGGCATCGGCGAGGCCGGGCATCATGCCGCGCTGGTGGACGAACAGGGCGACGTTCTGGCGGCTTCGGATGGTTTCGGTGCGCTTGGGCTTCCAGCCGGGACGCTGCGCGGACTGGCGACGACGGTAGCCGGCGAAGCCGACCGGCTGGCGAAGCAACTGATCCGGGCCGGCGGACGCTCGTGGCCGGCCGGCATCGCACTGATGTCCGACGCCCCTCGCCGTGCACTGGTGATCGTGGTCGATGAACCGATGGAGGATCGTGCCGAGCAGCCGGTGCCGTTCGGCGCGCGCGGCCGTACGGATGTCCCGGCCAGGCCGGTGGTTCGGCCGCCCTCGCGCGACGTCGATGACTGGTATTTCGTCGATGCCCGGCCGAAGGATGCCGGCAACGTCGTCGCGGAGGCGCTCGATACCGGCGATGTATTCGAGGTCGAAGACCTGCCCGAGGCGCAGGCGCTTGAAGCCGATGTAGCGGCCGAAGAGAAACCCGCCATCGTCGCACCGCAAGCGCCGATCGTGCCGGCCGGGCTCCAGCCCGCGAACGATTTGTTCCCGCCATCACCGACGGATTCGTCCGACTCCGACAACAGCACGGACGAAGTTGAAGAAACCCCGGAAGCCGACGGAGGCGACGACGCCGAGGCCCCGGACGAGACAGTCGCACCGTTCGTTCCCGACCTGCGGTCCGGCCCGGTGCGTTTTGTCTGGAAGACCGATGCGGATGGGCGCTTCAGCGCCATCTCGCCCGAGTTCGCGGCGGCCGTCGGCTCCGGCGCGGCCGATGTCCTTGGCAAGCCCTTCCGCGACGTCGCGGCGCAATTCGCCCTTGATCCCGACGGCGAGATTTCCGGCCTGCTCGAACGGCGCGACACCTGGTCCGGCCGTTCCGTGCTCTGGCCGATCGAAGGCGCCGATCTGCGCGCGCCCGTCGATCTCGCTGCGCTGCCGGTCTATGGCCGCGACCGGCAGTTCGAGGGATTTCGCGGGTTCGGTGTCGTGCGCCTGGCCGACGCCATCGTGGATGAGGACGCCACCGGCATGACGCTCGGCGGCGGCGCGCAGAAGGAACAGCCGATCCTGTCCGAGGATCCGTTCGGGGGCGAGACCCCCGCGATCGTCGTCGACGCGACGCCCGAACGGCGGGCGAGCGACAAGGTCATCCGGCTGGCCGAACACCGCCCGGCTTCACCGGACAAGAGCCTCAGCACCACGGAATCGAACGCATTTCGCGAGATCGCGGCACGGCTGCGCGAGGCCGATCCGCAACTGCGCGAGGAACCCGCCGCGCCGGAGACGCGCGATCCGCCGCCGCTCGGCGACACGGTCGAGGATTTCGCGCCGCCCGCGGACGATCGCGGCGACCAGCCCGACATTGCCGATGACGCCGAGGCGCCGTGGGATGACGAGAACGACGATTTCGCCGCCGTTCCCGAGCCTGTCAGCCAGGACGACGAGGTCGATGCGCTGTTTGCCGAGGATATCGACTTCGCCGGACAACCGGCCGACACAGTCGAAGACGACCAGCCGGACGTCTCGTTCGATGACGAAGGCTACGACACGGCCCTGCCCGACACGTCCATCCTCGCAAAGCTTCCCGTCCCGGTGCTGATCCATTCCGGCGACACGCTGCATTATGCGAACGAGGAGTTCTTCAAGCTCACCGGCTACGCGACGCTGGACGACCTCCATGACGCCGGCGGCCTCGAAATCCTGTTTGCCGAACCGGCCGACGGCGAGGCGTTCGATGCTGACGACCATCGGCGGCGGCTGCGGACGCGCGACGGCGAGGAGTTCCCGGTCGAGGCGCTGCTGCAATCGGTGCCGTGGGGCCGCGGCAAGGCGCTGATGCTGGCCTTGAAGGCCTCGCCCGAGCCGGATGTTGTCGAGCGGCCGCTGGCGGCCGTTTCCAATGACATCGATGCCCGTGTGACCGAGCTTCAGGCGATCCTCGACACCGCCACCGACGGCATCGTCATCATCAGCAACGATGGCAACATCCGCTCGCTCAGCCGGCCGGCGGAGGCTCTTTTCGGCTTCGACGCTTTCGAGTTGACGGGAAAACCCTTCGTGTCGCTGTTCGCGGTCGAGAGCCAGCGCGCCGCGCGCGATTATCTCACCGGCCTCTCCGACAATGGGGTCGCCAGCGTGCTGAACGATGGTCGAGAGGTCATCGGGCGTGAATCGCAAGGCCGCTTCATTCCGCTGTTCATGACCATCGGCAAGCTGCCGGGCGGCAACGGCTATTGCGCCGTATTGCGCGACATCACCCAGTGGAAGCGCGCTGAGGAGGACCTGACCCAGGCACGCGCCGAAGCCGAGCGCTCGTCCAGCCAGAAGACGGAATTCCTGGCCCGCATCAGCCACGAGATCCGCACGCCGCTCAACGCCATCATCGGCTTCTCGGAACTGATGATCGACGAGAAATTCGGGCCGATCGTCAACGATCGCTATCGCGACTACCTGCGCGACATCAACCGCTCGGGCAACCACGTGCTCGAACTCGTCAATGACCTGCTCGACATCTCCAAGATCGAGGCCGGCGAGCAGGAGATGGCGCATGAGGCGGTGTCGCTGAACGAGACGCTCGCCGAGGCGGTCGCGATGATGCAGCCGCAGGCGAACCGCGAGCGGGTCATCATCCGCTCCAGCTTCGCCTCGCGCCTGCCCGAAGTGGTTGCCGACCAGCGCTCGATCCGCCAGATCGCGCTCAATCTTTTGTCGAACGCGGTGCGCTACACGCAGGCCGGCGGCCAGGTGATCGTCTCCACCTCCTACGAAATGTCGGGCGACGTGGTCATGCGCGTGCGCGACACCGGCGTCGGCATGAGCACGGGCGAGATCGAGCAGGCGATGAAGCCGTTCAAGCAGATCAATGCGCTGAAACGCTCGCGCGGCGACGGCACCGGCCTCGGCCTGCCGCTGACCAAGGCGATGGTCGAGGCCAATCGCGCCCGATTCGTATTGACCTCGACGCCGGGCGAAGGAACGCTGGTCGAGATCACATTTCCGTCAACGCGCGTGCTCGCCGGCTGACGCCGGACGGAAATCCATAGCGTCGTCAAATGTATGAATACATGACGATTTCAGTTTAGAATAATTCCAAACTACTGATTTCACTGGCCTTTCCTTGACGCCCTCGCACTTTCCTTGCATTGAGGCGGCGTCCGCTAAAACTTGAGTGCGGAAGTCAACTGGCCGCCAAAGGCGCACGCTCCGAGGGAGACCACCATGACATTCTCGTTCCGCAACCCCGTCATCGCCGGGCTTGCCGCTGCCGGCTTCGGCCTGCTCGCGACCGCCGCGAGCGCACAGACGGTCAATATCTATTCCTATCGCCAGCCGGACCTGATCAAACCCGTTCTCGACGCCTTCACGGCGGAGACCGGCATCAAGACGGAGGTCCTGTTCCTCGACAAGGGCCTTGAGGAGCGCATCGCCGCCGAGGGCGCGAATTCCCCCGCCGACGTCATCCTGACCGTCGACATCGCCCGCCTCTCCAAGACCAAGGACGCCGGCGTCACCCAGGCGCTGGACGACGCCACCGTCAACGGCAACATCCCGGCTGAATACCGCGATCCGGAAGGCCACTGGTTCGGCCTGACCAAGCGCGCACGGGTCATCTATGCCTCCAGGGAGCGCGTCGCCGAAGGCCCGATCGCCTATGCCGACCTCGCCGATCCCAAATACAAGGGCAAGATCTGCATGCGTTCCGGCCAGCACGACTACAATCTGGCGCTGATCTCGGCGGCCATCGCGCATTGGGGCGAGGCCAAGACCGAGGAATGGCTGAAGGGCGTCAAGGCGAACCTGGCCCACAAGCCCGACGGCGGCGACCGCGACCAGGCCAAGTCGATCGCGGCCGGCGAATGCGATATCGGGCTGGGCAACACCTATTATGTCGGCCTGATGATGACCAACGAAAAGGACCCGGAGCAGAAGGACTGGGCGAACGCCATCCGCGTCGTGTTCCCGACCTTCGAGAACGGCGGCACGCATGTGAACGTCTCGGGCGCGGCGCTGGCCAAGAATTCGCCGAACAAGGACAGCGCGGTGAAGCTCATCCAGTTCCTGTCGAGCCACAAGGCGCAGCAGGTCTATGCCGAGCAGGTGTTCGAATATCCGGTCGAGCCGGGGCTGGCCCCCTCCGACACGGTCAAGGGTTTCGGCGAGTTGAAGGCCGACACCCTGCCTCTGGCCGAGATCGCCAAGCACCGCAAGGCCGCGTCCGAAATGGTCGACCGCGTCGGCCTCGACGACGGTCCGGCAAGCTGACCGCGAACGGCACATCCAGACCTGAAGCCGGGCGGGATATTCCCGCCCGCGCTGCATTTGGCCGTCCGGCATCATGCTGACCGCCGGCGAGACCCGCGGCCCGCCGCTCGCGCCGGCGCTTCAGCCCGGCCGCATCAGGACGCTGCTGCCGGCTGCGATCGTCGCCATCATCGTCTTCCTGCCGATCATCGCGCTGGCGGCGATCGCGCTCACGGGGTCAGGCGACGACTGGCCCCACCTCATCCGCAATGTGCTTCCGGGCTCCATCGTCACGACCGCAGTGCTGCTGGCGCTGGTCACCATCGGGTCGGCCTCGATCGGGGTTGTGAGCGCCTGGCTCGTCGTCGCCTTCGACTTCCCGCTGCGGCGGACCATGTCCTGGGCGCTGGTGCTGCCCTTCGCGATCCCGCCCTATCTGGCCGCCTACGCCTTCGCGGACTTCTTCCATTTCGCCGGCCCGGTGCAGTCCGCCATCCGCGCCCTGTTCGGCTTCCAGCGCGCCGCCGACTACTGGTTCCCGGAAATCCGCTCGACGCCCGGCGCGGCGCTGGTCATGTCGGCCGTGCTCTATCCTTATGTCTACATGACCGCGCGGGTGGTCTTCATCATGCAGGGGCGCAACATCGCCGACGTCGCCCGCACGCTCGGCGCCTCGCCCTGGCGCGTGTTCTGGCGCGTGCTGCTGCCGGTCGCGAAACCGGCCATCGCGGTCGGCGTGGCGCTGACGCTGATGGAGACGCTGAACGACATCGGCGCGTCGGAATATCTCGGCGTGCGCACGCTGACCTTCTCCGTCTATTCGACCTGGCTCAATCGCGGCAGCCTGGAGGGCGCGGCGCAGATCGCCATGGTGATGCTGGTGCTCGTCTTCGCCTTCCTCGCCGCCGAGCAGCGCGCCCGGCGCAACCAGCGCTTCCACATGGCGCGCTCGACCCAGATCAGCAGGCCGCCGCGGACGCGCCTGACCGGCTGGCGCGCGGCGCTCGCCCTCGCCGCCGTGGCGCTGCCGGTCGCGGTCGGCTTCGGCATCCCTGTCCTGTTCTTCGCGCGCTATGCATGGCGGCGGCTTGAATATCTCCTCGATCCCCGTCTCGCCGACGCCTTCGCCAACAGCGTGCTCGCCGCGACGCTGACCGCGCTGATCACGGTCGCCGCCGCGCTCGTCATCGTCTATGCGGCCCGCCGGTCGCGCTCGCGGGGCAACACCGTGCTGACGCGGCTCGCCAGCCTCGGCTATGCGCTGCCCGGCACGATCCTGGCCCTCGGCCTGCTCTTCGTGCTGGCGCGCATCGACAACGGCGTCGACGCGCTTGCCCGCGAATGGCTCGGCGTGTCGACCGGCCTGCTGCTCTCCGGCACCGTCATCGCCGTCGTGCTCGCCTGCTCCATCCGCTTCATCGCTCTGGCGGAAGGCTCGATACGCGCGGGCATCGAGAAGTTGCCGCCGCATCTCGACGAGGCCGCGCGCAGCCTCGGCCGGCCGCCGCTCGCCTCGGCCGTATCGGTGCTGCTGCCGCTCTTGTGGCCGGCGATCTTCTCGGCCGCGGTTCTGGTCTTCGTCGACACGATCAAGGAACTGTCGGCCACGATCCTTCTGCGGCCATTCGGCTTCAACACGCTGGCGACCTATGTCTACGAGAACGCGTCGCGCGGCGTGGTCGAGGACGGCGCGCTCGCGGCGCTGATGATCATCGCCACCGCGCTGGTGCCGGTGGCGCTCCTGTCGCGGGCGCTGGCGCGGGACCGCGACGCCAACCTCTAAAAAGAAAGGCGCCACACGGGCGCCTTGAGGTCGAAATTGGCTGTCACACGGGGGCTTGAGCAGAAGCTGCGTCCGGAGACCGGAAGCCGGGATTTCTCCCTCAAGTTAGGCGCGACTATCGGCACCGTCCCTTAACAACTCCTTACCGGCGAGCCTGAAAATTTACCAAAGTGTATCGCCTGTAAGCTTTAGGTAAATTTCCCGGTCACCAACCATTAACCAAGCGCCGCTCACTCCTGCAGCACAGGGATATCCCGGAACAGGTCGAGCGCTTCCGGATTGGCCAGCGCCTCCTTGTTCTTGACCGTGCGGCCATGCACCACGTCGCGCACCGCCAGTTCGGTGATCTTGCCGGACTTTGTGCGCGGAATGTCTGTGACGGCGACGATGCGCGCCGGCACATGGCGCGGCGACGCGCCGGTGCGAATCTTGGTCTTGATGCGCTTGTCGAGGTCCGCGTCGAGTTCGACGCCCGGCGCGAGCCGCACGAACAGCACCACCCGCACGTCATTGTCCCAGGTCTGGCCGATGCACAGCGCCTCCAGGATTTCCGGCAATTGCTCGACCTGATTGTAGATTTCCGCCGTGCCGATGCGCACGCCGCCCGGATTGAGCGTCGCGTCGGAGCGGCCATGAATGATCATGCCGCCATGCGCCGTCCACTCGGCGAAGTCGCCATGGCACCAGACATTGTCGAACCGGTCGAAATAGGCGCCGTGATATTTCGCGCCGTCGGGATCGTTCCAGAACATCAGCGGCATGGACGGGAAGGCGCGCGTGCAGACCAGCTCGCCCTTCTCGCCAACCACGGGCTTTGCGTCGTCGTCCCAGACATCGGTCGCCATGCCGAGACCCGGCCCCTGAATCTCGCCGATCCATACCGGTTTCGTCGGCACGCCGAGGACGAAACACGAGACGATGTCCGTGCCGCCCGAGATCGACGCGAGATGCACGTCCTTCTTGATGGCCTCGTAGACATAGACGAAGCTTTCGGGCGCCAGCGGCGACCCGGTCGAAGACACCACGCGCACGGTCGACAGATCATGCGTATCCATCGGCCGCAGTTCGGCCTTGCGCAGCGCGTCGATGAATTTCGCCGACGTGCCGAAATAGGTCATGCGCTCGGCCTGCGCGAAGTCGAACAGGACATTGCCGTCCGGATGGAAGGGCGACCCGTCATAGAGCAGCAGCGTCGCGCCCGACGCGAGGCCCGAGACGAGCCAGTTCCACATCATCCAGCCGCAGGTGGTGAAATAGAAGAAGCGGTCGCCCGATCTGATGCCGGCATGCAGGCGCTGTTCCTTGACATGCTGGATCAGCGTGCCGCCCGCGCCGTGGACGATGCATTTCGGGATGCCGGTCGTGCCCGACGAGAACAGGATATAGAGCGGATGCGCGAAGGGCAGCCGCACGAAGGTCGGCTCGCCCGCCGGATGCGCCGCCAGCACCGAGCCGAACGTCACGGCGTTCGGCAGGTCGGTCACGGCCTGGTCGGCCGTGCCGAGATAGTCTACGACGATGGCGCACTTGACGCTCGGGAGTCCGGCAAGGACACTCTTTACCTTGCCGACCACATTGTTCTGCTTGCCGGCATACCAGTAGCCGTCCACCGTCACGAACACGGTCGGCTCGATCTGGCCGAAGCGGTCGAGCACGCCCTGCTCGCCGAAATCGGGCGAACAGGACGACCAGATCGCGCCGAGCGACGTCGCCGCCAGCATGCAGACGATCGTCTCCGGCATGTTGGGCATCATCGCCGCGACGCGGTCGCCTGATTCGACCCCTGCATCGGCCAGCGCCTGCTGCATCTGCGAGACCTGCGCGCGCAGTTCGTCCCACGACATGCGCCGCGAGACCTTGTCCTCGCCCTTGAACACCAGCGCATCGTCGCCGCCGCGGCGGCTCAGCAGATTCTCGGCGAAGTTCAGCCGCGCATCGGGAAAGAAGGACGCGCCCGGCATCCGGTCGCCATCGGCGAGGATGCGCTCGCCCTTGTCGCCGACGATGCCGCAATAATCCCAGACGAGGCTCCAGAAGCCTTCACGGTCATCGACGGACCAGCGATGCAAGGCGTCGAAATCGGCAAGCGCCTTGCCGGTCCGCTTGCCTGCCTCGGTGGCGAAGGCGGTCATCGGCGCATTGCGAATCTGTTCCTGCGACGGCGTCCAGAGCGGCTTGTCGGTCATCGAAATCTCCCGTTGCCGGGTGCTTATGCACAGGACGCGAGGTGGGGCAAGGCCGGTGAAATCACACTGGTTGCGCGCAAAGGGCCATAATCGTTTGAAATAGGACCGGCCCCGACCTAAACCGGTCGGCGACATCGTCGTCAGCATTTTCAGTGGTCCATTTCGATATCGATGCCCGCCGCAAGACAATCCCTCTGGGCGCTCGCCATTCTGGGCCTGCTCGTGCTCGCCGCGATCGCGGTGCTGCCTCTGGTCGCTTCCACGCAATTGGTGCGCAGCCGCATCGCTCAGGAACTGTCGGAACGGTCGGGCTATCGCGTGACGCTGGGCGAAGCGCCTGACCTGGTCGTCTGGCCGCGTTTCAAGGCCGAGCTCAGAAATGTGGCGCTGCATGACTGGGCTCAAGCCGACGACCAGCCCGTTCTTTCGGCCGAACGGGTCGAAGCCGATCTCTCGGCCTGGCAGGCGCTGTTCGGCGACATCGAAATGTCGGGCGTGACGCTGCATCGCCCCGTCCTTCAGCTTGCCTTCGACAAGGGCGTTCCGCGCATCCCGCTGTCGACCGGCGAAGGGCGGCTTGAAAGCGCCATCGAGCGGGCGCGCGAGGGCAAGATCGTGAGCCAGCCCGCGCTCGGCACCCTGAGCTTCATCGACGGACGCGTCGTCGACGCGGCGACGGGCGCCGATATCGCGACGGGCGTCAGCGGCACCGCCGAATGGCCCATGACCGACGCGCCCGCAAGCGTCAGTCTCGGCGCGGTGTGGCGCGGAGAAACCGTCTCTCTGTCCGCCTTCGCCGCCGCGCCGATGCGGCTCATCACGGGCGAGGCGACCGATGTCAGGCTTTCGGTCAAATCCAAGCCGGTCAATGCCGAATTCGACGGCAGTCTCGTCAACGCGGATCGACCGACGATCGACGGCAGGGTCGCGCTCAGCACACCGTCGCTGGGCGATGCGCTGAGGTGGACGGGCCTCGCGATCGGCCCCGCCAGCAATGTCGAGGCGATCAGCCTGTCCGGGACCGCGCAGGGCGACGGAAGCCATCTCAAGCTGTCCGACGCCGCGCTGCAATTCGAGGAATATCCCGGAGACGGAGCGCTCGAACTGTCCTTCGCCGATGGCCGGCCCGTCATCAGCGGCACGCTTGCCTTCGAGCGGATCGATTTCGGCGCATTCCTGGAGGCGTTCTCGGGACCCGCGATCGCCGGCGGCAAACCCGTGGTCAACCTCGATTTCACCCAGCAATTCGGTCTCGATCTTCGCCTGTCCGCCAGCGAGGCGAGCGGCGGCGGGGTGACGCTCGGCGACGTCGCCGCCACGGCGCAGGTCAGGCCCGGTTTCGCCGCCTTCGACATTTCGGATGCGTCGGGCTTCGGCGGCAGCGTGCAGGCGGGCTACCGGGCCGACCGCAAAGCGGAGGGCGATGTGAGCGAACTGCGCCTGTCGGGCACGGATATCGACTGGGGCGCGGTCGCGGCGCTGGCCGGATGGACGGCACACGGGCCGCGCGGCAAGGGCTCGCTGTCCGCGACCCTCTCCGGACCCGTGACCGACTGGCCGAGCTTCCCGAGGCGCATGTCCGGCATGATCGGCGGCCGCATGGGCGCCGGCTCCATCGACGGCATCGACCTGACAAAGCTGTTCGAGCAGCCGGCGACGGGCGGGTTCGTGCCGCTCGCCTCGATTTCCGGCGGCGCGACCGCGATCAACGGAGGCGAGTTCAAGGCGACGCTGGCCAACGGCATCGCCCGCCTCGACACGGCCCGGGCCCAGACGCAGAACGAGACCATCGGCCTGCAAGGGGTGGTCTCCTACCTCGACCGCAGCCTGGCTTTGTCCGGGGCAGTCCAGCCGCGTGACGGAGCGGACCCGGTTCGCCGCTTCTTCATCGGCGGGTCATGGGCCGCGCCCTTCGTCACGCCGACGATCCCCGATCCGATGCCGGAGTAAGCTCCTCTTCCTTCTCCCCGTTTACGGGGAGAAGGTGCCCGAAGGGCGGATGAGGGGCGGGAGCTAACCTTCAGGATTTGGCGCCGCCCCTCACCCGGCCGCTGCGCGGCCACCCTCTCCCCATTCCTTCATGGGGGAGAGGTGGTCCGAAGGACCGGTGAGGGGGCATTTGCGCTACAAGAATCCGTCACCCTCGGGCTTGTCCCGAGGGTCTGCTGACTGCGGAGAGCTTGGTGCTGGCGTCGAGCACAGCGCCAATGCTTCCACCGCCGGTAGATCCTCGGGACAAGCCCGAGGATGACGGCAAGACTGGCGGATGCAGGTGCGCTCATAGTGCTCCGAGCAGAAAAAAGAGGATGGATTCCGCCGCCCCTTTCCACTCAAACGCTGAAATTCCGCCAATCTGAAAGTTTTTTCACCCGAATCTATCCGCAACCCCTCCGTCCGACCCGATAATCCTCCCGCGCCTGAAAGGAGGACGCGGGATGGGTTGGCTTGTGCAGATCGAGGACGAGGAGGACGAGAGACATCTGCTCAAACGCGTCGTCGCCGCGTTCTATCTGCTCGCCTGCATCGCCGGCCTGTCCTGCATCATGCCGCAATGGGCGCGCAGCTACGTGCTGAGCCGCCTGCGCCGTATCGAAGCCCTCGCCATCGAGATCGTATCGAACAGGGCGAGGGATCGTGGCCTGGAACTTCATCGTCACGACCATCAGATCGCCGACGCCCTGTCCGGCGGCGACAGCCGCGCCGAAGCGATGCGTTTTGCCCGCAATTTCCGGCTGCTGGCTATCCTGCTCGATCATCTCATCGAGCACTATCCCTGCCGCCAGACCAGCGGCATCAACACCGCGACGTTCGCCATCGAAGCCAATCGCGCCGGCAACCTGCTGGCGACGCTCTGCCGATCGCTCGCCGAAACGACAGGGCGGCAGATGCGCTCGGCTCCGATGCGCCTCGCTATTCAACACATCGACAGTTCGTAACGCCCGCGAGCACCCAATAAGCCGTCATCCTCGGGCCTGTCCCGAGAATCTGCCTTAACCAGACACCTTGGCGCTGACGTCGAACGCAGCGCCGGGACAAACGAACTTATCCATAGACCTCGGGCCAAGCCCGGGGACGCTGGCGCTTGTCTTTTTGACCCTGAGGCCGAGCGAGCGTCCCCCGAGCGTCCCGCCTCCCTCGGTCAAAAATCCAGCGCCATGAAACTGCGGGACAAACCCAATAATCCGCCACCGATATTCCATCGCCCCGAATCGCTGTAGCGTTGGCGCGGGGTGGGCTATGTTCGGTTTCGTTTCCGGGCTCTTCAAGATCGCGGTGATCTCTCTGGCCGTCGGTGCCGGCCTGTCCGCGTTCGACCTGTCGGCGGCCGACATTCTTCTCCAGCTCGGCCTGACGCCGGAGCGGGTGATGCTCCTGCTCGATCACGGCGTGCGCTGGGCGCTGCCGAATCTCGTGCTGGGTTCGATGGTCATCGTGCCGATCTGGCTGGCCGTCTATCTGTTCAGGCCGCCGCGCCGGTGATCACCCGCGCTGCGCCGCCTGCTCGTCGCGCTGCCGCTGCACTTCCCGACGCTTGTTGACGACCGACGCCGCGATGACGCCGACCGCGACGATGCCGATGAGCATGGTGCAGGCCGCGTTGATCTCCGGCGTGACGCCGAGGCGGACCTGCGAATAGATCCTCATCGGCAGCGTCGTCGCGCCCGGACCGGACGTGAAGCTGGCGATCACCAGATCGTCGAGCGACAGCGTGAAGGCCAGCATCCAGCCCGAGACGATCGCGGGCAGGATCACCGGCAGCGTCACCTGGAAGAACGTCCTGAACGGGGTCGCGCCGAGGTCCATCGCCGCCTCCTCCAGCGAGCGGTCGAACGAGACCAGCCGCGACTGTACCACCACCGCGACGAAGCACATCGTGAAGGTGATGTGGGCGAGCGTCACCGTCATGAAGCCGCGGTCGAAGCCGATCGCGACGAACAGCAGCAGCAGCGACAGGCCGGTGATGACCTCCGGCATGACCAGCGGCGCGAACACCATGCCCGAGAACAGCACCCTGCCCCGGAAGCGGGTGTAGCGGACGAGCGCTAGGGCAGCCATCGTGCCGAGCACCGTCGCGATGGTAGCGGAGAGCAGCCCGACGCGGATGGTTACCCAGGCCGCGTCGATGAAGGCTTGGTTGCGGAACAGCGAGCTGTACCACTGTGTGGAGAAACCGCCCCAGACCGTGACCAGCTTGGAGGCGTTGAACGAGAAGATGACCAGGATGACGATCGGCAGGTAGAGGAAGGCGAAGCCCAGCACGATCGAGGCGATGTTGAAGCGGGACCAGGTCGTGTTCATCGCCCCGCCTCCTGTGCCTTGGCCTGATAGTGCTGGAACAGCATGATCGGCACGACCAGCAGCAGCAGCAGCACGATCGCCACTGCGGACGACACCGGCCAGTCGCGATTGGCGTTGAACTCGTTCCACAAGGTCTTGCCGATCATCAGCGTCTCGGAGCCGCCGAGCAGGTCGGGGATGACGAACTCTCCGACGGCCGGGATGAAGACCAGCAGGCAGCCCGCGACGACGCCGGGAATGGAGAGCGGGAACGTGATCTTCCAGAACGCCTGCAAGGGCGGGCAGCCGAGATCGTTCGCCGCCTCGATCAGCGTGTAGTCCATCTTCTCCAGCGACGAATAGAGCGGCAGGATCATGAACGGCAGGTAGGAATAGACGATGCCGATATAGATCGCCGTGTCGGTGTTCAGGATGATCAGCGGCTGGTCGATGATCCCCACCGTCATCAAGAGCTGGTTCAGCAAGCCCTCGGGCTTCAGGATTCCGATCCAGGCGTAGACGCGGATCAGGAACGAGGTCCAGAACGGCAGGATGACCAGCATCAGCAGCGTCGGGCGCAAGGTGGCCGGCGCGCGCGCCATGCCGTAGGCGATCGGAAAACCGATCAGCAGCGTCAGGAAGGTCGAGATCGCGGCGATGATGACGCTGCGGACATAGGCATTAAAGTAGAGTGCGTCCTCGGTCAGCCAGACATAGTTGTCGAAGGAGAACTGGCCGATCTTCGAGAAGAAGTCGCCGATGCCGTTCACCGCCGGCGTGTAGGGCGGCATGGCGATCGCGGTCTGCGACAGCGAAATCTTGAAGACGATGAAGAACGGAACCAGGAAGAAGATCAGCAGCCAGAGATAGGGAATGGCGATGACCAGCCGGCTGGTGATCGCCGAGAGCAGCGCGTTTTCCTGGCGCGGCGCGGCGCTGGCCGGCACGGATGCGGCGGAGGCGGTGGTGTCAGCCATCGGTCCGATCTCCAAAGCCTTCGCACATGCACCCCCACCCCTTACCCCTCCCCTCAAGGGGGAGGGGGGCGTCAAAGCCTCCGCCCTTCGATCGGCGGGCATCAATGTTGCAGAATCCCCCTCCCCCTTGAGGGGAGGGGTAAGGGGTGGGGGTAAACTCGCTGGACATCGGACCGCCTTACCTCGTCAGCACCACGCCGGCGTCCGGCGCGAAGGAAATCCAGGCCTTGTCGCTCCAGCTCAATGGATCGGAGGTGACGCGGGACGCATTCAAGGCGCTCGCCTTCACCACCTGACCGTCGCCGAGCTTGACGTGGTAGACGGTCATGTCGCCGAGATAGGCGATGTCGTAGATTTCGCCCTGCATCGCATTGCCGGCGGCGGCCGCGGGCTTCTTGGACGACACCCTGATCTTCTCGGGCCGGATGGCGAAGGCGACCTGCTTGCCGGGTTCGGCGTCGCCGGCATTGTCGACTTTGATCTCGGCGCCCGAGGCGCCTTCGATGCGGACCGAATCCTTGGCCCTGCTGATGACCTTGCCCTCGAACATGTTCACATTGCCGACGAAGTTGGCGACAAAGCGCGAACCCGGCGCCTCGTAGACCTCGGCGGGGGTAGCCACCTGCATCACCTCGCCCTTGTCGAGGATGGCGATGCGGTCGGCCATGGTCATCGCCTCCTCCTGGTCGTGGGTCACGACGACGAAGGTGAGGCCGAGATTCTGCTGGAGGTCCATCAGCTCGAACTGCGTCTCCTCGCGCAGCTTCTTGTCGAGCGCGCCGAGCGGCTCGTCGAGCAGCAGAACCTTCGGGCGCTTGGCGACCGAACGCGCGAGCGCCACGCGCTGGCGCTGGCCGCCCGACAATTGGTGCGGCTTGCGCTTGGCGAACTGCGTCAGCTTCACCAGCTTCAGCATCTCGGCGACGCGCGCGGCGATCTTGTCCTTCGCCATGCCGTCCTGCTTGAGGCCGAAGGCGATGTTCTGCTCCACCGTCATGTGTGGGAACAGCGCATAGGACTGGAACATCATGTTGACGGGCCGCTTGTAGGGCGGGATGCCGCGCAAATCCTGCCCGTCGAGCAGGATGCGGCCGGACGTCGGCTCCTCGAAGCCCGCCAGCATGCGCAGCAGCGTGGACTTGCCGCAGCCGGACGCGCCGAGCAGCGCGAAGAACTCGCGCTCGTAGATCGACAGCGACAGATTGTTGACGGCGGTGAAATCGCCGAACCTCTTGGTCACACCATCGAACACGATGTAGGGCTTGGCGTTCTTGTCGTTCCAGGGCGCAAAGCTTCTGCGGATGCTGCCGAGCGATTCCATGTGATCCCCTATTGTCCCCTCACAATTGAAAAGGCCCGGCGCCAGGCCGGGCCCATCATGTCACTGGCCGGTGGTGATTTTCGTCCAGGTGCGCGTCACGACGCGCTGGGTCTTCGGATCGTAGGGCTGGACCGTGAACAGTTTCCCGAGCGTCGCCTCGTCCGGATAGATGGCGGGGTCGTCCAGGATCTCCTTGTCGACGAACTGCTGCGACGCCTTGTTGCCGTTGGCGTAGAAGACGAAGTTCGACGCCTTGGCGGCGACTTCAGGGCGCAGGATGTAGTTGATGAACTCGTGCGCCTCGGCGGTGTGCGGCGCGTCGGCCGGGATCGCCATCTGATCGAACCACATCTCGGCGCCTTCCTTCGGGATCGTGTAGGCGATCTCGACGCCCTGGTCCGCCTCGGTCGCACGGTCGCGCGCGATGAACACGTCGCCCGACCAGCCGACCGCGAGGCAGATGTCGCCATTGGCCAATCCGTTGATGTATTCGGACGAGTGGAATTTGCGGATCGACGGGCGCACGGCCATCATCGCTTCCTCGGCCTTGGCGAAGTCCTCCGCCGAGGTGGACTGCGGATCGAGGCCGATCGCGTTCAGCACCGTCGGCAGGATGTCCTGCGGCTGGTCGAGCCAGAAGACGCCGCAGTCCTTCAGCTTCTCGGCGCTTTCCGGCTTCAGGACCGTCTCCCAACTGTCGATCTTGTCGACGCCGAGCGCCTCCTTGATCTTCTTGACGTTGTAGCCGATGCCGGTCGTGCCCCACATGTAGTTGACCGAGTATTCGTTGCCCGGATCGTAGACGGCGGTGCGCTCGGCGATCACGTCCCACACATTGGTCAGGTTCGGCAGCTTCGACTTGTCCAGCTTCTGGAAGACGCCGGCCTGGATCTGGCGGGCGAGGAACTGGCCGCTCGGCACGACGATGTCGTAGCCGGTGCCGCCGGCCAGCAGCTTGGTCTCGAGGATCTCGTTGGAATCGAAGGTGTCGTAGACGACCTTGATGCCGGTTTCCTTGGTGAAGTCGGCGAGGATCGATTCGTCGATATAGTCCGACCAGTTGTAGACGTTCACCACCCGGTCCTGCGCGGAGGCGGATACAGCCCAGACGCCTGCCAGAACAGTGGTGGCGGCGGCGAGCCCGATAAGCTTTCGGAACATCAAGTTCTCCTCTGTGTTGCCGATCATCCCGGCTCGCACAGCGGTCCTTCACGGCCAGGTTGGAGGACAGCCTATTGCCGATCTCGCAGTGCGACAAGCCCGGAATGCGCTTGCACCAAAGCACATTCCGATGAGCGTTCAGGGGCTGGCGACGGGCTCCGAACGCCGTTGCATGCCGCGCTGGCCGAACTCGATCGCGAGATAGACGATCAGAGCGGCCATCACGATCGCGCCGCCGATCAGCGTGCGCGCGGACGGCACCTCGCCATGCGCCAGCCAGACCCAGATCGGCGCCAGGATCGGCTCGAACGTGCCGAGCAGCGCGACGAGCGCCGCCGGGATCAGCCGCGCGCCGGACGTGAAAAGCGCGAAGCCCAGACCGAGGTTGACCGCGCCGAAGACGACCAGCCACGCCATGTCCGGCTGCGAGACGGCGAGCGTCGACGCCTGGGTCGCCGCGAGCAGCCCGGCGACGATGACGCCGAGACATGTCGCGGGCGCCATCCGCACATTCGAATAGCGGCGCGTGATCACCGTGGCGGTAGCGAAGCCGACCGCGATGAGCAGCGCCAGCCCGTCGCCGATCGGTGACACGGTGCCGGTGAACGAACCGGAGACCATGACGGCAACGCCGGCGATAACCGCGGCGATCGCGATCCAGGTGCTGCGCTGGATCTGTTGTCCCAGCACCAGCCAGCTTATCAGCGCGGCGAACAGAGGCACGGCCGCCGCCATCAGGACGACGTTCGCCACCGTCGTATAGGCCAGCGCGACGACGAAGGAGCCGGAGCAGATGGCGAACAGGGCGGCAACCGCGAGACCGGGCTTGCCCATCCCCGCGAACAGCCGCCAGGTGCCGGCGGGTCCGTCACGCCAGAGCATGAACGCGATCAGGAATACGGCCGCCCACAACGACCGCCAGAAGACCACGGTCCAGCTATCCGGCGCCTCGACAAACCGAGCGAGCGCGCCGCCGATCGACCAGGCCAAAGCGGAGAGGAAAACGAGCGCGATGCCGACGCGCTCCTGGCTCGGCGCGGGCGTGGGGGCGTCAGTGGACGTCATCGTTCCGCACGGCTCCTGAGCGACGGGCAGTCGGCAGGGGCTAGCCCATCCTGTTGCGGCGAACCTGATCCAGCACTGCGTTTGCGTTGTGTCACCCGCTCCCGCCGGACGCAATTGCGCTTTGTCGCGGCGGTGCGATAGGTTCGCGCGGAGGAGATCGCATGCTGGCAGCCTGGTACGAGAGAAACGGCAATGCGCGCGACGTGCTCGTCGTCGACGAGATGCCGACGCCGGAACCAGGCCCTGACGAGGTGCGTGTCGCGATCCACACCTCGGGCGTCAATCCGTCGGACGTGAAGAGCCGGAAGGGCCGCCCGCTCGTCGGGCCGCGCGTCATCCCCCACAGCGACGGCGCGGGCATCATCGACGCGGTCGGCAAGGGCGTCGACCATTCGCGCATCGGCGAGCGCGTCTGGATCTGGAACGGACAATGGAAGCGGCCGTTCGGCACGGCGGCGGAAGCTTGCGTGGTGCATTCGGCTCACGCGGTGCGCCTGCCCGACAAGACCCCTTTCTCCGCCGGCGCCTGTCTCGGCATTCCGGCGCTGACGGCGCTGCAGGCGGTGCGCCTGCTCGGCCCCATCGGCGGCAAGACGATCCTCATCACCGGCGGCGGTTCATCGGTCGGGCACTACGCGGCGCAATTCGCCAAGGCGCGCGGCGCGCGCGTCGTGGCCACCGCGTCGGCGGCCAAGGCGGACCATGCGCGGGCAGCCGGCGCTGACTTCGTCGTCGACTACCAGAACAAGGACGTCGCCAAGGTCGCCAAGGACCTGACGCAAGGACGCGGCGTCGACGGCATCATCGACATGGATTTCTCGTCCACCGCCAAGCTGATCGCCGAGGCGGTGATGGCCCCGCATTCCACAGCGGTCTTCTACGGCTCCAACATCTCCGGCGACGTGCCGCTCAATTTTCCCGCCATGCTGTGGAACAGCTACGGCCTGAAGAGCTTCGTCGTCTACGAGCTGAGACCGGACGACCGGAAGTCGCTGAACGCCGAGCTGATGGCAATCCTCGACAACAATGCGATCAAGCATTCGATCGGCCCGCGCTTTTCACTGCGCGACATCGCCAAGGCGCATGAGACGGTCGAGGAAGGCAAGGCGATCGGCAATGTGGTGATCGACGTGGCGTGAGCAGGCATATCGCGCTATATTGACGATGCCGACATCAGGAGAATGACTGTGCGCCCCGCACCGGAGAAGACCGTAGATCATGAGCCGCCGGAGCTTTCCGAAGCAGACGTCGCGCGACTTCTGAACGACGCGTCTTTCCGCAAGAAAGTCGACAAGATTCTGGCCGAGGCAGAAGCGCTGGGTGGTGGAACGCCGTCGGCTCAGGTTTTCGCCGAGCTTCGCGCCAGGCATGGCCTTTGAGCTGATCTTTCTCGATCGAGCGCAAAACGATCTCCGCGAACTTTTCGACTATCTCGTTTCAGTCAGTCCCCGTGCTGCGGGAGACTATATCGACGGCCTCGAGAAGGTTTGCGAGAAGCTTCGGATATTCCCGAACTCCGGTCGGCAATATGACAGCAAATATCGGCTCCTTGTCTATCGCAATCATCTGATTTTCTATCGCGTTTCGGATGCGAGTTCGTCGGTGCATATCGTTGCGATCATTGATGGCCGACGCGATCCGTCGACATTTTTCCAGCCATAGCCGTTATCGAAAATCGAACGCGCTGAGGCCCGTCACCATCTCGTCCAGTCCCAGCGGGCGCGTCACCGGCGGCTCGGCGCGGGCAAGGCAGCCCTCGCGTTCACACAGGCGGCAGGCCGGACCGACCGGCGTCGCGGGCACCTGCCCCGGCCTGCCCGTGCCCTGCGAAAAACCGGGCAGCGCCGCGCCATAGACGATGTCGTCCTTGAAGCCGATGTCGCAGCCGAGCAGCAGCGCGGTGCGGCGCGGCCGTTCGGCGAACGAGCCCTGCGGCCCTTCCAGCGTGCGCGAGACGGTCAGGAACTCGGCCCCGTCCGGCATTTCGACCGCCTCGACGAATATCTGCCCCGGCTGGGTGAAGGCGGCATGGACGGAAAGCTTCGGACAGCCGCCGCCGAAGCGGCTCTGCGGAAACCCTTGAGCGCCCGCCTTGCGGAAACGGTGGCCTGCATTGTCGACCTCCAGCATGAAGAATGGAACGCCGGCTGCGCCCGGCCGTTGGAGCATGGTCAGCCGGTTGGCGGCCTGCTCGAAGGACACGCCGAAACGCGAGCGCAGCACGTCGATGTCGTAGCGCGCGCGCTGCGCGGCGGCGTGAAATGCGCCGTAGGGCATCATCAATGCGTGCGCGGCGTAACGGCCGAGCTCGAAACGCGCCAGCCGCCTGGCCTCGTCGGATGACAGTTTCAGCGCTGCGATCTCGGAGCCCACGGCCGCCGACATGCGGATGAGACAGGCCTCCATCGCGATCTCGCGCAACTGGTCGAAGGGCGACAGCCGCTCGGAGATGAACAGGCGCTGCGAATGACGGTCGTAGCGACGCCGCCAGTTCGGCATGGTGGCCACCGGAAGCACGCGCACCACGATGCCGAACTCGCTTTTCAGCCAGGCCTTCAGCGCGCCGGTCAGATCGTCGCCCGGTGACAAGGCCGACGTGAATGCCTCCGCCTCGTCTTCGATCGCACCGAAATGGTTGGCGCGCCGTTCGAAGACCTCGTGCACCTCGTCGATCGGCAGCCGTGCGCCGGCGACGGTTGTCGTGCGCCCCTCCTTGGCGAGAAGCTCGGACAGGTCGGTGAGGCGCTCTGCCTGCTCGCGATAGGCGCGGAACAGTTTCGTCACGGCCGACGCGACATTCGGCGCGGCCTCCGCCAGGTCGAGCAGTTCCTGGTCGCCGGGCAGTTCGCCGGCCAGCAGGGGATCGGAGAACACCTCCTTCAGCGAGGCCACCGAACTCTTCGCCTCGCCCTGGAGCTCCGACGGGTCGACCTCGTAGACGGAGGCGAGTTTCAGCAGGAGCTGCACGGTCAGCGGCCGCTGGTTGCGCTCGATCAGGTTCAGATAGGAGGGCGAAATGCCGAGACCTTCCGCCATCGCCGTCTGGGTCAGCCCCTTGGCGGTGCGGATGCGCCTGATGCGCGGCCCCGCGAATATCTTCTGCTCGGCCACGGCCGGAAACCGGTCAGCACCACGCGAGCATGACCGCCGCCGCGCACAGCGCCGCCACGGCCAGCAGGTCGGCCGCGACCACGCGACCGATCGACGGGGAATAGCCGCCGGTCTGCCATGCCAGCGCCAGGAAACCGGCCGCGCTCACCAGCCCCGCCGCGACCGCCAGGCCCTGCCACTCGGGCCTGAAGGCCGCACCGATCATGACCGCGCCGAGAACGCCGAACAGGAGCGCACGATGCCGCATCATGATCAGCATGTCGGGATCGCCCGGCGCGACCCCATAGAGCCTGTTCAGCCAGTCCGCGCCCAGCACGCCCGGCAAAGGCAGCAGATGGATGATGCCCGCCACGATCAGGCATGCGGAGATCACCAGAGCCATTCCCGTTTCTCCCTACGTCGGTTTGACAAAGATTTACAGAATCAGTCCAGTCGTCCGAGCTTTTGTCAATTTACAATCTTTACAAATTTACATCATGGCTTTGTCAAACTCAACACCGATTTTCCCTTATCATTCCGCCTGAAGCGCCATTTTTCTCGCCTTTTGCGCAGTGCAATGTAAATGAAGTCGTAGGCCAACGCGGCAGACGACCCCGGTCCGCCCAGCCATTCGAACAATGCCTGTCACAGTGGAGTGCAAGCCATGACCGATTTTTACAACCTCGTTCCGTCCGCGCCGGAAGGCCGTTTCGACGGCATCGAGCGCCCCTATTCGCCGGAAGACGTGAAGCGCCTGCGCGGCTCGGTGCAGATCCGGCACACGCTGGCTGAGAACGGCGCCAACCGGCTGTGGCAGTTGATCCACTCGGAAAACTTCGTCAACGCGCTGGGCGCCGTCACCGGAAACCAGGCCATGCAGCAGGTTCGCGCCGGCCTGAAGGCGATCTATCTCTCCGGCTGGCAGGTCGCCGCCGACGCCAATACCGCATCCGCCATGTATCCCGACCAGTCGCTCTATCCGGCCAACGCCGCTCCGGAGCTGGTGAAGCGCATCAACCGCACCCTGCAGCGCGCCGATCAGATCGAGGTTTCGGAAGGCAAGGGCCTGTCAGTCGACACCTGGTTCGCGCCGATCGTCGCCGACGCGGAAGCCGGCTTCGGCGGCCCGCTCAACGCTTTCGAGATCATGAAGGCCTTCATCGAGGCCGGCGCGTCCGGCGTCCACTTCGAGGACCAGCTCGCCTCGGAAAAGAAGTGCGGCCATCTCGGCGGCAAGGTTCTGATCCCGACGCAGGCGCATATCCGCAACCTCGACGCCGCACGTCTGGCCGCCGACGTGATGGGCACGCCGACGCTGATCGTCGCCCGCACCGACGCGGAAGCCGCGAAGCTTCTGACCTCCGACATCGACGAGCGCGACCGTCCGTTCGTGGACTACGACGCAGGCCGGACCGTCGAAGGCTTCTATCAGGTGAAGAACGGCATCGAGCCGTGCATCGCCCGCGCCATTGCTTACGCACCGCATGCCGACCTGATCTGGATGGAGACCGGCAAGCCGGACCTCGCCCAGGCGAAGAAGTTCGCCGAGGCGGTGCAGAAGGCGCATCCGGGCCAGCTTCTCGCCTATAACTGCTCGCCGTCGTTCAACTGGAAGAAGAACCTGGACGACGCGACGATCGCCAAGTTCCAGCGCGAGCTCGGCGCGATGGGCTACAAGTTCCAGTTCATCACGCTGGCCGGCTTCCACCAGCTCAACTACGGCATGTTCGAGCTGGCTCGCGGCTACAAGGACCGGCAGATGGCGGCCTATTCGGAGCTGCAGGAGGCCGAGTTCGCGGCGGAGGCCAACGGCTACACCGCCACCAAGCACCAGCGCGAAGTCGGCACCGGCTATTTCGACGCGGTGTCGATGGCGATCACCGGCGGCCAGTCGTCGACCACCGCCATGCATGAGTCGACCGAGCACGAGCAGTTCCGCCCGGCGGCCGAGTAAGCCACATCAAAAGGATTGCCCGGGGCCACGGTCCCGGGCTATTCCGCAGAGGAAACGCCCAAAGGGCAAACCAAAAGACTCCGAGGAGACTCGCTCATGACACCCAGGACCCGCGTCAAGGAACGCGCCGCCGAACAGTCGTCGGCCATGACCGACAATCAGCAGGCGGTGATCCGCATGGTCGCCCAACGACCTGCACCGCCTGAACCAGTCGGTGATGAAGGCGGTCGAGGCCGGCGTATCGGTCGAGCTCGTGCGCTCCGCCCGCCATCACGGCGGCGACGGCAACTGGGGCGACCTGCTGATCCCGGTGATCGTGACGCAGAACAAGAGCTGACCGAGGCCGCTACTCCTCCAGCTTCATCTCGAAGATCGCCACTGCCCGCGCCGGACCCGCCGTCGCGGGCAGAAACGCGTTCGGGTTGGCGTTGCCGCGAGCCAGCGCCCAGATGCCTTTCGGCGGACGTATTTCAGGCCCGCCCGTCACATTGGCGACGCCGCCTGCCCTGAGCCACGCCTCGGCGGTTTCGACATTCAACGCTTCGCCTCCCGGCGTGGCGACGATCATCAGCCGCTCGACGCCATACACCGGCCGCTCACCGGCCAACGTGCCGGTCACGCCTATCGAATCGGCGAAGTGGCCACCCGCTGCGATGTCGACGGACCCAAGCTCCGAAACCGCGCCGGCCGCGTCGAGATAGTAGAACCCAAGTGACAGCGGCTCGCCGCCGACATTGCGAGCCGCGATCTCGACGGCATCGCCTGCATGGATCACCGGTATCGAACCCTGCCTGTATTCGTCGCCGTCGCCGATCCTGATGGACGCGTGGATGACCGCCGTGTCCGGCGCGACGCTGTCCAGCATCACCGTTCTCGATCCGAACAGCGAGAACGCCGCCCAGATGCGCGGGTCCGGCCATTTCGCCCGCGCGTCGCGCAGGGCCAGCCGCAGCGCCACGGACGGAGGGTTCGCGCGGAGGCGCTCGACGAACCGCACCATGATCCATGAGGTCGCCTCGTCATCGACGTTCCAGAGGCTGGCGATCACGCTGCTTGCCCCGGCCAGCAGGAATCCGCGGGCCAGGCCGATGATGCCGGAGTCGAGCGCGCGGCCGAGGCCCGTACGACAGGCGCTCAGCACCACGAGCGGATTGCGTTCCAGACGAGTCCGCTGGATATCGAAGGCCGTCAGCCTCGCCCCGGTCAGCGCCAGGAAGCTGTCCGCGACGCCGGCGTCGCCATCCGAATAGCCGTGCGCCGCTATATGAACGTATTCCGCGCCGGGCAACTTCGTCCGGACCGCGTCGACGGTCGATTGCGAACCGATCAGGGCGGTGGTGTTGAAGAGTTGCGCCACCAGTTCCGCCTCGCGCGCAGCGCCCGGCAGACGGGGAAAGGTCCATTCCGCGTCGCCGGAGGCGTCCGGGTCGCCCGCGATCAGTTGCGGCGCGACGCCCGCGCCGAGCGCGAAGATGCGGGCGTTGCGCACGTCGCGCAGCGCCGCCTCGACATTGACCGATGTCGTTTCGACCAGCGGCGCGCCGTCGCCGTCCGGGTCGAGCGCCGCAAACGGCACGATGCCCAGAGCGCGCGCCGGGACGATCGTCAGACTGTCGAGCCTTTCAAGTTCGCCGCGCAGCGGAGGCGCGAAAATGGCGTCGCTGAGGTGACGCAGCTGATCGACCGCCCCGGCGCGCCGCTTCTCGCTTCCGAATGGCACCATCGCCCGAGACTGGCGCGGCGGATCGGCGCGCCGATGCACCGCGCGCTCGACCGGCATCGCTCCTTCCTCGAGCATGGTCAGCGTCTGCTCAATCAGCTCGGTCTTCACCTCGATCTCGAAAACGCGGACGTCGCTCCGGTCGGAGGTCCAGAAATACTGGCAGATCGTCTCGCCGACCGAGACGTAGAACAACAATCCCCGCGCACCGGTTTCGCCAGGCGCATTCGGCAGCGCGAGATAATTCCGCACGGCCTCGTCGGCTGAGGCGATGTCCAGGGCAGTCGGATCGGTCGCAGTGAAAGCACGCGTCATCGTCAACCGGTCATACTGGTCTTCAGCCAGTGCGGCGGCGGTCGGTACATCAGGGCAGGCGGCCAGCGCCGCGATCGGCAACGGACCCGCGCCCAGCGCCAATGCGGCCAGAAGTCGCCTTACCCACCGCATCGTTTGCCCCTCCCCGGCCCTTGGCCGCACGGTAGCCGATGGCGTTTGCGCCGCATAGCGAGGGCCGCCTGAAGGAAATCGACTTCCGCGCCGAACTGGTCTATGCATCGACGGCATCGTCATCCGAACCGGCCTTGACCTCGTTACCGGCTTTCGACATCGTCTGCGTGCAAAAGTGCAGTTTCCGGTTGTCAAGACTATACGTCAGCAACTATGAATAGACTTCCCTCCGGGCCGGTCTTTCACTCGCATTCAAGCGGCACAGATGTCTCATTTTCCACGCGACGGATCAGACGATCTCACGGAGAGTGAGCGGATTTCGCTCGTCATGGATGCGACGGAGCCGCCGGCCCAGGTCGTGCTCGTCGGCCGCTCGCAGGTGACGATGGTGGTGCTGTCGAAGATCGCCGAACGCGTCGGCCTGCGCACGGCCGCCCATTCGACACAAACAGCCTCGCAGGCGATCCTGGACGGGGGAGCGGTCGTCGCGATCCTCGACGGCGGAGCCGACCATCGCGACTGCGACGAGGTGCTGGACGCCCTGCGCGCCCGCAGGCGGCTCGAAGGGAACGGCTATCCCTTCGTCATCCTGCTGACGACCGGCACACAGGATCCGAGGCTGCCGCATCATGTCGGCGTCATCGACGCGGTGGTGGCCAAGCCGATCACGCCCGAAAGCCTGCAGCCGCTTCTGCTCGCGATCCGGGACGGACGGACAGGAACGGCATAGGACTGGCGCGAGCCCTCTTCCCTTTCCCGCCGCGCCGCAGCTATAGTCGGCCACCAGCAACATTAACTTGGTGATTGATGCCTCCTGCGAAGAAGGAAGTCCGGCCGTCAGGGCGTGGCGGTGGAAAACGTGCGCCCGCATTTCTGAAGAACCGCCGCGGCGTGCGGAACTGGAAGGAAGCGGCGGGCTGGCTCGAATGGCGCGGCATCGAGGACATCGAATGCATCACGCCCGACCAGGCGGGCGTCGCCCGCGGCAAGATGATGCCGTCGAAGAAGTTCACCTCGAACACGTCGCTCGCTCTGCCCTCCGCGCCGTTCATGATGACCATCTCCGGCGACTATCCCGAGGATGGCAACGGCTTCGAGTATCCGGAGGACGACGGCGACCTGAAGCTGATGCCGGACCTGTCGACCCTGTCGCTGGTCCCCTGGGAGGACGACCCGACCGCGCAGGTCATCTGCGACCTCGTCCACCAGGACGGGCGCATGGTCGAGTTCACGCCGCGCAACGTTCTGCGCCGCGTGGTCGAGGCCTATGACAAGATGGGCTTCCGCCCGGTCGTCGCTCCGGAGATCGAGTTCTATCTCGTCTCCAAGAACACCGATCCCGACTATCCGCTGACGCCGCCGGTCGGCCGCTCGGGCCGGCCGATCGCCGGCGGCTCCGGCTATTCGATCGCGGGCGTCAACGAATATGACGAGCTGATCGACGACATCTATCATTTCTCCGAGGCGCAGGGCCTCGAGATCGACACGCTGATCCACGAGGAGGGTGCCGGCCAGCTCGAGATCAACCTGCGCCACGGCGACCCGGTCGAGCTCGCCGACCAGGTCTTCCTGTTCAAGCGCACGCTGCGCGAGGCGGCGCTGAAACACGACATGTACGCCACCTTCATGGCGAAGCCGATCCAGGGCCAGCCGGGCTCGGCCATGCATATCCACCAGTCGATCGTCGACAAGAAGACCGGCCGCAACGTCTTCACCGCCGACGACGGCAGCGAGACGCCCGCGTTCGGCCATTTCATCGGCGGCATGCAGAAACATGTGCCGAACGCGCTGGTCATGTTCGCGCCCTACGTCAACTCCTACCGGCGGCTGACGCAGGCCGCGTCTGCGCCGGTGAACAACAAATGGGGCTACGACAACCGCACGACGGCCTTCCGCGTGCCTCGCTCGGACCCGTCGGCGCGGCGTGTCGAGAATCGCATCCCGTCATCCGACGCCAACCCCTATCTGGCGCTGGCGGCCTCGCTCGCCTGCGGCCTGCTCGGCGTCCGCAACCAGATCCAGCCCGAGGAGCCGGTGCTGACGACGGCGAACGAGGACGAGATCGACCTGCCTCGCGGCCTGCTCGAAGCCGTCGAGCTTTTCGAGAATGACGACCAGTTGCGCGCCATGCTGGGCGAGACCTTCGTTGGCACCTACGCGGCGATCAAGAAGGCCGAGTTCGAGACGTTCATGGAGGTGATCAGCCCTTGGGAGAGGCAGTTCCTGCTGCTGAATGTGTGACAGGCATTCTCACAACACCGATAGAGTGGCATATTTGACGGATGAACATCCAGGTTAACATTTCATCGGAAATGCAGCGCCGCGTCGCCGACGTCGCGCGGCGTTCGGGCAGATCCGAGTCCCAGGTCATTGCCGAGGCGCTCGAACACGGTCACTCTCTGGAATGGCAGGAGCTGTTTCTGGAACGGATCGCGCGCGGGATAGAAGCCGCGGATCGCGGTGAATTCGCAACCCAGGCCGATCTAGATCGAATTCGCCACAAGCATCGCCAATCGTGATCGACGTCAAGTGGACGCTTCCGGCCCTTTCCCATCTTGAAGACATTCAGGATTTCATTGCCGCCGACAATCCTCAGGCGGCCGACCGCTTCGTCAACGAGTTGATCGACCGGACCAATGACCTGCTGTCGCACAATCCGAATTCAGGCCGGCCCGGTCGTGTTGCAGGGACCCGCGAACTGGCTCTCGCCGGGACGCCTTGCATCATCGCCTATCGGGTAAGGGACGCCGTGGAAATCCTGGCCGTCATGCATGGTGCGCAGCGCTGGCCGGACAAATTCGAGTGAATGCCAATGACATATGTCTCCCCCATCTCACCCGGCTATTCCTGGTATGAGGCGACGGCCGGAGAGCGGCCGGAATATCCCGCGCTCGACGGCGACCGCACCGCCGACGTTGTCATCATCGGCGGCGGATTCACCGGCCTTTCGGCTGCCACTCATCTCGCCAAGGCCGGCACCAATGTCGTCCTGATCGAGCAGCACCGTTTCGGCGACGGCGCATCCGGGCGCAATGGCGGCCAACTCGGCACCGGCCAGCGCGCGGGGCCGGAGGAGATGGAGAAGGAGTTCGGCTTCGCCCGCGCCAAGGCGCTGTTCGACCTCGCCGAGGAGGCGAAGGCGCACCTGCTCGAATTCACCGCCGCGAACGGCATCGACATCGATTTCCGTCCCGGCCACATGAACGTCACGCACAAGCCGCGCGAGCTGCCGGACTTCGAGGTCTATGCCGAAGCCTGCGAGCGTTTCGGCTATCCGCACATCCGCATCATGGATGCGGCGGAGACGAAGCAGCGTGTCGGGTCGGATTTCTATGTCGGCGGCGTCTACGATTCAGGCACCGGCCACATCCATCCGATGAAGCTGCTGATCGGCACCGCGCGCGTAGCTGCGCAGGCCGGCGCGCAACTTTTCGAGAATACGAAATCGACCGGGATCAGCTCGTCCGGCGGCAAGGTGCGGGTGACGACGCCGCGCGGCACGATCACGGCGGAGAAATGCCTGCTCGCCGTCAACGCCTATGGCGAAACGCTGGAGCCCGTGTCGGCTGCGCATGTGATGCCGATCGGCTCGTTCATCGGCGCCACGACGCCGCTCGGCGAGGACAGCACGGTGCTGACCGGCAGCGAGTCGGTGTCGGACTCGCGGTTCGTCGTGCGTTATTTCCGGCGGGTGAAGAGCGGCGAGCTGCTGTTCGGCGGCCGCGAAATCTACAATATCAACGACCCGAAGGATATTCCGGACGCCATCCGCAGACAGATCGCGGAGGTCTATCCGGAGCTTGACCAGGTCAAGATCACCCACTCCTGGGGCGGCTTTGTCGGCATCACCGTGCCGCGAAAGCCCTTCGTGCGGGAAGTCATGCCGAACGTGACCTCGGCGGGCGGCTATTCCGGCCACGGCGTCATGCTGTCGAACTTCGTCGGCAAGCTCTATGCCGAGACGGTGGCGGGAAACCGCGACCGGCTGAAGCTTTTCGAGGAGCTGAAGATACCGGCATTTCCGGGCGGCCGCCGTTTCCGCACGCCGCTGCTGTTCCTGGCGCTGAGCTGGTATGCGATGCGGGACCGGTTTTAGGAACCTCCCTGGACGCGGAGCGGCAACCCAAACGAAGCGCAGCGGATTGAGGGCGACCGCCGTAGTTCTCTTCCTTCCATCGCGGCAGCCCGGCAAGAACGGCTGAGAATGGGTCTACTCGACGGCCTGGCTTTGCTTGAGGTCATCAAGCAGGCGAATGAAATTGTTCGCCTCGATCTCGCGGATAGCCTTGACTGCGTTTTCCTCGGCGGACCTGCCGGCGTCGCCGCGGGGTCGCTTGCCCTTTTTCGTACCCGCCTTGGCCGGAGCCGCCGCCGGGGGCGTGGGCATCGATAGGGCGAATTTCAGCGTATGCACGTCCGTTCGCGTGACGCTGCCCGTATAATTGGCGTCGACAATGTGCAGGTGGCCAATGCCGGCGCTTCCCTTGAACGAGGGCGTGGTATCGGCGCCAATGGTCGTCGAGAACTCGATCTGATCGACCATCGTCGGAACCTTGTCTGTCTTGCTTCTCAGGTCGCCGCGCTCGTTCAGTTCGACGAATGTGCGAATGCTCTCGGCAAGGCCGATCCTGCCTGCGATCGGATAGACGCGATTCTCGCCTGGCCCCCTCGTCTTGCAGTAGCCGCGCTTGTCATCGATCAGGTCGCGCGCGTTGTCCGACACGAGGAAGCTGCGGGTATTCTTGCGATAACGATTGTATTTGCCGCCGGCCTTGATGGTGAATGTCCCGACCGGCCATACGCCGGAGGCGGAGACCGATCCGCTGTTGTCATTGGCGACGTTGGCGAGGAAGCTGAAGTCGAACGCCATGCCGAGCGAACTGTAGGCGTCCGAGAAATACTTCTCGCTGACCGCGGGCCGCGTATCGCCATTGGTCGGCAAACCTGCAGCGAGAAGCTCGCGCAAAGCGTCCCGCGCCTCGCAGCGGACGGTTCGAACGATCTCGTAGGTATCAACCTTGCCGTAGTGCGGCACCGGCTTGATCGCACATCCTGCCAGCAGGCCCATTGACGCGCCGATCGACACGGCGCAACGGACACGAGACGCCATTACCCCCACCCCAAGCTCACATTCCCCAAGGGGAGCCTAGCGACGGCGCCACAAACGCGCAACCCTGCGTTAGCTGCAACCGCCAGTTCAACCCCGTAGGCGTTTTGCGGCCGGGCTATCCGAAAATTCGCCATGTTTGGGCTGGAAGCCGTGACGTCGCCGCCGGAACGCCGCATGTCTCCCGAACTCATCCGCCGTATCCTGATGGTCGTCGCGCTCGCCGCGCCCTTCGCATTGTCGGCCTGCCAGACCTCGCGTTTGCTCGAAATCCCGGGCGTGGGCGCATCCGACGACGCGGAAGACATCCTGCGGCGCATCCGCAAGAATGAAGGGCTGTCGGTGCTCGCCAAGGACGCGACACTGGAAAAGGCCGCGCAGGAGCAGGCCGGGCTGATGGCGGCGTCGCACCGCATGGAGCACACGACCAGCCGCGGCAATGATTTCCTCGCTCGCATCCGCCGCAATGGCGTCGAGGGCGCCGCGGCGGAGAACATCGCGCGCGGCAATTTCGACATGGAACGGCTGTTTCTCGCCTGGATGAATTCGCGCGGTCATCGCCGCAACATGCTGGACGAACGGTTTACGCGTTTCGGCCTGGCTTCGGCTGAGGCAGACGGCGAGCACTATTGGGCGCTGGTGCTCGCCCGCTAGCTATTCGCGCGGTCGCGCCGGATTGCCGGCGACGAAAGCGCCCGCCTCGACATCGCGCGTCACCACCGATCCCGCGCCGACGATCGCGCCGTCGCCGATCGTGACACCGCCGAGAATGATGGCCCCGCCACCGATCCACACATCAGCGCCGATTTTGACCGGCCGCGCGCGCTCCATGCCGGCACCGCGGAGCGCCACGTCGCGATGATGTTCGACCGTGTAGATATGTACGTTCGGCCCGAGCATGGTGCGCGGGCCGAATTCGACGCCGCCGTGATCGAGGATGACGCAGCCGAAATTCAGGTAGACCCGGTCGGCCAAGACAATGTTGCAGCCATAGACGCAGTGGAACGGTTGCTCGATGCGGCAATGGTCGCCGACATGCCCCAGCAGAGCCCTGAGCGCTGGCGCAATGTCGCCGCGTTCGTCCGGCGGCAGCGTGTTGTGCTGAAACATCGCATTATGCGCGCGAGCGCGCATGGCGTCGAGTTCCGGATCGGCGAATGTGTACCATTCGCCCGCCGCCATCTTCTCGCGTTCGCTCGCCATCGCGGCAGTCATGACCGCGACGGCGACCGGGTCAATAGCCCGACTTGATCTTCTCGAACTCGGCGACGAATTTCTGCTTCATCGCCGGATCGATCGGCGCGGCGAAGAGCGACGTCTTCATCGTCTCCTCGAAATTCGTGTGCCCCGCCGCCTCGAGCGCGGTCTTGTCGATCGCCGCCATGCCGGCGCCATTGGCATGACCGTAGCCCCAGGCGGTCACCATGTAGGTGCTGACCGCGGGCGCGGTGACGGCATTGAGGAAATCGTAGACGGCGTCCACGTCGCCCGGCCCGTCCTTCAAATGGACATAGCCGCAGACCCAGGAAGCGATGCCCTCGGCCGTGTCCTTCTTCACCGCGACCGGCACGCCCTGCCCTTTCAGCGCATTCGCCGTCTCGTTCCACGCCCAGGCGACATCGACCTCGCCACCGGCCAATGCCTGGCCGAGCTGGGTGTTGTCCGTCCAGTAGAGGCGGACATTCTTGTGCACCTCGCGCAGGAAGGCGGACGCAGCCTGGAACTGCTCCTCGGTCACCGTCTGCACATCCTTGACGCCGACGGCCAACAGGCCGAGCGCATAGGCGGCGTCGACATTGTCGGGGATCGAGATGCGCCCCTTGAACGCCGGATCGGCCAGAACCTTTAGCGACGGAATGTCTGCCGGCTGCACCTTGTCGGTGCGGTAGGTGACGAGCGTGTTGCCCCAGTCGAAGGGCAGGAACCAGGCCTTGCCATCCTTGTCGGTCATCAGATTGTCGATGCCCCTGATGCCGGGCACGATGTCGTTCCACGCCGCGATGCGCGCGGTATCGAGCGGCTGGAGCAGGCCGGCGTCGCGCCACTTCACGACATTGGTCGCGCATGGATGCGACAGGTCGGCCTTGAAGCCGGCACGCAATTTCTCGAACGCCTCGTCCTCGTCGGCGAAGAAGGTGAAGTTCGGCTCGCCATGTCTGGCCGTGTAGTCGGGATGGAGCGCGGGGGCCTCATAACCCGGCCAGTCGAGGATTGTGAGCTTGTCCTGCGCGGCGGCAGGGAACGTCAGCGCCGCGACGCCGAGCGAAGCGGCAAGCAGCAGTCTCGTGAGCGGTCCGGTCGTCATGCCAGTTCCCTCCAGCCGATCGGCGTTTCTTGTCACCATTGACAATAAACTCCTGCTCCGGTTTGCTGTCAATGCAGATGGGGACGCAGATGGGACGGCCATCGAAATTCGAGGAGCGCAGCGAGGCGATCATGCGGGCCTTCGAAATCTGCGTGGCCCGCCAGGGGCTGGCGGCGACGACGCTGAACGATGTCGCCGTGGAGGCGGGCCTGCCGCGCAGCCTCGTGCGCTATTTCATGGGCAATCGCGACGAGATGGTCGACCGGCTGGTCGGCCGCCTGATGGCGCGCGCCGAAACCAGCCTGTCGCGTGTGCGCGACGCACGAGGCGACGCCGGTCTGGAGGGCCTGCTCGACCTCTATTTCGGCGAGGTGTTCGCCAATGAACTCAGCAACACGGTGATGGGCGAGCTGTGGCACCTTGCCCGCGAGGACGACCATGTCCGGAACCGGGTGAAGGATGTCTATACATACGCCATCGGCCAGCTTTCCGGCGCGATGAAACGTGAGGGTCGGGGCGCTTCCGACGCGGAGCGGCAAAGCGCGGCCTACACGATCCTGTCCATCGCGCTGGGCGATTCCAGCCTGGTCGATTTCGGCATCGCCTCGCAGGAGCGCTCGACGCTGCGCGCCGCCGCCGACCTGATCATCGACCATATGGCGCCTGTCAGGGAGGGAACCCCATGAACGAACGCACCCAGTTTGCACGCAACATGTTTTCGGGTGCGACCATGCACGGCACCTTCTGCCGGCTGGCGGAGATCTTTCCGATCTCGACGATGACCGCCTCGCCCTCGCCCCGGCCCTTCCCGGCCGGGCAACCGCTGGCACTGCCCACGATGTTCGAACACGAGGGGCAAAAGCGATCACTCGAAGCGTTCCTGACCGGAACGGACACGGTGGCGCTGCTGGTCATCGAGGACGGCCGGCTGCGCCACGAACGCTACGCGCTGAGCGGCGGGCCGGGCGTGCAATGGACCTCGATGTCGGTGGCGAAAAGCTTCGTCTCGGCGGCGCTCGGCATCGCCTGGGGCGACGGGCTGGTCGGCGATGTGCGCGACGACATCTGCGTCCATCTGCCGGAGCTGCGCGGCTCGGCCTATGACGGCGCGTCGATCAAGGACGTGCTGCAGATGTCGTCGGGCGCGCGCTGGAACGAGGACTATTCGGACCCGGACTCCGACATCAACCGCTTCATCGACGTGTTCGCCAATGGCGGCTCGTTCAACTCGCTTGCGCCGCGCCTCGTGCGGCAGCGTCCGCCCGGCACCTACAATCTCTACAATTCGCTCGACACGCAGGTGCTCGGCATGCTGCTGAAGCGCGTCACCGGCGAGCCGATCCGCGACTACATGGAACGCAAGCTCTGGCATCCGCTCGGCATGGAGGACGACGCGCACTGGCTGGTCGATTCCGAAGGCATGGAGATGGCCTTCGGCGGATTGCAGGCGACCGCGCGCGACTTCGCCAAGATCGGCGAGCTCTTCCGCCGCAAGGGCGACTGGTTCGGCCAGCAGATCGTGCCGGCAGAGTGGGTCGAGGCGTCCGTCACCCCCGACGCGCCGCATCTCCTGCCGGGCGACATGACCCATTCCGACTCGCTGCTCGGCTACGGATATCAATGGTGGCTGATGGACGGCGACGAGGGCGAATATTCCGCCATCGGCGTCTACAACCAGTTCGTCTACGTCAATCCGCCACGCAATCTGGTCATCGCGAAACTGTCCGCCAACCCGACCTATGGCGTGACCAATGACGAGGCCAGCAACCGCGAATTCGAGACGATTTCGGCGTTCCGGGCGATCGGGAAGGCGCTGTAGGCTACTGCATCTCGCAACGGCCCGGCCGGCCAGAAACGAGTTCGCCCCTGGCGTCGAGCACGCAGGTCGTTCGCGCCGCACCGTCCGGCAGGCCGATACCTTCGGTCAAGCGGAACGACAGCGGACGCGCGCCAAGCTCGGCGGCGGGGAAACGGACCATCGGCTTCATCACCCGGAACTGCGTCATGGCCCCGCCGGACACATCGCGCAGCGTGCCGTCGGCAAGCGCGGCCAGATAACCGAAGGGAGACGGCAGCACGTCATAGGGCTCGACGGAATTCTGCGAGACGATCCTGGTCGGGTCGATCGTGATCACGCCGCCCGGATAGAGAAACTTTTGCTCGGCCTCCAGCCAGCTACAACCCTTGCCAAGCGGGTTCGCGCCGCCACCCTGGATGCGAACGCTGCGCATCGCCATCCAGCAGGCCGGATCGGCCTGGCGCATCTCGCGCATATTCTGCCCCTCGGTCGCGAGAGACGGGATCGCGATGCCGAGAATGCCTTCTCGCGATGAACCGCTGACATCGAAGGACCGACCGAGCACGCGGGTGAACATCGTGCCTGTCTCTTTGCCGCCATCGGCGCCGGCCTGTCTGCCAAGGCAGGCGCTCATGTCGGCGAAGGCGGTTTTCGACGCGTCGATGCCCGTCGCACCTGCCCTGCCGCCCAGTCCCGCCACTGGCTCCCGGCCGAGAAGCACGAGCCTCGCCACACGGTCCGTCGCACCGACGATCTGCCAGATCATGTTTCGGCCGGCGCCAAGGATCAGATAGATCGGCTTGTCGCCCGGCTCCACCTTGAGTGTCGCGACCTGGGTCGTCTCGTTGCCGGAGCCCAGCGCGACCGACGACACCGCCTGGCCGGCCGACGCCTGAAACAGTACGACCAGATCGTTGGGCGAGGGCTTCGGCATGGCGCAGCGGGCGGCGCTTTCATCCATCTGCCGCGCGAGCCGGCGCGCATTGGCCTGGTCGTTCAGTGTCCTGACGGCATCGTCGTCGATCAACCCGTCGCCGTCCCTGTCATAGCGGGCGAAGACCGCGCGGGCCCGCGCTTCCGCTTCCTGCGCCGTCACCTTGCCGTCGGCGTCGGCGTCCAGTTCGAGCAGAAGGCGGGCGGTCGCCTGCCGCCGCTCGGCGCGCGGTGGCTGCACGTCATCGCGGGCCAGCATTTCCGCGACGGTGACGCGGCCGTCCCTGTCGGCATCCGCCTTGGCATAGGACTGGAATTTCTGCGCCGCCTGATTGCGCAGTTGCTCCTGGACCTCGGCCGAGTTGCGGCGCGGCCGGTTACGCCGGTCTCCACCCTCCTGCACTTCGGCGGCTGTCACCGCGCCGTCGCCGTCGAGGTCGTAGCGCAGCATCTCGCCAATGATCGCAGCGCGCCGTTCGACGATCTGCCGCCGTTCGGCTGCCTCGACCTCCGCTGCGGTCAGCGAGCGCCCATCCGCGCTCTGCCGTATCGGCTGAAGGAATTGCGCGATGAAGGATTCCAGCGGCTGGTTGTTGATCGTCGCCGCGATATCCGCTTCGATCTCGTCCGCTGGCCGCTGCGCGTGCGCGGGTTGCATCGCCAGCAGGCAAGCGCCGATGAGCAAGGCGGAAAACAGCCGCATGAACCGCTCCAGAAAAAAGGTCGGCCTCTCTTAGAGGCGGATTGGAGAGAATTCACGGCATCGTTGCGGTCACGCTGAACAGGGCGTTACCGCAGCCCGTCACATCCTGCGCACGATCACGCTGCCGGCGGAGTATCCCGCGCCAAACGAGCAGATGACGCCGAGAGAGCCCTTGGGCAGATCGTCGGAGAATTTCGAGAAGGCGATGATGGAGCCGGCGGACGAGGTGTTGGCGTAGTCCTGAAGAACGTTCGGCTGCTCTTCCCGCGAGGGCTCGCGGCCCAAGACACGGGACCCAATCATATCGTTCATCGCCTTGTTGGCCTGATGCAGCCACATGCGGCTGAGATCGGTCGGCTTCAACCCCTCATCGGCGAGGTGGGAGGTCATCAGTTCGGCGACCATCGGCACCACCTGCTTGAAGACCTTCCGCCCCTCCTGCATGAACTGCATGTCGCGCCGCTCGCCCATCTGGTCGTGGGTGCGGCGCAGGAAACCGTTATTGTTGCGGATGTTGTTGGAGAACTCGGTGACCAGCCGGGTCGACAAAACCTCCCAGGCGCCCTCCTCGTCGCCGTCGGCACGCTCGAGCAAAACGGCCGTGCAGACATCGCCGAAGATGAAATGGCAGTCGCGGTCGCGCCATTCCTGATGGCCGGACGTGATTTCCGGATTGACCATCAGGATGGCTTTGGCCGACCCCGATCGGATCATGCCGGCGGCGGCCTGGATGCCGAAGGTCGCCGACGAGCAGGCGACGTTCATGTCGAAGCCGAAACCCTTGATGCCGAGCGCATTCTGGATCTCCACGGCCACAGCCGGGTAGGCGCGCTCATGGTTCGACGCGGCGCAGATCACGGCGTCGATCTCGGACGCCTCGCGCCCCGCCCGCGCCAGCGCCTTCTTCGCCGCGTCGACGGCGATCTCCGCCATGATCGACAGTTCCTCGTCGGCGCGGGGCGCAAGCGTCGGCATCATGCGCGCCGGGTCGAGCACGCCCGACTTGTTCATCACATAGCGCTGTTCGATGCCCGAAGCCTTGACGATGAACTCCTCGCTCGACATCGGCATCGCCTCGCGCTCGCCAGCGGCGATGGCATCCGCGTGCATCTCATTCTGGCGACGCGCATATTCATTGTAGGAGGCCACCAATTCCGCATTGGTGATGACCTCGTCGGGCGTGAAAATGCCCGTGCCGGTGATGGCGACCCTGTGCATGTCCGGCGTTTGCTCCCCATATGTTTTTATGGATCATAGCGTCCGCCCGCAAAGACGCCAGCCGACCGGCGTGGAACTTCCATGTCATCCCAAGATTATCCAGCAAGCAATCAAGGAACATCGCCGTGGCCGAAAATCGTAAGACGCACGTCACCTACCGGATCGTCGAGCACGACGGCGGCTGGGCCTACAAGGTGGGCGATGTGTTCTCCGAAACGTTTCCCGATCACGACGGCGCTCGCCAGGCGGCGGAGCGCGCCGCGCGCGAGCAGCGGATCGGCGACCAGACCCATGACATCGAATACGAGGATGAGAACGGCAACTGGGTCACCGAAACGTCCCGAGGCAACGACCGGCCGGAGACTGACGTCAAGGAGTGAACGACGGACAGCGAGCCAGCTCAGATACAGCGGCCGCCGTCGACTTCCAGGGCAACACCGGTGATGAATTCGGCCTCGTCGGAGGCGAGCCAGAGCGCCGCGTTGGCGATGTCGAGCGGCGTCGAAAGCCGCCCGAGCGGGATGCTCGCCTTGAATTGCGCGCGCTTCTCCGGCGTGTCCTCGCCCATGAAGGTCGCCAGCAGCGCCGTCTCGCCCGCCACCGGGCAGAGGCAGTTGACGCGGACATTTTTGGGCGCAAGCTCGACCGCCATCGACTTGGTCGCGGTGATCACCCAACCCTTCGAAGCATTGTACCAGGTCAGGCCAGGGCGGGGCCGAAGCCCGGCGGTTGACGCCGTGTTGATGATCACGCCGCCGCCCTGCTTTTCCATGATCGGAACGACCGCCAGCGCGGCGTGATAGATCGCCTTCATGTTGACGGCGGTGATCAGGTCGAAGGTCTCCTCCCCGACAGTCAGCATGCTGACGTTCTTGTGGCTGAAACCGGCATTGTTGACCATGATGTCGACGCGCCCGAAGGCGTCCGTCGCGGCCTTCACCATCTCGTCGATCTCGGCGCGCTGCGACACGTCCGTCTGCGTCCAGATTGCGTCCTTGCCGATCTCCTTGGCGACGCGGGCCGCGCCCTTGTCGTTCAGGTCGGCGACGACGATCTTCGCGCCTTCCTCGGCGAAACGCTTCGCCATGCCCTCGCCGAAGCCCGAGGCAGCCCCTGTGATGATGGCGACTTTGTTTTTCAGGCGGTTCGTCATGTCTCAGTCCTTTCAAGAACCCCTCCGGCCCTTCGGGCCACCTCTCCTCAGAGGGGCGAGGAACCCAAGCTTGAGAGGCGTCCGCGTGCGGCAGGAGTTCCTCTCCCCTCTGGGGAGAGGTGGCCCGGAGGGCCGGTGAGGGGTTGTCAATTACCCGTGGTTGAACACAATCGTCTTCGTCGCGCTCATGTCGAATAGCGCCTCGAAACCCTTCTCGCGGCCGTGGCCGGATTTCTTGAAGCCGCCGAAGGGCAGCTCGATGCCGCCGCCCGCGCCATAGCCGTTGACGAAGACCTGACCCGCGCGAACGCGCTTGGCCACGCGATGCTGGCGCGCGCCATCCTTCGTCCAGATGCCGGCGACGAGGCCGTAGTCCGTGCCGTTGGCGAGGCGGATCGCGTCCTCCTCGTTCTCGAACGGAAACAGGGTGAGGACCGGGCCGAACACCTCGTCCTGCGCGATCGCGCCGTTCGGGTCGCTCGCGCCGAACAGAACCGGAGCTTGATACCAGCCGCCCTCAGGCGCGTCGGCCGCGACCTTGCCTCGCGCCAGAACCGGCGCGCCGCCCGCTTCGGCCGCCGCCACCATGCCGGCGACCTTCTTCTGCTGGTTCGGATTGATCAGCGGGCCGAGGTCGAGGTCGGCATCGTGCGGCCCGGCGACCAGTTTCGAAAACCGTTCGGCGAGGCCGGCGGCGACCCGTTCGTAGACCGGCTTCTCGATCAGCACGCGGCTGCCGGCCGAGCAGGTCTGGCCGCCGTTCTGGATGATCGCGTTGACGAGCACCGGCAGCGCCGCCTCGATGTCGGCATCGGCGAAGACGATCTGGGGCGACTTGCCGCCCAACTCCATCGTCACGCCGCGATTGTTCACCGCCGCCGCCTGCTGGATCGCCGTGCCGGTGCCGGTCGAGCCGGTGAAGGTGACGTAGTCTATGCCCGGATGCGCTGACAGCGCCGCGCCGGCCGTGTGCCCATAGCCCGTGATGACGTTGAACGCGCCTTCGGGAATGCCGGCTTCGAGCGCGAGTTGGGCGATACGGATCGTCGTCAGCGAAGCATCCTCGGCCGGCTTCACCACCAGCGTGTTGCCCATTGCCAGCGCCGCGCCGACGACCCGGGCAAGGATCTGCATCGGATAGTTCCACGGGATGATGCCTGCCACCACGCCGTGCGGCTCGCGCAGCGTCAGCGCCGTATAGCCGGGCAGGAAGGGGATGGTGTCGCCGTGGATCTTGTCGCCCGCGCCGCCATAGAACTCGTAGTAGCGCATGGTGGCGGTGACGTCGGCCTTCCCCTGGCGGATCGGTTTTCCCGTATCGCGCGATTCGAGCGCAGCCAGTTCCTCGCCATGTTTCTCGACAAGCTGGTAGAGCCGCGTCAGGCAGCGGCCGCGCTCCACAGCCGGCATTTTTCCCCACGGACCTTCATCGAAAGCCTTGCGCGCCGACGCTACGGCGCGGTCGACATCGGCGGCGCCGGCCGACGGGATGGAGGCGAAGACCTTGCCGTCGGAGGGCGAGGCGACATCGATCCGCTCGCCCGACAGCGCGTCCACCGGCTTGCCGTCGATGAGTTGCATGAAGGCGACGCCCTCGGCGACCGTGCGCGACAGATGCTGACCCATTCCGGCTCTCCTTGCGACGTTTCCGCTTCTCAAGCGACCAACGATATGCTGCATTGCAGCAGCAGCATCGGCGACGTCCAAACCCAGATGTTCAAACCAGAAGCGCCGCACGTCCGCATGTGTCAAGTTGCAGCAGCCTCATGAACCAGGCTTGGCAGATTAAATCGATTAGATTATGAAGCGCGCAAACGCTCCGGAACCCGCATGACCAGCCAGATCATTCCCGTCGAGCCCTTCGATTTCATCGCCTTCGGCGGCACCGGCGATCTCGCCGAGCGCAAGCTGCTGCCGGCGCTCTACCAGCGCCAGCGCGCCGGCCAGTTCACCGAGCCTACGCGCATCATCGGCTCGTCGCGTTCGAAAATGTCGAACAAGGAATATCGCGAGTTCGCGCGCAAGGCGATCAACGACCACGTCAAGAAGGACGAGATCGACGCGGATCAGCTCGAAACCTTCCTGGAACGGCTGACTTACGTCCCGGCCGACGGCAAGTCGGGGGACGGTTTCGACGCGCTCAAGAAGGCGATCGGCGATTCCGACCGGGTCCGCGTCTTCTACATGGCGGTCGCGCCGGCGCTGTTCGGCGACATCGCCAAGCACATCAAGGGCCACAAGATCCTGACCGACAAGTCGCGCATCGTGGTCGAGAAGCCGATCGGCCGCGACCTCGCCTCGGCGCAGGCGCTGAACGACCAGATCGGCGAGGTGTTCGACGAGCAGCAGATCTTCCGCATCGACCACTATCTCGGCAAGGAGACGGTGCAGAACCTGATGGCGCTGCGCTTCGCCAACGCGCTCTACGAGCCGCTGTGGAACTCGGCCCATATCGACCATGTGCAGATCACGGTGGCCGAAACGGTCGGCCTCGAAGACCGCATCACCTATTACGACAAGGCCGGCGCGCTGCGCGACATGGTGCAGAACCACATCCTGCAACTGCTCTGCCTGGTCGCCATGGAAGCGCCGTCGAAGATGGACGCGGACGCCGTGCGCGACGAGAAGCTGAAGGTGCTGCGGGCGCTGAAACGCGTCAACGGCAACGAGGCCGCTAAGGAGACGGTGCGCGGCCAGTACCGCGCGGGCGCATCGGCCGGCGGCGCCGTCAAGGGCTATCAGGAAGAACTCGGCGCGGCGTCCGACACCGAGACGTTCGTGGCCATCAAGGCCGAGATCGCCAACTGGCGCTGGGCGGGCGTGCCGTTCTACCTGCGCACCGGCAAGCGGCTGGCGACTCGCGTGTCGGAAATCGTCATCGAGTTCAAGCATATCCCCCATTCGATCTTCGACGACGGCGCGGGCCGCATCCAGGCGAACCAACTTGTCATCCGGCTGCAGCCCGACGAGGGCGTGAAGCAGTGGATCATGATCAAGGATCCCGGCCCGGGCGGCATGCGCCTGCGGCAGATCGCGCTCGACATGAGTTTTGCCGAATCCTTCCAGGAGCGGAACCCGGACGCCTATGAGCGGCTTGTGATGGATGTGGTGCGCGGCAACCAGACGCTGTTCATGCGCCGCGACGAGGTGGAGGCCGCGTGGAAATGGATCGACCCGATCCAGGGCGCGTGGGCGGAGAACCGCCAAGAGGCGCAGGGCTACACCTCCGGCACCTGGGGGCCGTCGGCTTCCATCGCGCTGATCGAGCGCGACGGACGGACATGGCACGAGAGCACGTGATGCGGCTTGCTTCTTTGTTACCCCCACCCCGTACCCCTCCCCTCAAGGGGGAGGGGGATTCTGCACCGTCGACGCCCCCCTCCCCCTTGAGGGGAGGGGTACGGGGTGGGGGTAATGACAGCGGGCTAATCTCGCAGACGAGCGAACCAAGCGGATTAACTTTTGGCGGGTGGGGGTGAACGTGGCCAAGCCAGTCCGCCACACCTTCGACACCCGCGCGGCGCTGGCCTCGGCGCTGGCCGGCACGATCGCGGCGCAGCTCGAAGACGCCATCGAGACGCGCGGCTCGGCCACGCTTGCCGTCTCGGGCGGGACGACGCCGGCTCGGATGTTCGACGTTTTGTCGCGAGCGGAGATCGACTGGAGCCGCGTGACCGCGACCCTTGTCGACGAACGCTTCGTGCCGCCGGATTCGCCGCGCTCGAATGCGAAACTGGTGCGCGAAAAACTGCTTCAGAACGAGGCCGGTCAGGCCGATTTCCTGCCGCTCTATTCGCCGGCTCCCTCTGCCGAGGAAGCCGCCAGCACGGCCGACAATGCGCTGCATCAACTTACAGAGCCGTTCGACGTCGTCGTGCTCGGCATGGGCGCCGATGGCCATACGGCGTCCTTCTTCCCCGACGCGGCGGAGTTGGAAACACTGCTCGATCCGCACACGCAGCGGCTTGTCGCGGCGGTCAATGCGCCGAGCGCGGGGGAGCCGCGATTGACGCTGACATTGCCGCCGATCGCTTCCGCGCGTTTCCTCGCCCTGCACATCGAAGGCGCGGAGAAGAAGACAGCGCTTGACGCCGCGCTCGCTGCAAAATCGCGGCTGCCCATCCGCCGTGTCATCGACGCTGCACAATCGCCCGTCGAGATATTCTGGGCCGAGTGATCGCGGATGTTCCTCCGATGACGATACCCCCACCCCTTACCCCTCCCCTCAAGGGGGAGGGGGTCGCCGACGTTGCAGAATTCCCCTCCCCCTTGAGGGGAGGGGTAAGGGGTGGGGGTGCGTTCCAGCAAGCTTCGAGCAAAAGACCATGACCGCCAAGACCAAGATCCAAGCCATCACCGCCCGCCTGCGCGAGCGGTCGAAGCCATCGCGCGAGGCCTATCTCGGCCGCGTCGATGCGGCAGCCGGCAAGCGCGCCAATCGCGGCGTGCTTTCCTGCGGCAACCTCGCCCACGGCTTTGCCGTCTGCTCTCCCGCAGAAAAGATCGCGCTCGGCGAGGATGTCGTGCCGAACCTCGGCATCGTCACCTCCTACAACGACATGCTGTCGGCGCATCAGCCCTTCGAGACCTTTCCGCAGCTCATCAGGCAGGCGGCGCGCGAGGCCGGCGGCATAGCGCAGGTCGCCGGCGGCGTCCCGGCCATGTGCGACGGCGTCACCCAGGGCCAGCCCGGCATGGAGCTGTCACTGTTCTCCCGCGACGTGATCGCCATGGCCGCCGCCATCGGCCTCACCCACAACATGTTCGACGCGGCGGTCTATCTCGGCGTCTGCGACAAGATTGTGCCGGGGCTGACCATCGCGGCGCTGACCTTTGGCCACCTGCCCGCGGTCTTCATTCCCGCCGGGCCGATGACATCCGGCCTGCCGAACGACGAGAAGGCGCGCATCCGCCAGCTCTATGCCGAGGGCAAAGTCGGCCGCAGGGAACTGCTGGAGGCAGAGTCCAGGTCCTATCACGGGCCCGGCACCTGCACCTTCTACGGCACGGCCAATTCCAACCAGATGCTGATGGAGATCATGGGCCTGCACACGCCCGGCTCCTCCTTCGTCAACCCGAACACGCCGCTGCGCGACGCGCTGACCAAGGAGGCGGCCAAGCGCGCACTCGCCATCACCCATCTCGGCAATGCCTACACGCCCGTCGGGCGCATGATCGACGAGCGATCCATCGTCAACGGCGTGGTGGGATTGCATGCAACGGGCGGCTCGACCAACCACACGATCCACCTGATCGCGATGGCGCATGCGGCGGGCATCCGCCTCACATGGCAGGACATTTCGGACCTCTCCGACATCGTGCCGCTGCTGGCGCGGGTCTATCCGAACGGGCTGGCCGACGTGAACCATTTTGCCGCCGCCGGAGGCATGGGCTTCCTGATCCGCGAACTGCTGTCCGCCGGCTATCTGCATGACGACGTCCAGACCGTCTGGGGCGAGGGCCTCGACGCCTATACGATCGAAGCCAAGCTTGGCGACGACGGTTCGGTGGTGCGCGAGCCGGCACCCAAAGCGTCGGGCGACGACAAGGTGCTGGCGACCGCCGCGCAGCCGTTCCAGCCGACCGGCGGTCTGAAAGTGCTGACCGGCAATCTCGGCCACGCCATCATCAAGACCTCGGCCGTGAAGCCGGAGCGCCGCGTCGTGGAAGCCCCTGCCCTGATCTTCGACAGCCAGCAGGCACTGAACGACGCCTTCAAGGCGGGCGAACTCGAACGCGACTTCGTCGCGGTCGTGCGTTTCCAGGGGCCGAAGGCCAATGGCATGCCGGAACTGCACAAGCTGACCACCGTGCTCGGCATCCTGCAGGATCGTGGGTTCAAGGTCGCGCTGGTGACCGACGGACGCATGTCCGGCGCGTCGGGCAAGGTGCCGAGCGCCATTCACGTCACGCCGGAAGCGCTCGACGGCGGCCCGATCGGCCAGATCCGCGAGGGCGACATCATCCGCCTCGACGGCGAGCGCGGAACGCTGGAGGTACTGGTGCCCGCGGCGAAACTTAAGCGTCGACCGAAGGCGACGATCGATCCGGTCGATAACGAGTTCGGCTTCGGCCGCGAACTGTTCACCGCCTTCCGCGCGATCGCGGGCCGGGCGGATGCGGGCGGGAGCGTGTTTGGAACCTGAAAGACAAGGCCCGCCTCCGAAAAGGAGACGGGCCTGATCATTCATGAAGTATTGTCTTACTCAGCCGCGACGATCTTGCCGGCCTCCCACTTGAACAGCGAGAAACTCGGCGAGGTGAGGTCGCCGGTCTCGCCATAGGTCAGGTCGCCGATCGCGGTCTTCACCGGCTGGCCGTCCTTCAGCGCGGCGGCGGCGGCGGCGCCGTCCTCGGCGTTGCCCGCCTTCTCGATGCCGGCCTTGATCACCTCGACCGCGGCATAGGCGTTGAGCGTGAAGGCTTCCGCCGGAATGTTCTTGGCCTTCAGGGCCTCGATGGCGGCAGCCGAGTTCGGGTTCTTGGTCGCGTCGGTCGCGTTGGTGAACAGCGTGCCGGCCGCGGCCTCATTGCCGATCGCCCAGTATTCGGTGTTCGACAGGCCTTCCCCGCCGATGATCGTCGCGGTCACGCCGGCATCCTTCAACTGGCGAGCCAGCAGGCCGCCTTCCGGATGATAGCCGCCGAAATAGATCACCTCGACCCCGTCGGCCTTCAGGCGGGTGACGACGGCCGAATAGTCCTTCTCGCCCGGATTGAGCGACAGGTTCGACACTTCGGTGACGCCGCCGGCATTGATCGCCGCGCGGAACGCGTCCGCCAGACCCTTGCCGTAGGTGCCCTTGTCATCGACGATCGCGACCTTCTTGTCTTTGAGTTTCGCCACCACATAGGCGGCAGCGACGTCGGCCTGCTGGTCGTCGCGGCCGCAGGTGCGCAGCACGGTGGCCAGACCGCGCGCGGTGATGTCGGGCGCGGTCGCGGTCGGCGTGACCATCAGCATGCCGTTCTCGGCGAAGATTTCCGAGGCCGGCATGGTCACGCCGGAGGTGACCGGGCCGACGACATATTTGACGCCGTCGCCGACAAGCTGGTTCGCGGCCGACACGCCCTGCTTCGGGTCGCCGGCGTCGTCGGCCAGCTTCAGCACGACCTGCTGGCCCAGAATGCCGCCGGCCTTGTTGATCTCGGCGACAGCCGTTTCCGCGCCGTTCTTCACCTGGTCGCCATAGGCGGCGACGGGACCGGTCAGCGGCGCGACAAGGCCGATGGTGATATCGGCGCGGGCGACCGACATCATGGCCAGCGTGGCGCCGACGGAGAGCGTGAGCAGAGTCTTGAGTTTCATGGCATACCTCCTGCCTTCGTTCGGAAGACCGAGATAGTGCACAAAATTGCGGCAGAGATTGTCCTGCCGGCCGAATTCGGTTGAACCAGCGCCAATACCCAACGTTACGGCACGGATACTTCCGTCCGTTCGCCCGCCTTCACCGAGAACGCGGTTTCGGCGTCTGCCTTGTCGGTCTTGAAGTCGGTCACGACCACATAGTCGCCAGCGCCGACCGTCGTCTGGAACTCCTCGCCGAAGCCGTAGGTCACCTGTTTGCGCTCGCCCTGGATGTTCTTCTTCGCCTCGAAGATCCTGAACCCATCGGCTCCGGGCGCGGCGATGGCCACGACGCCGGCATTCAGGTCGATATCGACCTCGGTCAGTTCGCCGACCTTGACGCTGAACGGCTGCTCCGCCTTCGCGGCCTGCATGTCGACATCCATGACATAGTCACCGGCCGGCAGGTCGAACTGGCTGCCGGGGCCGTATGCATAGGTCACCTGCTCGCGCGAGCCGTCGAGCTTCTTCTGCGCCTTGAAGACCCGCCAGGACAGATCGCCCGAATCGACCTTTTCGCCACCGGCCGAATAAACGGCGTTGGCGACCGCCTTGCCGACGCCGACGATGATGTCCTTGTCGACGGTCTGGCCGGCAGCGAGCTGGAACGCCTCGGTCACCGACCCTGCGCCGAGCTTCACCGTCACCGTGGTTTCGCCGGCCCGGACGACCGTCTTCACCTGACCGTAGTTCGCCGCGGACTCGCCCTCGCCCGGATCATCGACGATGATCTGCGCGTGGCCGTCGATCTCGGCCCCCGGCGAGGGCCGGGCGCGCAGGAAGAGCACGCCGGCGTTCAGGTTGAACATCGGTTCGCTCGCCTTGTCGGCCGTGATCGCGACCTTCTGCTCGGCCGTCGTGACCAGGCCGCTCGCGGCGGTCATGATGTAATCGCCCGGATCGAGCCTGGCCTTGTAGTCATTGTAGCCGCCCTCGACGCGCTCGCCCCTGTTGCCGGCGGCGTCGGCCTTGAACACTTCGAAATAGACATCGATCGGCGGCGCCTCGCCACCATCCGCCAGCACCGCCTTCGGTATGTAGTTGTATTCGACAGCGGCGGGCGCGGGGGCCGGCGTCGGTTCAGGCGAGGGAGCGGGCGCGGCGACCGTCACTTTCAGCGCATCCTCGAGCGCGCCGGCATCGGATGCCTGCAGATATTTGCCTCCGGTGTTCTCGGCCAGGCAGGCGACCTGTTTGCCTTCCTCCTCCGTCAGGCCGAAGCCGACGACGTGGGCGGTGAAATCGACGCCCGACTGCTCCAGTTCCCTGCCGAGCGCGCATGGGTCGGCGTTGCAGGTCTCCAGCCCGTCGGTGACGAGAATGACGGTCGCCTTCTCCTCGGTGTATTTGAGGTCCTCAGCCGCCTTCTTCACGGCCTGCGAGAGCGGCGTCTTGCCGAGGAACTTCATCCTGTCGGCCGCGGCGCTGATGGCCGCAGCCGTGCCGGCGGCCGGCGGGACGACCAGCTCGATGTCCTCGCAACTGCCTTTCTGCCGATGGCCATACGCCATCAGGCCGAGTTCCATGTCGGTGGGGATCGTCGTGAGCACCTTCTTCAAGGTCTCCCGGGCGATCTCCAGCTTCGGCTTGCCGTCGATCTGGCCCCACATCGAACCGGACGCATCGAGCACGATGATCGCGCGGTCGGCCGCCAACGCCGGCGCGCAAAGCCCAAGCGCGGCGAAGGCAAGCAGCAGCACGCGCGCGAAAACAGCCATGACGATCCCCGATTCTCTTTGACGCAAGGGCAGGCTACAGCCGCCCCGGGAAAGCGACAACCGCCCGCCGGCATCAATATGTCGTGCGGCGTTCCTCGCTCGGCGGCCGGCCGAATTGCAGGCGGTAGGACTGCGCGAAATAGGAGTGCGAGGTGAAGCCGGTCGCGATCGCCACGTCGAGGATCGGCATGTTGGTCTGGCGCAGCAGTTCGCGCGCCCGTTCCAGCCGCAGCCGCATGTAATAGCGGCCCGGCGTCATGTTGAGATGGCGCAGGAACAGCCGCTCGACCTGCCGCACCGAGAGGCCGGCGGCGTTGGCGAGCTGGACCGCCGACAGGGGGTCGTCCAGCCGGTCGGCCATCAGTTCGACGATGCGCTTCAGCTTCTCGGATTTTCCGGTCAGGTCGCGCTCCGGCCCGACGCGCTGCCGGTCGGTGGCGGAGCGGATGCGCTCGTGCTGGAACTGGTTGGCGACCTCGTTGGCGAGACCCGCGCCGAAATCGGAACGCACGATCTCCAGCATCAGGTCGATCGACGTCGTTCCGCCGGCACAGGTGTAGCGCTTGCGGTCGATCTCGAAGACCGCGCCGGTCACCTCGATCTCCGGGAACCGCTCCTTGAAGCCGGCGCGGTTTTCCCAGTGGATGGTGCAGCGGTAACCTTCGAGCTGGCCGGCCTCGGCCAGCACATGCGAGCCGACCGACAGCGCGCCAAGCGCGGCGCCGCGCCGGCCGAGCGTGCGCAGGCCCGACAGCACCTTCGACTTGCCGGGAAAATCGACGGTCAGGCCGACGCAGACGAACAGGATATCGACCGGCGGCAGGTCGCCGATGGCGTAGTCGATCTTGATCGGGATGCCGTTCGACGCCATGACCGTCTCGCCGTCGGCGGACACGGTCTTCCACGAATAGAAATCACGGCCGAGCGCGCGGTTGGCCGAGCGAACCGTGTCGATCGCGGCGGCCAGAGAAAACATCGAGAACTTGTCGACGAGCAGGAAGGCGAACTGCCGGCCTGGCGCTGCGGGTTCGGGCATGGGGCGCCGTTCTACAGGATGACGCGCATGGCGGGAAGGCTCAGAAACGCGGAGGCTTAACGCCGGCGGCGCGGCAGGCCGCGATCAGCGTGTTGGCCATCAGCATCGCGATCGTCATCGGACCGACGCCGCCTGGCACAGGGGTGATCGCCCCTGCCCGCTTCGCCGCCGCCTCGAAGTCGACATCGCCGACCAGCCGCGACTTGCCCTCGCCCTTTTCCGGTGCGGGGATGCGGTTGATGCCGACGTCGATGACGGTCGCGCCCTCCTTGACCCAGTCGCCCTTGACCATTTCCGGCCGGCCCACGGCGGCGACGAGGATGTCGGCGGTGCGGCAAATGGCTGGCAAATCCCTGGTTCGCGAATGCGCCATGGTGACGGTCGCGTTCGACGCCAGCAACAACTGCCCCATCGGTTTGCCGAAAAGGTTGGAACGCCCGATGACCACGGCGTTGAGGCCCGACAGGTCCTTGCCTCGCACGCGCTCGACCAAGACCATCGAACCGGCCGGCGTACAGGAAATCAGCCCGGTTTCAAGGTCGCCTGTCGCCAGTTTGCCCGCATTGACCACATGCAATCCATCGACGTCTTTCGTCGGGAGGATCGACTGCACCACCGGCTCCGAGTCGAGATGCTTGGGCAATGGAAGCTGGACGAGAATTCCGTGGATGGATGGATCGGCGTTGAGTTCGGCCACCAGACCCAGAAGCTCGTCCTGCGTGGTCTCCTCCGGCAGCGAATGTTGCACCGACTTGAAGCCGCATTCCTTCGCCTGCCTCGACTTCGAGGCGACGTAGACCTTGCTGGCCGGATCCTCGCCGACGATGATGACGGCAATGCCCGGTGTCACGCCCGTGTCTGCTATCAGGGCGGCTGCGCCGCGGGTAACGGTCGCGAGAACGTCGTCGGCAACCTTCCTGCCGTCAATGATTTCGGCCATGGCGAAACTCCGCTTTCGTGGCCGCGTCATGCCACGAAAACGCGTCGGCACCCATGCGACATTGCGGCGTTGGATGCCGCAATCCTAGAGCAATATCCGATCTGATTGAACAAATTCTGTTTTCTCGATGGCGAGGCTATCCGCTAGGAAGGCGGCGACGCCCGGGCTGGTTGCCCGGGCTAGTCCGCATGACGCCGCGGGCGTCCGCCAGCGGGGAACAGAATTTGTTCAATCAGATCGGATATTGCTCTGGGATCAGCGGGATGCCCGGGCGCGAACCTGCGTCAGGTCACGCACCGCGTCGCGGAACTCGCGCAGGCTGTCGCGAATCTCGTCGACCGCGCTTTGGGCGGCAGGCGGCTGCGGCGCCGGCTGCGGCCAGACCTGAACCGGATAGGCCTGCGGCGGCGCAGGCGGCGCGTAGGCCGGTTGCGGATAGCCCTGCGGCGCGTAAGGCGGGGGCGCAAAGCCGGCGGGCGGATAGGCCGCCCAGGCCTGCTGAGGCATCATCGGCTGATGCGGCATCATCGGCTGTGGCGCGTAATAGGCCGGCGCATAGGCGGGCGGCTGCGGCGGCATCCACGCCTGCTGCGCGGCGCGGCGCTGGGCGTCGTGCCAGGCGGCTGCCTGCTGTTCCTGCCAGGTCTGGGGGGCGGCGTAGTGCGGCGGATAGGGCGAGTGCACGGGCTGTTCCTTGGGCGGCTGTTCCTTGGGTGCGTCCGGCGACTGGGCCGCCGACGCCGGCTTGGGCTCGGGCGCCTCGGCGCGAGCGCCGCTTGCCGCCCATGACGGGGCGGCGGACGCCATGATGCCGTCGATCTCGTCGTCCTGACGCCGGCGGCGGGCGCGCGCACGGCCGGCCGGGCCGGAGGGGCCGGCGTCCCTCAGACTGTCCAACGCGCCACGCAGGGCGCCGATGCCGATGCCGGCCATCAGCCCGAGCGCGGTCGCGGCGATGACGATCATGCTGCGCGACGGACCCTTGGCGGTCAGCGGCGGCTGCGCGACCGAGATGACGCTGACATTGGCGGTATTGAGGCCGCGCTGCTCGCCGGTCTCGCGCGCCCGCAGCAGGAAGGATTCGTAGACGGCGCGCTTCGAGGCGGCGTCGCGCTCGAGTTCACGCAACTGGACGAGGTCGTCGCTGACCGTCCCCTGGCGCGACTTCAACTGCGCCAAGCGGCTGGCCAAATCCTGCTCGAGCTGCACCGCGCGCTTCAGGTCGACCTGAATGGAGGAGACGATGCGGCGCATCTCCGCATTGATCGACTGGCGCGCGCCGGCAAGCTGCGCTTCCGCCGCCATTCGTTCCGGATGGCGCGGGCCGAAGCGCACCGAGATACGCTCCAGCTCCTGCTTGGAAGACGCATATTGCGTGCGCAATTCCGTCATCAGCGAGGAGGCCACCTGCTCGGGCAATTCCCCGCCGAGAACCGAATCGAGGTCGAGATTACGCGTCGAGGCGGCACGGGCGTTGAGCTCGATCGTCCGCGCACGGGCAGTCGCAAGCTGGTCGTTCAGCTTGAGAATCTCTTCGTCCGAGATCAGCCCGCCCTTGGCGTCAACGAGGTCGTTCTCCGAGCGATAAGTCTCGACCTTGCGCTCGGCCGCCTCGACGCTTGCCTGCATTTCCGCAAGGCGCGAGGTCAGTTCGTCATTGGCGCGGCCGGCCGCGTTCGACTGCATGTCGCCATAGGACTGCATGAAGACTTCGGTCAGCGTGTTGGCGATCAGAGCCGATTTTTCCGGGTCGCGCGTTGAAACGCCGACGGAAACGACGAAGGTCTTGTCGCCTCGTTCGACATCGAGACTCTCATAGAGATGTTCGACCGCCAGTTGCCGGTGACGATTGCCCGCACTGGCGTCGCCGCGCGAGACGATCGAGCGCAATTCGGAAATGATCGAGCCGATGCCGAAGCTCTTTTCCTCGCCGTTGAACTCTGGATCGGCGTCAAGCTTGAGCTTGTCGACCGTCTTCTCCAGCACGTTGCCGGAGGTCAGAACGCGCACCTGGTTCTGGACGATGGCAAGGGTCGCATCAGACGGCAGGCCGCCCTGGGTCAGGTCGCGCTCGACGACCTTGATGTCGCGCGGGTCGATCAGCAGCTCGCTGGTCGACTGATACATCTTCGGCGTCTGCATGGCGATGATGACGCCGAGCGCCGCACCGGCGACCGTCGCTCCCGCGATGATGGCGCGCGAGCGGACGATGCCGTCGAATATCTTCATCGGGTCGAGCAGCGGCCGCCATTGATCGTCGCCGCCGGCCCGATCGTAGTTCGCCCACTCCCAATCGATCCGGTTCGCCGCCCGGGGCGCGCTGGCCGTGTGCGGCTGCGGCGCGGGACTGCCGGCCGGTGCGGCTGTCTCCGCCGGAGCCTCGCGTTTCTCGGCAAGCGCGGCAAGAAGAGGATTTGGCGTCGCCTCGCGGCGCGAGCGAGCCAGGCGGTGGCGCTGCGAAGCGTCGGATTTCGAGGCCATCGACACAAGCGAAGGTGAAGCGGGCGACGGCGAGGCGGATGGCCGAGGCTCCCGGTCCGGCCGACGAGCGAAGGAAAGCAGCGAATCTGCCGCCTTTTCCTTCTTTGGAGCGTCGGGATCGAACATGGGTGGAGGCAGGCCCTGTCAGTCGAACCGCCCGACCGGACGGCTCATTCGTTAAGGCACGCTAAACGGGCATGGAAAACAAACCGTTAATTTCCGTGTTAATCGCATGACATGTTTCGGCAATTCCAGCGTGTGCGAAGGCCATGACACGCACATTCAAAACGAATCCCTGAACGCCAGTTTAATCTTTCCCGGCTAGAACCGGGGCGTGCAAAACGCGACGCCGGCAGGCGACACGATCGACAGCAGAAAGGGCCCGACGCCCGGCGAATTCCTCGCCGCGCGCATGGGAATGATGCGCGACTACATGGCGGCGATCAGCGGCTCGGCGGGGCGGCTGGTCTTCTCGCTCGCCTATTTCATCGCGCTCGCCAACACGCTTTCCATCGCGGAGTTCGGCCTGTTCGCCACGGCTTCGGCGGTGGGCGTCGTCCTGTCGCGCATCGTCGGCTTCGGCTTCATCACGACGCTCTACCGCGTGGCGACGGTTCGCCCGGCGCTGATCGGAGTCTATGCCGCTGGCTTCCTGATGATGGCGCTGGCCTCGCTGCCTGTCGTCACCGGCGCTGCCTGGCTCGTCCATCATTTCGTCTTCGCGGCCAATATGCCGATCGGCGCATTCGCGCTGATCATCGCAGCCGAATGCCTCTTCTGGCGGCCGGTCGAGGCGATCGTGATCGTCAACAACGGCACCGGTCGTTTCGGCCGCGCCTCGCTGCTGGTGATCATCGGGGTGATGCTGCGCGCGATCGCCGCGCTCGTCCTGTTCTTCGGACCCTGGCGCGACCTGCTGACATGGTCGGAGCTCTACCTGGCCGCGAACGCCCTGTCGCTCGCCGTCGCGCTTGTCTTCTTCACACCGCGCTCGCGGCTGCGCCTCAGGCCGAGCCTCTATTGGCGGCGGCTGCCGGATTCGCTCTACGTGGCCGGTGCCGAGATCGTGTTCTACCTGCAATCGGAACTCGACAAACTGCTGGTGCTGTGGCTCGGCGGGCCGCATCTCGCCGGCGTCTACGCGATCGTCATGCGCATCGTCGACCTGACGGCCATACCGGTGCGCACCTTCACGATGATGCTGGTGCAGCAGATCATGCGCACGCCCGACCTGTTGTCGAGCCTGATCAGGCGCGTCGGCATCGAGGCGGCCATTCTCGCCGTATCGACCCTTGGTCTCGGCGCATTTGCCGTCCTGCTCTATTTCTTCCCCGGCCTGCTTGGCTCGAACGTCGCGGCGATCACGCCATTGCTCGGCCTTGCCCTGTTCGTTCCGGGCTTCCGCAACCTGGTCGAATATCAGGCCGAACTTCTGTTCGCGCGCGGCCGCACCGGCCTGCGCGCCGTCAATCTTGCGCTGCTCGGCTTGCTGAAGGTGGGGCTGCTCGCTGGCGCGATCGCCGCCATGTCGTCCGAAGCGCAGTTGATGGTGATGCTAAACCTCGTGTTCGCGGCGATCTACGTTGCATCAACCGCGCTGACCTACTGGGCGATGCGCAAGCCGGCGAAATCGCTGTAGGCGGCAATCAGCCGCTGCGCCGGCCGGCAGCGATGCCCGGGCGCGAAGCGCGGTCCTCGTCTGGCCGTCATCCTCGGGCCTGTCCCGAGGATCTACGTACCGTGGCCATCTTGGTGCTGCGTTCGGCGTCAGCGCCACAATCTCCACCGCCTGCAGATTCCCAGGACAGGCCCGAGAATGACGCTCGCGAAATATTTTGTAGGAATATATTCACAAGTCGCAAAACCTCTGCTATGATCCCCGCTTCGAATGAGGCCAGCAGTGGACGAAACGGTCGATACAGAAGCGGAATTTCAGGTGCTAGGCCGCATCATTGCGCTGCTCCTGTCGCTTGCCGGTCTGTGCGAACTCGCCTCGCGCGCACCGCATCCTGTCCGCTGCTTCGTGCTCTGGCTGATGCGCAGGGTCGAAACGATGGTTCGCGGCTGGGTCGATGGACCGGCGGATTACGACGAATACTGGCCGGCAGCCATCCGCGTCGGCAACGACCCCGCGGATGCGCTGCTTCTTGCCGCGTCGCTCCGTGAACTCGCGCGTTCGGTCAGGAAGATGGCCGCCGAATACCGGCACTTCATCCGCCAGTGCGAACGCGAAGAAGCCGGCGACACCGGCAATGAGCAAGATCGCGCTGGCGCAAGGCTTCGCCGCATCGGCGCCGTCCGCGAACTCCTGTCGCGGCTCAGCCTCGCGCTCGTTCCCTACCCCGACACATCCTGACGCGCCGGCCTCGAAACCACTCAATGCCGGTAGTCTTCAGGCCGTCTTCCCGGCCCGCTTGTGCTGGTTCGAGTGTCAGCCGGCGAGAAGCCGCTTGATCATCCCGAGATCGGTCCCGACGAAGGACTGCATGCCGATCGCGACCTGCTCGGGCGACATGTCCGCCACGAAGCGCTGGAACTCGTCTTCGGATGGGACCGGTCCCATCCAATAGACTTTGCATAGCTCGGTCGAGGCATGAAAATGGCCCCGGCCGCCGATCAGTTCGTCGACGAAGCGGCCATAGAGCATGCATTCGGAGAATTGCCGGCGCGCGCCGACGGCAGCGACCCAATGGCGACCCGAAACCTCGGCGAGACGCTCCTGCATCGCGAGCACGGCGTCGCGCCGCCAGGCGATGACGGTTGCGATATAGTCGTGCCGGCCGGGACCTGTCAGCCCAAGCGCCTGCCCCGCATTGGCGGACCAGATGCGCTGGTTCGGCAGGTCATCGCGCCGAAGCTCATCATCCCGACGGAACAGCCTGACGTCTCCGTTCCGCCAGATCGACGCGCAGTCGAACGGGCGCAGGAAAGCCACATCGGAATCGCAGGCGATCAACCCGTCCTCGCTGACATGGCCGGCGATTGCGATGCGGCGAAGCTGCTGCACGTGCCAGCCGCGCAGCGGCACAGTGCGCGCCGACAGCCAGACGCGGCGGCTGAAACCGGAGAACGGATCGCGGAAGGATTTTAGCCAGGACGGCAGGATATCGCGCTCGTCGACCACCGTGCGGCGCGAGCCTTCGAGCTGGCGGAAGGTCCGCACATCCTCGCCGGCCACCAGCAGGTAATGATGGTCGTGGCCGGTCACGAAACGGTCGATGGTTTCGCACAAAAGCCGGCAGCGTTCGAGATCGGGCAGATAGCTCGCCGTCACCAGCGCGGACGCCGGCTGCCTCGCCGTCTCAACCATGGCCGGTCATTCGGCCTGCTGGCCGGCCGCGCCGCGGCCGAGCAGCACACGGCCGATGAACAGCGGATTGCCGACGACATAGCGCCGCCAGAGGCGGCCGGGCTCGACCCAGAGCCGATAGAGCCATTCGAGCCGCAGCTTGCGCAGCCACATCGGCGCACGCGGCACATGGCCGGACAGGAAATCGAGCAGGGCGCCGACGGCGATCGGCATGGTGCAATGCTCGCCGGTCAGGTTCCGGTCGATCCAAATTTCCTGCCGCGGCACGCCCATGGCGACAAGCAGGATATCCGGCTTCAATTCCTTCAGGTGCGCCAGGATCTGCGCCTCCTGCTCCGGCTTGAAGAAGCCGTCATGGATCACCTCGTAGCGATGCTGCGGCGCGAGCACGGCAAGCTGCTCCGCCGCGCCGCCGGCATTCTCCCGGGTCGCGCCGAGCAGGCCGACCTTGAGCGGCGACTTGATCGAGGCGATCAGCGCCGGGACGAAATCGGTGCCGTTGAGATTGGCCGGAAAGGGCGATCCGTAGACCCATTTGGCGGCGATATCGACGCCGACCCCGTCGGGCAGGATCAGGAAATGCGACAGCGCCTCGGCGAATTGCGGGTCGGCGCAGGCCACATTGGCGTTGTGGGCATTGAGGAAGCCGATCGGAGTAAAGCGCTTTTCCGAGATGCACAGCGTCAGGATATCGGTCGCCTGCTGCCAGCCGACCGACAGGACGGTGATGCCGAGCACGTCCATGGTCGGGCGCGTGGTCTCGAAAGGCATGGCCGGGCGCACGTTCACGCGGCGGCCTCGCTGCGGCGGATATCGAGCCGGGCAAGACCCGCGGCGACGCGTTCATCGAGCACCGCGCGCTGCGCCTCGTAGAAGCGGCGGCCGTCGGCATCCGGCATCGGCGCACGCACCGCGCGCGTCAGCGCCTCGGCGAAGGTCGCAGGATCGTCGGCGACCACGCAGTTGGAGGGGCGTGCGGCGATGCCGCGCAGGGAGCTCGACGTCGCCACCGACGGCAGGCCGAGTTCGAAGGTCTCGATCGTCTTCAACTGAACGCCGGTGCCGACGCGGCTGATGAGCGGCACGACCCGGGCCGAGCGGACGAAGTCGGTCGCATCGGGTACGAAGCCCACGAAATCGACGCCCGGATAGCCGGCGGCGAGGTCCGCCGGCGCCTTGCCTGCTACCTTGATCGTGACGTCCTTCGGCAGGCGCGGAGCCACCTCGTTCAGGAACCATTCGAGGCCGATGCGGTTCGGCTGCCACGTCCAGCTTCCGATCAGCGCCACGTCGAATGTCGGCTGGCGCCCTCTCGCGGCGCGCGGCGGTTCGGCCGCGACGGTCATCGGCAGGGCGGCGGATTTCGCGGGGCTGTCGATCCCGAGCAGGCGGCGGTCCTCCTCGGCGAGTGTCCAGACGAAATCGGCGCGGGCGCAGAGCCGCTCTTCGATCCGCTTCAGGAGTCGCGCCTCGCGGGCATAGAGGGTGCGGGCGACGATGCCGGTCGCCGCCGCCGCGTTCTCCTCGGCGGACCGGTATTCGACATTGTGCGCGACGAAGATCGACGGGCGATCGTTGAACATGCCTTCGAAGGCGCCGGCGAACTGCACGGCGTTCAAGATATAGGCGTCGTAGGGTTCGATCCTGGCCAGCGCCGCTTTCACGATGGCGGGCGACGCCGCGCGCAGCTTGACCGACGAGAACGTCGTGCCCGACTGGACCGCCTTCAAGAGCCAGGCGGCGCGCTGCATGCCCGATGCCGTGTCGGTGCGGACGTCGATCTCGCCCAGCACGATCGTTTCGTCGGGGTCGGAAGGGGTTGCGCCCGGCCACACATAGCCGATCACCGTCACGCGCGCGCCCGCGCGCCTCAGCGCGCCGATGATCGCGGCGTTGGCGATTTCGTAGCCCGTTACCGGCTTGCCGGCCGGGACGATCGAAGTGGCGAAGACCAGATGCATGATGCCGTCCTGGCCCAAGTGCTATCATCGCCGCGTGAAGCGCCGGTTAAGTGGCGCCGACAGTTTTGATGATCGCTCCATCAAGCGGACCGATACGTGCGTGAAACGGCAAGGTGTTTAACGGGACGTTAATGGCGGCGCGGCCATAAGGAGCAAAGCCAGACCGGAGCGCCGCCGCTCGCCATGAATCCACGCCCCAACGACCCGGCCGTTTCGGTCGTCGCCCGTTCGCCCGGCCTGCGGCCCGAGCTTGTCGAGGCCGTGGTCACGCTGCCGACGTTCAAGCGGCCTCAGCAATTGATGGCGACGCTCGATTCGCTCGTGGCGCAGCGCACCTCGCGGCGTTTCGCGGTGATCGTGATGGAGAACGAGGCGGAGCGGCGCGAAGGCGCCGCTGCCGCCGCGCCGCGCTTCGACAGCGGCGAAATCGGCGGACTGGTCATCATCGCGCTCCAGCGCGGCAATTGCTGCGCCTACAATGCCGGCTGGTCGACGGCGCTGATGACATTCCCGTCGCTGCGGCATCTGCTGGTCATCGACGACGACGAGATCGCCGATCCCGACTGGCTGGAAACGATGTGCCGCGCGGCCGAAACGCTCGGCGCGGACATCGTTGGTGGCCCACAGGTTCCATTGTTCGCGCCCGGAACCGACGCACGCTGGGCGACACATCCCGTCTTCGCGCCCCCCTATCGGGAGACGGCGCTGGTGCCGGCGCTCTATTCGTCCGGCAATCTGCTGGTCGGCCGAAAAGTGCTGGAGGCGATGCCGCAACCCTTCCTCGACCTGCGGTTCAATTTCATGGGCGGCGGCGACTCGGATTTCCTCAGCCGCGCCAAGGCGCGCGGTTTCAAACTGGGCTGGTGCGCCCAAGGCATCGTGCGCGAGGACGTGCCGGCGCGGCGCACCGAGGCTGACTGGGTCCGCGCCCGTTCGCTGCGCAACGGCGTGATCTCCACGCTGGTGGAACAACGCAAGCGCGCCAGGGAACCGCTCGGCCGACTGCGCGTCATCGCCAAGAGCCTGGCCCTGCTGGCGGCATCGCCGCTTCGCGCCGCGCGGCGGCTGGTCCAGACCGGCTGGCCGGCGGCGTCCATCTATCCCGTCTATGTCGCGCTGGGGCGCATCGGCGCCGAATTCGGCTATGCGAATGAGCAATACCGCGAGCCAGAGAAGAACTGACCGCGGCGCGATCGCGGACGCATTTCCGGCGCGGCGGATCGCAACGATCCTCGCCGCGACCATCTTCGCCGTCATGCTGATCTCGTTCAGGCCGTTCAATCCGGCCGGATCGAACGCGACGGATGGCGGCGGCGACATCGTGAACCAGCTCGGCTTCGGCGCCCTCGGCGCGCTGTCCATAGCGGCGCTGCTGACCTATGTCGACCGGCGCGTGCTGTCTGCGGTGCTCAGCCCATGGTGGCTGATCCTGCTGACGTTCTTCGCGCTGTCGGTCGTCCACGCGACCGATCCCGGAGCGGCGGGCCGATCGGCCGCCTTCACCTTGATCGGGCTGGTGTCCGTCATCGCGGTGCTGACCCTGCCGCGCGACGCCGACTCGTTCTCGAGCGTGCTGGCCTTCGGCGCCGTGGCGACGATCGGCCTTAGCTATATCGGCATCATCGCCCTGCCCTCGATCGCGATCCACTCGGCCGCCTCGGTCGAGGCGCAGCATGCCGGCATGTGGCGCGGCCTGTTCTCGCACAAGAACATCGCGGGCCCGGTGATGGCCTGCCTGTCCTTCGTCGGGCTTTATCTCTGGCGGCGCGGCTGGACCTGGACCGGCATTCTGGTGTTCGCCGGGGCCGTGCTGTTCATGGCCAATACCGGGTCGAAGACCACAGTCGGCCTCGTGCCGCTGACAATCGGCATGGTCATGGGGCCGAGCATCATCGGCCTCAGGCCACTTGCGCCGGCCCTCTATCTGCTGGCCTTCGTCGGAACGGCGCTCGGCACGCTCGGCATCGTCTTCATAGACCCGCTGAAGGACCTTGCGGCGGACTATTTCCCGGGCCTCACCTATACGGGGCGCACGACGCTCTGGGCGTTTTCCGGCGAGATGCTCGCGAAGCGCCCGTGGACGGGCTACGGTTATGAAAGCTTCTGGGGGCCTTTCGTCCAGTCGATGGAACTGCCCTTCGACCGCGAATGGGACGTGCGAGGCATCGTCCACGGACACAATGGCTATCTGGACATCGCCGTCATCATGGGCATCCCGGCGGCGATCGCGGCCTTGCTTGCCTTCGTGGTCGCACCGCTGGTCGACTTCATGCGGGTCGGGACACGGCGGGAGAACGTGCTCCTGGCCGACCTCTTCCTGATGTTCCTGCTGTTCACGTCGCTGAACTCGTTCCTGGAATCCTTCTTCTTCCGCCGCGTCGATCCGGTCTGGGTCTTCTTCCTGATCGGGGCTTTCGGCCTGCGTCTCGTCGCGCGCTTTCCCGTTCGCACCAACATCGCTTGATCCCCCAGTTGCGTCGCCGCCCGCGACGCGGCATGTGAGGGTCTCGAAACGGAGTGCGGACAATGGCGCGGCTGGTTGTGCTTGTGGGATGCGGCAATATGGGCTTCGCCATGCTGTCCGGCTGGCTGAAGTCGGGCAAGCTCGCGCCACATGAGGTGCAGGTGGTCGAGCCGAATGCCGACCTGCGCGCGCGCGCGGCCGGGATCGGCGCGGCGACCGCTGCCGACGCGCGAGGCCTGCCGCAGTCGATCGCGCCGACGCTGATCATTTTCGCGGTCAAGCCGCAGGTCATGCGCGATATCGTCCCGCAATATCGCGGCTTCGCGTCGATGGGCGCGACTTTCCTGTCGATCGCGGCAGGAACAGGCATCAAGGTGTTCGAGGACATCCTGGGCTCCAACGCGGCCGTCATCCGCTGCATGCCGAACACGCCGGCGGCGATCGGCAAGGGCATGATGGTGACGTTCGCGAATCCGCACGTGACGAAGGGGGCGAACGACTTCGTGGCCGACCTGCTGTCGGCGTCCGGCGAGGTGGCGAGCATCGCCGACGAAAGCCTGATGGACGCGGTGACAGCCGTGTCCGGCTCAGGTCCGGCTTACGTCTTCCATTTCATCGAATGCCTCACCGCCGCCGCCGAGAAGGCGGGGCTGCCTTCCGACACCGCGAAGCTGCTGGCGATGCAGACCGTCTACGGGGCCGCCAGCCTGGCTGCCGATAGCAAGGAGAGCCCCGCCCGGCTGCGCGAACAGGTGACCAGCCCGAACGGCACGACGGCCGCCGCGCTCGGCGTGCTGATGGGCGAGGACCGGCTGAAGTCGCTCGTCGGGGATGCGGTCGAGGCCGCGCGCAAGCGCAGCGTCGAACTGGGCTGACGGTAAGAGTCCGGACGGATTACTTGACCGAGCCGACCAACGGGGCCGATTCGCCGCGGATGGTCACCCAGCGGCCCGTATGCTCGCTCGCCTGGCGCTTGAGGAAGCGGTAGGGCGTCTCGTTCCAGGGCTTCACGGTCTCGGCCAGATTGTCGAGGATGAAGTCGCCCTTGTCGGTGCGCACGGTGAGCACGGCATGACCTTCGCCATCGGGCTTGCGGACGACCGTGATCAGCAGGTTCGACAGCGACAGGCCGTTTTCGGCGAGCATGCGACGCTTGAGCAGGACATAATCCTCGCAATCGCCGACCGTGTCGGGATAGGCCCAGACCTCATCCTTGCCGTAGATGTCGATGTCGTTCAGCGGCTTGATGGCCTTGTTGACCGAGGCATTGATGCGGGTGATCAGTTTCCACTTCGCGCCGGTCATCGTCTCCGGACCGCGATCCACGCTGCGGATCGAACATTCGGAGACATGGGTCTTGCAGAATTCGTAGTGGCCGATGGGCTGGGACGTCAGGCCGCCCGTGGCCATGCCAGCCGCAGCGGCGGCCGGCGCTGCGATCATCACCGCAACCGCGGCGAAGACTGCTCTCGTCTGCAGGCCGTCAACGGCCCAAGAGGCGATCATCGATGCTGGCTCCCCGCCCGCGTCTTGTTCTTAACAAAACGTTAAGAGCGGAGGTCGGTCCAAGTCAATTCACGCTGACGGCATTCGCGCCTGATGGTTACCGGGAAACGGGCGGTTCAGCTCCGGCCGCCGTTCTTTTGGCGACCGGTGTGACTCCGATGCATCAGGCCTTTGCGCGGCTTTTGCCGGCGGTTGCGACCGGGCGTGGCGCCGTGCGGCCATAGCTCGACTGGAAGTCGACGATTCGCGGCACGATCTCGGAGCGGTAGCGCGACCCGTTGAACACGCCGTAGTGGCCGACGGCCGGCTGCATGTAATGCACGCGCATGTCGTCCGGGATCGAGGTGCAGAGCGTCTGCGCCGCCTTGGTCTGGCCGAGGCCCGAAATGTCGTCGTTCTCGCCCTCGACGGTCATCAGCGCGACGTTCTTGATCTTGGTCAGGTCGACCGGCTCGCCGCGATGCATCATCGTGCCCTTGGGCAGGTCGTGATTGACAAAGACGGTCTCTACGGTCTGGAGATAGAACTCAGCCGTCAGGTCCATGACCGCCAGATATTCGTCGTAGAACTCGCGATGCTTCTCGGCATTGTCGCCGTCGTTCTTCACCAGATGCTTGAAGAAGTCCTGGTGCGCCGTGATGTGGCGGTCGAGGTTCATGCTCATGAAGCCGGAGAGCTGCAGGAAGCCCGGATAGACCTCGCGCATGAAGCCGGCGTTCGGCCATGGCACGGTCATGATGACATTGTCGCGGAACCAGTCGATGCCGCGCTCCTGCGCCAGCTTGTTGACGGCGGTCGGGTTGATGCGGGTGTCGATCGGCCCGCCCATCAGCACCATGGTGGCCGGGGCGTAGCTGTCGTTGCGGGCTTCCATGACGGCGGCGGCGGCCAGAACCGGCACGGATGGCTGGCACACCGCCATGACATGCGTGCCTTCGCCGAGATGGTGCAGCATGTCGATGACGTGCTCGATATAATCATCGAGGTCGAACGAGCCGGCGGTGAGCGGGATGTTCCGCGCGTCGATCCAATCGGTGATGTAGACTTCCGCATAGGGCAGCATCGAGTCGACCGTGCCGCGCAGCAGCGTCGCGTAGTGGCCCGACATCGGCGCGACGATCAGCAGCTTGCGGTCGGGCTTGCGGCCCGCCGGCAAATCGCGCTTGAAGTGGAGCAGGTTGCAGAACGGCGTCGACCAGACGATCTCCTCCGTCACGGGCACCTGCTTCCAGTCCACCACCGTCGATTTCAGATCGAAGGCCGGCTTGCCATAGCGGCGCGTGGTGCGCTCGAAGATTTCGGCGAGGCCCGCGATGGAACGGCCGACCGGCGTGGCCGACCAAGGGTTCATCGGATGCGAGTAGAGCAGCCGGGTCGCGTCGGCCACAGCCCGCAAGGGCTGGATCACGGCGTGGTTCATTTCATAGAACTGGTAGAACATGAGACTGCCCGGCGCCCTTCCCGACGCGATCTGGCGCGCCGCCCGTTGGAATTCTGCGAGGCTATTCATGAAAATGCTGCGCGGCAACATGGCGGAATTCGACCTTTGGGCAACGTCACATATTTGCAACAAATGCTGAATGAAGTCTGATCATCGCGATCCGGCTGGCTGGATCGACGCCGTCCGGCGTCTCTATGGCCAGTCGTTCAAGCAGCAGAGGGTTGTGCGTCTCGGCAAAGCCGAGCTTTACGTAGAACGGTTCATTGAACGGCACATCGCGGAATGTCGTCAGCGAAACGCCGTCGAAACGCCCTTCAGATGCCGCTTGCGAGACATGCTCTACCAGAGCCGCTCCGATGCCGCGCCGGCCATGAGCCGGATCGACCGACAATTCATGGATGTGAAGATAGGGACCCAGCGGCGCCGATACAATGAAACCGGCGGGCCCCGAGGCGTCCGCCGCCACCCGGACATCGCGGCCCGCGAACAGATTCCGGATCGCGGCGACATCGGGAAAGGGCGAATCGGCGACCTGCGGATAGCCGTGGGCGCGGAACAGTTCAGCGGCGCGATTCTCGATCGCGAGCAGGCTTGCGTCGTCTTCCGGAGTCCTGCGGACGATCCGGTAGCCCTTCGGAAGCGTCAAGCGGCGCCTTCGACGATGATCATCTCGGCGTCCGCCACCTTCTGGCGGATCGCCTTCGCGGCCTGATACTCCGGTGAATTGTAGCAGGCGCGCGCGATGTCGGCCGATTCGAACTCAATCACCACGTTGCGGGCGCGCGAGACGCCTTCGAGCGTCGTCACCTCGCCGCCGCGCGCCAGGAACCTGGCGCCATAGCGCTCGAAAGCCGGCTTCGCCGTCGCGACATAGTCCTTGTAGGCCTCGGGATCGCGGACATCGACGCGCGCGATCCAGTATCCTTTCGGCATGATTGTCCTCCCGCTCAGGCGCTCGCCATTTCAGCGAGGATAGCCTGCGCGGCGGCGCGCCTGTCAACCGCGCCGACGATCGGACGGGCGACGACGAGATGGCTGGCGCCGCCGCGCAGCGCGGCGGCCGGGGTCATGACGCGCTTCTGGTCGCCATGGTCCGCGCCCGCGGGGCGGATGCCGGGCGTCACGATCGCCATGTCCGCGCCGACGATGGAGCGGACGGCTTTTGCCTCCTCGGCCGAGCAGACCACGCCGCCCATGCCCGCCGCGAGCGCCTGTTCGGCGCGGCGCAGTACCAGCGTGTGCGGGTCGTATTCATAGCCGGCTTCGATCATGTCGTCGGCATCCATGGAGGTCAGCACCGTGACGCCGAGCAGGCAGAGGCCAGAGCCCTTGGCTGCCTCGACCGCCGCGCGCATCGCCTTCGGATAGGCGTGCAGCGTCAGCATCGACATGCCCATCTTCGCGATGTTCTCGACGCCCTTCGCGACCGTGTTGTCGATGTCGAGCAGCTTCATGTCGAGGAAGACCTTCTTGCCGTCCGCTGCGATCTCTCGCGCGAAATCGAGCCCGCCGGCGAAGACGAGCTGGTAGCCGATCTTGTAGGTGCCGACCGTATCGCCGAGCTCGGCGACGACGCGCGACGCGGTCGCCACATCCGGCACGTCGAGCCCGACGATCAGGCGCTCGCGCACCGCATCCTCGGTAGCGGTCAGGTCGATCATGCGGGCTGCTGCGGCCATATCGTCCTCCTCAGGGTTCGTAGCGCGGCGACAACAGCCGCGCATGACGGATCAGCGTCTCGCACAGGCGATGCATGCCCTTGCGCAGCCGCTCATCCTTGAACTCGCCGTCCTCGTCGAAAGCTTCCGCTCCGTTCGGCACGGAGACCTGCGGCGCGATCACCTCCATCTGGATATGCGACAGCACGGCGCGCAGATGATTGGCCGAGCGAATGCCGGCGAAATGGCCGTTGGACGACGAGCAGATGCCGACCACCTTGCCCGGATAGGGCTTCAGCGGCCTGCCGTTGGTGTCCTTGGAGATGCGGCTGACCCAGTCGATCGTGTTCTTGAGAAGCGGTGGCATCGAGCCGTTATATTCCGGCGTGCAGATGAGGATGGCGTCATTCGACGCCATCAGGCGCGCGAGCTTGTAGGCATTTTCGGGAATGCCTCTCTCCTCCTCAAGATCCTCGTCCATGATCGGCAGGGGATAATCGGCGAGCGAGATACGCGTCACCTCGGCACCCTGCATCGCCAGTTCCTTCTGGGCGCAGTCGGCGACCTTGCCGCTATAGGCTCCCTTGCGGATCGAGCCAGCGAAGAGGAGGATTTTCGGGGTCATCAATGGGGCCTGCCTCGGCGATAGATCCATAGCTTCGTCGGCGGGATATTACGCAGGATGAAATCGAACTTCTCGACCGTGTAGTCGCCCAGACCCGGCGGAATGGGCGATTTTGGCCCGTAGGTCAGTTGCACCACAGGCCGGCCGTGCGGGATGCGGTCGAGCAGGTCTTCGAGATATTTCACGCGCTGCGACACGGGAAAGTTCAGCAGCGGCACGCCGGACACCACCGAGTCGAACTGCTCCGGCGCCTTGTCTCCCATCGCCTTCGCCAGCGTCTCGCCGAGGCTGAAAGCGTCGCCCTCGACGACGTTCACGCCGGGAAAGTTGCGGCGCAGATGAACGACGAAGTCGTGCGAATATTCGACCGTGTAGAGGTCCTGCGGCCTCACCCCATGCTTCAGGATATATTTCGTGATGATGCCGGTGCCGGGACCGACTTCGAGCACCGGCATGCTCGATCGGGTGTCGATGACCGACACCATCTTGCGCGCGGTGAAGGAACTGGTCGGCACGATCGACCCGACCGCACGGGGCTTGTCGATCCAGCCCCTGAAGAACTTCAGCTCGTCGTCAAATTTCCGAGCGAACTTGCGAAGTCCCGAAGCGGCCATGCGGTCGTCTCCCCTTGGGTCAATTTGGCGGACACATAGCAGCCAATCACGGCAACACAAGTCCTGGATGTCGCTTGCCCAACGGAAATTGTCGCAGGCAGGCTACTGGCCGAAGGATTCGAAGAAGTCCTTCATGCGCGAGAAAAAGCCAGCGGATTGCGGGGAGTTTTCAGTCGAGGAAATCTTGTCGAACTCCTCCAGCAGCTCGCGCTGGCGCTTGGTGAGATTCTGCGGCGTCTCGACCGCGACCTGGATGTAGAGATCGCCGACCGCAGGCTGGCGCAGGACCGGCATGCCCTTGCCCTTCAGGCGGAACTGCTTGCCGTTCTGCGAGCCTTCGGTGACTTTCACGCGCGTCTGTGTGCCGTCGAGCGTCGCCACCTCGAACGAGCCGCCGAGCGCGGCCGTCGTCATCGAGATCGGCACCTTGCAATAAAGGTCCGCGCCATCGCGCTGGAAGAACTCGTGCGGCTTCACGGAAAGGAAGATGTAGAGGTCGCCCGAGGGGCCGCCGCGCATGCCAGCCTCGCCTTCGCCTGCGAGGCGGATGCGCGTGCCGTCCTCGATGCCGGCAGGAATGTTGACCGACAAAGCGCGCTCCTCGGTGACGCGACCCTGGCCGTGGCACTTGCCGCAGGGATCCTTGATCATCTGGCCGCGACCCTGGCAGGTCGGGCAGGTGCGCTCGATCGAGAAGAAGCCCTGGCTTGCCCGCACGCGGCCTGAGCCGGAGCACGTCGAGCAGGTGACCGGCTGGGTGCCGGGCTTGGCGCCTGAGCCGGAGCATTCCGAACAGGTGATGGAGGACGGAACGCGGATCTGCGCGGTCTTGCCGGCGAACGCCTCCTCCAGCGTGATCTCCATATTGTAGCGCAGGTCGGCGCCGCTCTCGCGGCGCGGATCACGGCGGCGACCGCCCATCATGTCGCCGAAGATGTCCTCGAAGATGTCGGCGAAGCCGCCCGCGCCGGAGAACCCGCCGCCACCGCCCATGCCATTCTCGAACGCGGCGTGGCCGAAACGGTCGTAGGCGGCGCGCTTCTGGGGGTCCTTCAGCGTGTCGTAGGCTTCGTTCACTTCCTTGAACTTCGCCTCGCACGAGGCGTCGCCGGGATTGCGGTCAGGATGGAACTGCATCGCCATCTTGCGATAGGCGCTCTTCAGTTCCTTCTCGTCAGCGCCCTTGCTGACACCAAGCGTTTCGTAGAAATCGGCTTTCATCTGGTCCCGCACCCGCTGTGGCGCCCCTCAAGCACCATGGCTTGCTGTTGCAAAAAGCCCGGCTCGCGCCGGGCTTTCGCGTGTCGTCCTAAACAATCAGGCCGACTTTTTCTTGCTTTCGTCGTCGTCAAGCTCCTCGAAGTCGGCGTCGACAACGTCCTCGCCGGCCTTCTCGGCATCGGCCCTGGCGTCAGCCGCCGCGGCGTCGGCCTGGCTGGCCTCATACATGGCCTGGCCAAGCTTCATCGAGGCTTCGGCGAGCGCCTGGCTCTTGGCGGTAATGTCATCGACATCCTCGCCTTCGAGCGCCGTCTTCAGCGAGGCGATCGCGTCGGAGATGGCGTTGCGGTCGGCCTCGCCAACCTTGTCGCCATATTCCTTCAGCGACTTCTCGGCCGAATGAACGAGGCCTTCGCCCTGGTTGCGGGCTTCGACCACGGCCTTGCGCTTCTTGTCCGACTCGGCATTCGCCTCGGCGTCCTTGACCATCTTCTCGATGTCGGCGTCCGACAGGCCGCCAGACGCCTGGATGCGAATCTGGTGCTCCTTGCCGGTGCCCTTGTCCTTGGCCGAGACGTTGACGATGCCGTTGGCGTCGATGTCGAACGTGACCTCGATCTGCGGCACGCCACGCGGGGCCGGCGGAATGCCGACCAGGTCGAACTGGCCGAGCAGCTTGTTGTCCGCCGCCATTTCGCGCTCGCCCTGGAAGACGCGGATGGTCACCGCCGACTGGGAGTCCTCAGCGGTCGAGAAGGTCTGCGACTTCTTGGTCGGGATCGTCGTGTTGCGATCGATCAGGCGGGTGAACACACCGCCCAGCGTCTCGATGCCCAGCGACAGCGGGGTCACGTCGAGCAGCAGCACGTCCTTGACGTCGCCCTGCAGCACGCCGGCCTGGATCGCCGCGCCCAGCGCAACCACCTCATCGGGGTTGACGCCCTTGTGCGGCTCCTTGCCGAAGAACTGCTTCACGACTTCCTGGACCTTGGGCATGCGGGTCATGCCGCCGACCAGGACCACCTCGTCGATCTCGCCCGCCTTCATGCTGGCGTCCTTCAACGCGGCCTTCAGCGGCTCGACCGTGCGCTGGATCAGGTCGTCCACCAGCGACTCGAACTTGGCGCGGGTGAGCTTCATGGTCAGGTGTTTCGGGCCGGTCGCGTCAGCCGTGATGAACGGAAGGTTGATCTCGGTCTGCTGCGACGAAGACAGCTCGATCTTGGCCTTTTCGGCCGCTTCCTTCAGGCGCTGAAGGGCGAGCTTGTCGTTCTTCAGATCGATGCCCTGTTCCTTCTTGAACTCGGCCGCCAGGTATTCGACCAGACGCATGTCGAAGTCTTCGCCGCCGAGGAAGGTATCGCCATTGGTCGACTTCACCTCGAACACGCCGTCGCCGATCTCGAGGATCGAGATGTCGAACGTGCCGCCGCCGAGGTCGTAGACCGCGATCGTGCCGGCCTTCTTCTTGTCGAGGCCGTAGGCGAGCGCGGCAGCGGTCGGCTCGTTGATGATGCGCAGCACTTCGAGGCCGGCGATCTTGCCTGCGTCCTTGGTGGCCTGACGCTGGGCGTCGTTGAAATAGGCCGGAACGGTGATGACCGCCTGCGCGACCTTCTCGCCGAGATAGGCTTCCGCGGTTTCCTTCATCTTCTGCAGGATCATCGCCGAGATCTGCGAAGGCGACTGCTTCTTGCCGCCAGCCTCAACCCAAGCGTCGCCATTGTCACCCTTCACAATCTTGTAGGGGACGAGCTTCTTGTCCTTCTCGGTGACCGGATCGTCATAGCGGCGGCCGATCAGGCGCTTGACCGCGAAGACGGTATTTTCGGGGTTCGTGACCGCCTGGCGCTTGGCCGGCTGGCCGACGAGGCGCTCTCCGTCGGAGGTAAACGCCACGATGGAAGGGGTTGTACGCGCGCCTTCCGCATTCTCGATGACCTTCGCGTCCTTGCCGTCCATGACGGCGACGCAGGAATTGGTCGTTCCCAAGTCGATGCCGATTACTTTAGCCATTTGTCTCTCCTTCAGCAGACTGCCTGGGACCCTCGAAGGCGTTCCGAGCGGCAGCCCCTAACTTCACTTGCAAATTCCGCAGAACGGCCGGCTTGCGCCGGGTGTTTCGCGGGCTGCGGCGTATATAAGAACCGTGTTTTCGAGTCGCAAGAATGGAACATGTGGGATTTTCACGCGCCCGTGACCGGAAAATCCGCCTCGCGACGGGTCAATGCCCGTCAGGCCACGCTTCCCTTCGTATACTGCCCCGCCACCCGATACCGCCACAAATAGGACGGCAGGATGGCTTCCATGGCGCGCGGCGTGATGCCGAGGCCTTCGAGCGTCCGCCTCGCGGCGACCGCCTCGTCTGAAACGACGTTGTCGCTCCTGAGCTGGGTCACCTGATCCGAGGTCAGCAGCTTGCCGGGCAGCATGCCCAGCACCGCGCCCTGGATGGATGCGATCGGCCACGGCACGGGCAGAAGCAGGCGTTTGCGGCCGATGATGTCGAGCATCAGTTCCATGCACTGGCGGAACGACCGGACTTCCGGGCCGCCGAGTTCATAGATGCCGGGTGCGGCGTTGCCGTCGACCGAACGCGCCAGCGCCTCGGCGACATCGCCGACGAAGACCGGCTGGAATTTCGTATGGCCGCCGCCGATCAGCGGCAGCGCCGGCGAGAAACGCGCCATGTTGGCGAAGCGGTTGAAGAATTCGTCTTCCGGGCCGAATACGATCGACGGGCGGAAAATCGTCGCGCCGGGCAGCGTCTCCAGCACGGCGGCCTCGCCGGCGGCCTTCGAACGGGCATAGGCGGACGGCGAGTCGAGGTCGGCGCCGATCGCAGAAATCTGCGTCATCCTGGCGCCCTGGGCGCGGGCTGCCTCCGCCACCGCGCGCGCGCCGAAATCCTGGACCGCCGAAAAGGTCTGCCGGCCGCTTTCGTGCAGGATGCCGATGAGATTGATCACATGGTCCGCGCCTTCCACGGCCCGATCGACCGACCAGCGGACGCGGACATTGGCCTGGACCGGCTGGATCTGGCCGACATTGCCGAGCGGCTGGATGAAATTGGCGAGGTCGGGGCGGCGGACCGCCACGCGAACCCGGTAGCCGCGCTTGGCCAGCGCCCGCACGGTGTGCCGGCCGACGAAGCCGGAGCCGCCGAAGACGGTGACCAGTTTCGGGATTTCCTCGACGATCGGCATAGTTTGGCTCCGGTGGCAGCGGCTGAAGCCCTCATAGAGCGTTTGAGGCGCATCGCCAATATGCCGCGAGCGCGGCAAACGGCCCTCAGATCATCAGTTCGATCAGCGCCGGGCCGCCCTTCGCCCGCGCGCGCTTCAGCGCGGCGCCGAGGTCCGCTGCGCCTGAAAGCCGCTCGGCAGCGATTCCGTAGGCTTGCGCCAGCACAATGAAATCCGGCGGCGCGGGCGAAACGCCCACCGGCTCGACGCCGGCTTCGCGCATCGACACCTCGATCTCGCGGTAACCGCGGTTGTTCCAGACGACGAAGATGACCGGCAGGTTGTGTTCCACCGCGACCGCGATCTCCGGTAGGGTGAACTGGAACCCGCCGTCGCCGGTCAGGCACACGATCGGCTCTCCCGGTCGTGCGAACGCCGCGCCGATTGCCGCCGGCGGGCCGTAGCCCAAGGCACCGTAGCCGGTCGCCGCATTGAACCAACCTCCTGCCCGGTCGTGATCGTAGAACAAGTTGGCAGCGTAAACCGGCTGGGTGGAGTCGCCAACGATCAGCGCGCCGGGCAACGCGTCACGGATTGCCTCGACCGCTCGCACCTGCGCCTGCATGGCTGGGCCGATCTCGTCCCACGCTGCGGCGCGGCAGGCGGCGGCGCGGGCATGGCCCGAACCATCGGATGAGACTCTTGTCATGGCCTTGCGAAGTGCCTCGAGCGCCATGCCGCTTTCGGCCCGTATCGAAACGGTCGCGTCGCGCCGGGCCAGTTGCGCCTCGTCGATGTCGATGCGGATCAGGTTGTTGGGCAACACGAAACCGCCGTCGGCATACATGTCGTAGTCGGTCGGGCCGAACTCGGTGCCGACCGCCAGCACCAGATCGGCATCAGCCATCAGAGCGCGCACCGCCTTCAGACTGGGGGATGCGTGCACGGCAAGTGGATGCTTGTGCATCAGCCCCCGCGCATTCGTTGTGGTGATGACCGGCGCACCGAAACGCTCGGCGATTGGCAGCAGAATCTCGTCGCAGTGACTAGCGCCGCCACCGGCGCAGATGACGGGCCGCCGGGCTGCGGACAGCAGTTTGGCCGCAGCGGCGATCGCTCCCGGGTCCGGCTTCCAGGTCGGCGACCTGAGCGATCGTTGCGCCAGCCTCCCCGCCGGCAAACCCATCACATCAAGCGGGATTTCGATGTGGAGGGGTCCAAAGGGCCCTGACCAAAAACGGGCGAACGCCTCATCCACCACATCTGCCAGTTCCGCCGGCTCGCTGACCCGCCGGGACCATACCGCCACCTTTTCCATCATGCCGCGCTGGTCCGGCAGTTCGTGCAGATAGCCGAGGCCCTTACCCAGCGTTGGCAGCCGGTTGACGCCGGAAATAACCAGCATCGGTATTGAATCCGCCCGGGCCTGCGCCATCGCGGTGATCGCGTTGGTGAGACCCGGACCGGTGATGACGAAGGCAACACCCAGTTTCCCTGATGCGCGGGCATAGCCGTCAGCCATGAACGCCGCGCCCTGCTCGTGACGCGGTGTGATGTGGCGGATGCGCGACGCGGCCAATCCCCGATAGAGCTCGATCGTATGGACCCCGGGAATGCCGAAGACCGTGTCGACGCCATGCGCCTCAAGCAGGTGAATGAGCGCCTCGCCGACGGTGGTCATGCGGCGCGGAGGATCGGCCGGGTCAGGCAGGTCGGGCCGCCCTCGCAGGCGATGCATAGCGCGCCGGCCTCGAAAGTCCGCACGGTGCATCCGGCGGCTTCCATCGCCGCCTTGGTCTTCGGAAAGCCGGCGACGGCGATCACTTCATACGGAGCAGTCGGCAGAACGTTCAAGCTGAGGCCAAAACTGTCACGGAATTCTGCCGGGTCGCCTTCCACAAGACGGATGCCGCGCTGGCGCAGCATCTGCCAGAACGCCGCCGGCAGCAGCGGCGAATGGACCAGCGCCAGATCATCCGCCAAGGGCGAGATGACCGACATCAGATGCAGGCAAGCCTCCTCGCCGTTCCACAGTGGCAGGTCGAAACCGTAGACGCGGATGCCGAGCGGGGTGAGGATGTTCGCAACCTGCTGGATGCCGTCCTGATTGGTGCGGACGCCGCGCCCGATGCAAAGCGTCGTGCTGTCGAGCCAGACGCAATCGCCACCTTCCACGGTGCCCGGCGGTTCGACGCGGCCAAGGATCGGGATGCCGAGGCGCTTGTAGGCCGCCTCGTGCATGGAGGGTTCGAACCGGCGGAGCGCCTTGCCCATCGACAGGATCAGCGCGCCCCGATCCGTCATCAGCGACGGGTCATGCGTGAAGACGGAATCGGCGAGGCCGTCATCCTCGTCCGACAGCCATTCGATCTCGGCGCCGCTGTCAGCAACCAGCGCCGCCAATCCATCATGCTCGGCTGCCGCCCGGGCAGGATCGAAGCCAGGGCCGTAGTGCCATTCCTGGGCGTTGGCGCGGCGCATGGCGCTGGACGCCCTGCGCATCAGCACCCGCTTCAGCGGCGCGGCCATGGATTGAGAACCGTATCCCTGCACGATGTATCCTCCGAACCGCATTCCTACACAGCCGCCCGCAACGGCTGCAAGGGCGGATGGTTGACGACGGCGCGCCGGGCGGTCCATGCTGGACCTGATTGGAGACGAGCGGCGCGTGAAGAACAACAACAAGCGTCCCGGGCGGTGTCACGTCCGACACGGAGCCGGCGCAGCGTGAGCGCCGCCGCGCCAGCATCCGCCACCCACGGCCGGCAGAATGCTGCCGAGGCCATCCACATCGAGAACCTTCACAAGAAATTCGGCGCGCTGCATGTGCTGAAGGGTGTTTCGATTTCGGCTCGCGACGGGGAAGTCGTTGCGATCATTGGCGGCAGCGGCTCCGGCAAGTCGACGCTGCTGCGATGCATCAACTGCCTCGAAAACCCCACAAGCGGCCTGATCCGGGTCAATGGCGAGGAAATCCGCCTCAAGTCCGACAGTCATGGCCACACCGTCCCGGCCGACCGCAAGCAGATCGAGCGTATCCGCTCGCGGCTCGGCATGGTGTTCCAGAGCTTCAATCTCTGGAGCCACATGACCCTGCTCGAGAACGTCATCGAGGTGCCGGTGCATGTGCTGGGCGTCAAGCGCGACGAGGCGATCGAGCGCGCCGAGCGCCTGCTGAAGCGCGTGGGCCTGGCAGAGAAACGCGACGTCTATCCGGCCTTCATGTCCGGCGGGCAGCAGCAGCGCGGCGCGATCGCGCGGGCGCTCGCCATCCAGCCGCGCGTCATGCTGTTCGACGAGCCGACCTCGGCGCTCGACCCGGAGCTTGTCGGCGAGGTCTTGCGGGTCATCGCCGACCTGGCGCGCGAGGGGCGCACAATGGTGCTGGTGACGCATGAGATGAAATTTGCGCGCGAGGTCGCGACGCATGTGGTCTTCCTCCACAATGGCATTGTCGAGGAGGAGGGTCCGCCGGACCAGGTGTTTGGGGC
>Ga0209792_1000179_pt1 | contig 74391 bp, 75 predicted proteins | sample EBPBio142005_DNA_FD_185860 | JGI IMG/M metagenome (GOLD analysis project Ga0209792, IMG submission 185860) | Wastewater treatment Type I Accumulibacter community from EBPR Bioreactor in Madison, WI, USA - Reactor 1_6/14/2005_ DNA (SPAdes)... | ecosystem: Engineered > Bioreactor > EBPR >...
CTTGTCGCCGGCCTTGCCGACGAAACCGGAGCGCGTGCGAGCGCGCAGCATCTGCGAGCCGACCTGCAGATCGACGATGTCGTAGGAACCCAGCGGCTCGATGATGTGCACGTCGACCGGGATATACCCATCCTTGGCGGCCAGCGACACGAGCACCCCTTCGGGCCGGATGCCGAGCGTCAGATTGCCGTTCTTGCCGCCGGCGGCTTCGATGACGGAAGGCAGGTTCTTCGGAAACTCGAAACCCTTCGACGCACCGCCGACCACGACCTCGCTGCCTTTCAGATCGACAGACGCGACATTCATCACGGGGCTGCCGACGAACTGCGCGACGAACAGGTTCGACGGATAGGAGTAGACGTCCGACGGGCTGCCGATCTGCTGCAGCACGCCTTCATGCATGATGACGATGCGGTCGGCGAGACTCATCGCCTCGACCTGGTCGTGCGTGACGTAGATCGTGGTCGAGCCCTGCTTGATGTGCAGGCGCTTGATCTCGGCGCGCATCTCCTCGCGCAGCTTGGCGTCGAGCGCGCCGATCGGCTCGTCCATCAGCATGGCCTTCGGCTTGCGCACCAGCGCGCGCCCGATCGCCACGCGCTGCATGTCGCCGCCCGACAGCGCCGACGGCTTCTTGTCCAGAAAATCCGTGATGCGCAGCACGCCCGCGATCTCGCGCACGCGGGCGTCGACATCGGCCGCGCTCATGCGGGTGGCGCGCAGCGGGAAGGCGATGTTCTCGAACACCGTCATGTGCGGATAGAGCGAGAAGGACTGGAACACCATCGCGATGTCACGGTCGGAACATTTGAGATGCTGCACCGGCGCGCCGTCGATCAGGATGTCGCCCTCGTCGATCGTCTCCAGCCCGGCGATGGCGCGCAGCGTGGTGGTCTTGCCGCAGCCGGACTGGCCGAGCAGCACGATGAACTCATTGTCGGCGATCGACAGGTTCATGTCCTTGACGACCTGGACGTCGCCGAAGAACTTCTGGACGCCGCGAAGCTCGATCTGTGTCACGAGTGCCGTCCCCCGTGGCTGTCGGAGACATCGAGGACCCCGTTATTCTTGTCGTCGTCGATCACCTCGGCGGAGCCGAACCAGCCGGTGAACATGAAGGTGAGCAGGCCGGCGATGATGACCGTCAGGCCGTAGCGGTGGAGGAACTCCACCCAGGGCTGGCAGAGGAACACGATGCCGAGCACCATGACGATCTCGGCGATGCGCTGGAGTTTTTGCGAAGAGATCATTTGCGGATCGCTCCGAAGCTCATGCCGCGCAGCAGATGGTTGCGGAGCAGGAAGGTGAAGATCGCGACCGGCAGCAGGAACAGGAAGGTGCCTGCCGCGATCACCGTCCAGTCGGGCAGGCCGGAGCCGACCTGCGACGGGATGAAGGGCGGCGCCGTCTGGGCGCGGCGGTTGGTCATGATCAGCGCAAAGGCATATTCGTTCCACGCCGTGATGAAGCAGAACACGGCGGTGGCCGCGATGCCGGTTGCGGCCTCGGGCAGCACGATCTTGAAGAAGGCTTCCATGCGCGTATAGCCGTCGACCAGCGCCGCCTCCTCATATTCGCGCGGGATCTCGTCGATGAAGCCCTTCATCAGCCAGACCGAGAAGGACAGGTTGAAGGCGGTGTAGAGGATGATCAGGCCCCAATGGGTGTCGTTCAGCCCGACGGCGCGATACATCAGGAACATGGGAATCGCGACGACGACGGGCGGCAGCATGCGCGTCGACAGGATGAAGAAGAGCAGGTCCCCCTCGCCCTTCACCTTGAACCGGGAGAAGCCGTAGGCGGTGAGCGTGCCCATGCCGACCGCGAGCACGGTCGACGTGATGGCGACGATCAGCGAGTTCATGAAGCGGTTCGGATAGCCGGACCACTGCACCTCGCCGCGGCCGGAGCGCACGACCTTCTCGCCGCCGTCGAAGACCATCCGCTCCCACCACGGGGCCGCGGCATATTCCTCGGGCGTCGCGGGGTTGCGCAATTGCGAGCGCTTGGTGAACAGTTTTACGAAGGGCGATATTTCCGGCGTGAAGACGACCGTCGGCGGCGCCGTCGTCGCCAGGTTGCGCGGCTTGAAGGCGGTCGACGCGATCCAGTAGATCGGCGCGAGAAAGACCATCGTCACGATCAGGACCGAGACGATCGCCAGCCGGTTGAGGTTCTTCTCGGTGGAGGTCTGCACCTGAGCCATGTCAGCGCTCCTTCACCTTGTTGAGGTATTTGACGTAGATGTTGGTGATCGCCAGCACCATGATCAGCACGATGTAGGCCAGCGCGCAGGAGCGCCCCGTCTGCCATTCCTGGAAGGCCATCTTGTAGAGGCGGATCGAGATCACTTCCGTCGTCGGCTGGCTGGTCAGCACATAGGCGAGGTCGAACGTCTTGAACGCCTCCATGGTGCGGAAGATGATCGCGATCATCAGGATCGGCGCGACCAGCGGCAGCGTGATGCGGAAGAAGGTGTAGAACGGCCCGGCGCGGTCGATCGCGGCCGCCTCGTAAAGATGTTTCGGCACGGCCGAGAGCCCGGCGAGCGACAGCAGCATGACGAAGGGCGACCACATCCAGATATCGGTGATGGCCACCGCGTAGAGCGCCATGTTCGGGTCGGCCAGCCATTCGAACGTGCCCAGGCCCAGCGCGTAATTGATGATGCCGAAGGACGGATCGTAGAGCAGCTTCCAGAACAGGCCGACGACCGCCATGGACAGCATCATCGGCAGCAGCAGCAGCGTCGTCAGCAGGCCCTTCAGCGGGATGTCGCGGTTGAGCAGCATCGCCGTGCCGAAGCCGACGATCACCTGCCCGAGGACGGAAACGATCACGTATTTCGCGGTGATCGTGAAATTGTTCCAGATGAAGGGGTCGTTCAGCAGCTCGCGATAGTTCCGCAGGCCGACGAAATTGGCCGGCGCATTGGTCGAGGCGCGGAAGTCGGTGAACGAGTAGCCCAGCGAATAGAGCAGCGGGAAGATGTTGAAGACGATCAGGAAGATGATCGTCGGGATGATGAACATGTTGCGGATCGCGGTATCGCTCAAGCCGCGCCGCGCGGCGCGCGATGCCGGATCAAGCCTGGTCATCTCGACGGTGGCCACGGCGGTCTTCCCCTAATCGCAGAGACAAAAAGAGGAGGCGGGCGGACCCGCCTCCCAGTTCTAGCCGGCCGGTTATTTCTGGCGGCCGTATTTCTTGAAGATCGCGTCCCAGTCGCCTGCCAGGGCGTCGAGCGTCTCCTTCGAGGTGCCCTCGCCGCCGACGACGGCCGGATAGACGCGCTGGTTGAGAGCGGTCAGCAGTTCCGCATATTCCGGCACGGCCCAGAAGTCCTTGACCTTGAACATCGTGTCGTAGAACGCCTTGTTGTAAGGCGTGGCGTTCTGGAACTCGGCCGATTCAAGCACCGACTTGTTGCAGGTGTAGCCGCCGAGCTCGGCCCAGCGCTTCTGCACGTCGTCCTTGATGAACCACTGCAGGAACTTGAACGCCTCTTCCTTGTTCTCGGAATAGTTGACGATCGAGATGCCCTGGCCGCCGAGCGCCGCGAACTGGTCGCCCGAGGGACCTGCCGGATTGGCGAAGAAGCCGGTGACCTTGGCGTTCGGGTTGGAGGCCTCGTTCACCAGAGCCGGGAAGAAGGCGAAGTAGTTCATGCTCATCGCCGCCAGGTTCTCGGTGATCGCCTGGTTGTTCTCGACGAAGAAGGTCTTTGCCCAGCCCGGAGGCGTGAACTTGTAGAGTTCCTTGTAGGCGTCGAGGGCAGCGATCGCCTTGTCGGAGTTGATGATGCCCTGGACCTGGTAGGTCACGGGATCGCCAAGCTCGCCGCCGAAGGAGAACAGCGCGTTCTCGAAGCCCATGGCCATCGCGTCGTAGGAGTTGTCGGTGTAGATCGCGACGCCGTAGCGCTTCTGGTCCGGACGGTGGAAGAATTCCGCGATGTCGCGCAGTTCCTTCCAGGTCTTCGGCGGAGCGAGGTCGTAGCCGTATTTGGCCTTGAACGCCTCCATCTCCTTGGGGTCCTCGAACCAGTCCTTGCGATAGGACCAGCCCACGGCGTCGCCCTCGGCGGGGATCGACCAGTATTTGCCGCTCTTGCCCGGATATTCCGAATAGAACTGCACGGTCGCCGGCGCCATCGTGTCGAGAACCTTGTTCTCCTTCACGAAGTCCGTCAGGTCGACATAATGGCCGGCTTCGGACGCCGCGCCGAGCCATTGCGAGTCGCCGACGATCATGTCGTAGGCGGAGCCCTTGGCGTTGAACTCGGTGAAGGCCTTGGTCTGGAAGTCCGACCACGGGGTCGTCTCGACCGTCACCTTGACGCCGGTTTCCTTCTCATACTCGTTGGCGAGTTCCTGCAGATAGTTCGCCGGATCCCATTCCGCCCAGAAGATGGTCAGTTCCTGCGCCCACAGCGTCGAGACGCTGCTGGCGAGGGTCAGGCCGACACCGGCCAGAAGGCCGGTCAATTTGCTGCGCATGTCTTTCCTCCCTTGGTGCCTTACCGGGGCTCCCGGGCGGCGCCGGTTGCGGCGTCGGTCCGAGGTCCTTTTGCCGGCGTCTTGCGCCGTCTCATCCCGTCCAGGTCTCCTCCCCGACGGGCCGATCACTCGATCCCGCATCGGACGCTCATCGCGGCCCAGGCGGGATATTGACTAAATCTGGTATTACCAATTGCCGCGCATGGTCAAGTCGATTCTTTGTGACCTGCCCGGAGCGTGACCTTGCCGGCAATTTTCAGCTTCCGGCTGCAGCCTCGCACAAATTGTAATCGATTGCAAAGCCTCCTTTGGCGACAGCGAATTCGCAATCCGAAACGAGGTTGGTCCGACCAGTTTCATGAAAGTTTGCCCTCCTGCATCGCGGCGCGGACGAGCGCGCGGGCGGCCCACAGGGCGATATCGCGCGTCTCCGCGGCGTCGGCCTTCCAGATGTCACCGAGCACGACCATCGTCTCGACGCCGAAGACCAGCGACAAGGCCTTGGCGAGGCGGTCGAACTCCTTTTCGCCAAGCCTGCCCACGAGCGGAGACAAGGCGCTGTTCAGCAGATCGATCCTGTGGCCGCGCGTGAACGGCGGTTCGCCGCTTTCGATCCCGGCGCGGCGCTGCAGCCATTGTTCCAGGGAATGTTTCAGCGCGGCGCGGAAGGTCGCCTCGAACTCCGCGATGCGCGGCAGCGAGGTCCGCAACAGCGCCTCGACCCGCTTCTCCGCATCGGCGGATTTCGACGACCAGTCGAGGATCGGCCCGAGCGCCTGATCGACCACGGCATGGACCAGCGCCGCCTGAGAGGGAAAATATCGATAGGCGGTGGCGCGCGACACGCCGGCCTTCTCGGCGACCTCGGTCACGGACGGCACCGTTCCCGCCTGCATCATGCCGACGGCGGTCTCGAGCATCAGCCGCGCCGTCCGGGCGCGCGGACCCCGGGCGGGAAACTCGAAACTCGAACCTTGCGGTGAGATATTCATGCCATTATGATACGCTCGTCTCAAAATTTCGCAATCGGCAATTTTCGCCGTTCGGAACGAGGGATCGGGAGGAAATATGCGCGTCTACGTGGTCGGCACCGGCGACACCAAGGCCGAGGAACTGCTGTTCCTGCGCGACGCGATCCAGGCGCAGGGTCGGGAGACCGTGATCGTCGATGTCGGCACGACGCCGCATGACGGGCCCGGCGGCTACGGATTGTCCGATCTCGCCGAATTCGCCTCGCCATCGGCCGCGGCCGGTCTGGCTTCGGGCGAACGAGGCGCGGCGGTCTCGGCCATGGCGGAAACCTTCGCCGCCTTCATGCGCGGCCGCGGCGATGTCGGCGGCATCATCGGCATCGGCGGCGGCGGCGGAACGGCGATCGTCACCGCCGGCATGCGCGAGCTGCCCTTCGGCGTGCCTAAGGTGATGGTGTCCACCCTCGCGTCCGGCGACGTGTCGCCCTATGTCGACGTCTCCGACATCATGATGATCCCGGCGGTCACCGACCTTGCCGGCCTCAACCGCATCTCCCGCGTCGTACTCGGCAACGCGGCCCGCGCCATCTCGGCGATGGCGGAGCAAACGGCATCGACCAATTCTGGCAGGCCGGCGATCGGCCTCACCATGTTCGGCGTCACCACGGCTTGCGTCACCGCGATCACCGAGCGGCTGAAAAGCGACTATGACTGCCTCGTCTTCCACGCCACGGGCACGGGCGGCCGGGCGATGGAGACGCTTGCCGCGAGCGGCGCCTTGGCGGGCGTCCTCGACATCACGACGACCGAGATCTGCGACCTTCTTATGGGCGGCGTGCTGCCGGCGCGGGAGACCCGCTTCGACGTGATCGCCGAGCAGCGGCTGCCCTATGTGGGCTCGGTCGGCGCGCTCGACATGGTCAATTTCTGGGCGCCGGACACGATCCCCGCCAGATATCGGGACCGTCATGTCCATCGCCACAACCCGAACGTGACGCTGATGCGGACCACGGCGGATGAATGCCGCCGGATCGGCGAATGGATCGGCGCGAAAATGGCGCGCTGCGACGGGCCGGTTCGCTTCCTGATTCCCGAAAAAGGCGTCTCCGCGCTCGACATCGAGGGCGGCTCCTTCTTCGATCCGCAAGCCGACGCCGCCCTGTTCGAGGCGATCGAACGAACCGGAGACTGGCGCGGCGACCGCAAGCTGGTCCGCCTTCCACTGCACATCAACGACCCGCAATTCGCCGACGCGGCCGTCGCCGCCTTCCGCGAAATCGCCAGATAGGACACGTCACATGCCCGCCATCCCCCGCAAGGACATTCTGAAGAAGCTCAACGGCCTGCGCGAGCGGCGCATCCCGATCGTAGGCGGCGGCGCCGGCACCGGCCTGTCCGCCAAGGGCGAGGAGGCGGGCGGCATCGATTTGATCATCATCTACAATTCCGGTCGCTACCGCATGGCCGGGCGCGGCTCCGCAGCCGGCCTGCTCGCCTACGGCAACGCCAACGAGATCGTGAAGGAGATGGCGGTCGAGGTGCTGCCGGTCGTCAGGCACACGCCGGTTCTGGCGGGCGTCAACGGCACCGACCCCTTTATCCTCATGCCGCGCTTCCTGGCCGAGCTGAAGGACATGGGCTTTTCTGGCGTCCAGAATTTCCCCACCATCGGCCTGTTCGACGGCACGATGCGCCAGAGTTTCGAGGAGACCGGCATGGGCTACGGCCTGGAGGTCGACATGATCGCGCAGGCGCATGGCCTCGACCTTCTGACCACGCCCTATGTCTTCAATCCGGACGAGGCGCGCGCCATGACGAAAGCGGGGGCGGACATCGTTGTCGCCCATATGGGCGTCACCACAGGCGGCGCGATCGGCGCGACCTCGGCCAAGTCGCTCGATTCCTGCGTCGCCGAGATCGACGCGATGGCGGAGGCCGCCATGTCGGTGCGCAGGGACGTTCTGGTACTCTGCCATGGCGGACCGATCGCCATGCCGGACGACGCGGACTATGTGCTGAAGCGCACGAAGAACTGCCACGGCTTCTACGGCGCGAGTTCGATGGAACGCCTGCCGGTGGAGACCGCGCTCAAGGAACAGACGGAGCGGTTCAAGGCGATCAGCTTCTAGGTGTCTGGTTTGACGGCGATTGCCGTCACGCTCCGGCATTTGCGATGAAAACCTGGTCGAGGTCGCGCGCATATCCCCGTGGGTCCGAAGAATGGCCCGAAGGGCCGGGTGGGGTAACCTCCTTGGCCGTCCTTCGGACCCACGGGGATATGTGCGCGCAGTCTTCCGAGGGGGATGGATTTTGTCGTCCTGCGCCGCCGAAACGTTGAAATTGCGCCGATCTGAAAGTTTTTTCGCGCCGACTTATCCGCAGCCCCTCAACCGCCTTTACACTTCACCTTGCAGCTTGCTTCGGGAACGGGTGTGTACAACCAGCACCCAGGCAAGTGTGGCGTCCGGGTCGGTCGCGGGTTGGTTCCCGCGGCTTAGCGAGACGATCGGCCAAGACCTGGGCCTCGGGCAAGTCAGAGCGGGAAGGATCGGAAACGATTCAGGCCCGCCCACCCAGTCGAGGTGAGAAACGTCAGCCGGGCGCGGGAGACCGCGCTACAGTATCACTTGTTAGGAAACCACCGCGCACTTCCGCGTCCGGCTTCCCTCTCCCAACCGGGAGCGTTCTTTGAACCGAAAGTCCCGCTGAACCCGAAAGGGTTTTTACGCTTGGCTGAAAGGGTTTCCGGCGGGCCTGGAACCAGCGAAACCGCCCTGAGGCGTAGCCGAAGCGCCTCCCGGGAATGTTGCCCGACCATCTCGGCCTTCCGTAAAGTCACCGCAATTTCGCCGGCAATTCGTCATCGGCGTGACAAGTGAAAATGGTCCGCTAATATCGCACCCTGTTCCGGGTGTATCAGGTGGGTGGAGCTGGCGCATGCGCTTGCGTGTCTGGTCGCGACTGGTCGGCATCCTGCCGGCGCTGGTTCTCTGCGTTCTTCTCTTGCCGTTCCAGCCGGCAAGCGCCTTCGATCCCACGCTTGAGGTGAGCGTCGCCGAGGCGGTGGCCGCCGGCAAGACGGCCGATGCGTTGGCCTTGATCGATCAGGCCATCGCCACGGAGAGCGATCCCGCGATCCTCGAGGATCTGCACCGCCGCCGCGCCGAGCTTCTGGAAAACGCCGGGCAATTCAAGCAGGCCGGCGAGGCCTATGCCCAGGTGATCGCGCTGATCGCCGCGCAGGACGCCAAGGATACGCCGGACAGGACGCCGCCTGCCCTGTCGCCCGAGGTGATCACGCTCTGGGACAAGGCGGGCGAGATGTTCGAGAAGGCCGATGAGGCCGCGCTCGCCATCGACGCCTATGCGAAGGCGCTGAAGATCATCGCCAGCGCCGGCCTCGACCCGGCGCTCGGCGCGTCGATCTTCGAGCGGCTCGACAAGCTCGCCGAAAACGCGCCGGACGGCGAACCGGCCGAGAACGCGGTCGATGCGCTGGAAGATTTCGCCGGCTACCGTCAGGACGTTGCGGACCGCGCCCAAGGCAATCTGAAAGACGCCGGCGACGACAAGAAATACAAGGACGTCAAGATCTACTACGCGACCGACCGGGCGCGCACCGGCAGCGAGCTTCCGTCCGACTTCTATGGCGGCCAGCGCGGCGAGCTGGAGCTGGGCACCGCGACCGTGTCGATCCCGCTCAACCATCGGCCGGGCGCGATCGAGGCCCCTTCGATCTGGAATTTCGAATTCCGCGAGGACCCGGAGCGGCACATCGTGCTGTCGTCCGTCGTGCCGAAGGCGACGGAGGCCGTGTTCGCCGAAATGCGGGAGCAGATGAAGACGGCGCCCGCCAAGGAAGCCTTCGTCTTCATCCACGGCTTCAACGTGCCGTTCAACGAGGCGGCCATGCGCACGGCGCAGATGGCCTACGACATGAATTTCGAAGGCCTGCCGATCCTCTACTCCTGGCCGTCGCGCGCCAACGTGCTGAGCTACATCGCCGACACGGCGGTCGTGAATTTCTCCGGCCGCCGGCTCAGCCGCTTCCTCGATGAGGTGGTGGCCAGATCGGGGGCGACCCGCATCCACCTGATCGCGCATTCGATGGGCAACCGCGCGCTCACCGACGCGCTCGAATTGTTCGCCCTGCGCCACCAGGGCCAGCCGCCGGCCTTCGACCAGGTCCTGTTCACCGCGCCGGACCTCGACGCCGGCCTGTTCGGCGAGATGATGCATACGATCCGGCCGACCGCGCAGCGCATCACGCTCTACGCCTCCGACAAGGACTGGGCGCTCGCCGTGTCGCGCAAGCTGCATGGCGACGCGCCGCGCGCCGGCCAGGGCGGCGCGGGCATCGTGAAGCTGGCGGAGGTCGACTCGATCGACATGACGACGATCGGCGACGACATGCTGAAGCACAGCTACTACGCCAACAACCCCTCGGCCCTGACCGACATCCTGTCGCTGTTCTGGCGCGACGCCTCGCCCGACCAGCGCTGCGGCATGAGCAAGAAGAGCGACGAGACCGGGGCCTTCTGGATCTATTCGCCGGAGGAGTGCGACTCCGGCGCGCTTCTGTCGACGCTGTCGATCCTGCGGCGCGGCAGCGTGAAGACGTCGGCCGAGGCACGCAATTTCATGAACAGCTTCATCCTCGCGCCATCCGTCGATCCGCAGGAACGGTCACGGCTGGAACGGGCGCTGCGGCGGCTGTTCGGGAATTCGTAGGTCGTTCCTCACCCGCGCGCCGGAATATCCAGACCCTTCTGCACGGCCGGTCGGGCGAGGCCGCGATCGAGCCACGCCAGCACGTTCGGGAAATCCTTGATGCCGACCAACTCGCCGGCCTCGTAGAAGCCGATCAGGTTGCGCACCCATCCGAGATGGGCGACATCGGCGATGGTGTACTCGTCACCCATCAGCCACTGCCGTCCGTCGAGACGTGTGTTCAGCACGCCGAGAAGCCGCTTCGACTCGTCGACATAGCGCTTGAGCGGCCGCTTGTCCTCGTAGTCCTTGCCGGCGAACTTGTTGAAGAAGCCGACTTGGCCGAACATGGGGCCGACCGCCGCCATCTGGAAGAACACCCACTGGATCGTCTCCCACCGCCCGATCGGGTCGGCCGGGATCAGCTTGCCGGACTTGTCCGCCAGATAGAGCAGGATCGCCCCCGACTCGAACAGGCCGATCGGCTTGCCGCCGGGTCCGTTCGGATCGATGATCGCGGGGATCTTGCCGTTCGGATTGAGCGACAGGAATTCCGGTCCCCACGTCTCGTTCTTCGTGATGTTGACCGTGTGCGGCTCGTAGGCCAGGCCCATCTCCTCCAGCGCGATCGAGACTTTCACGCCGTTTGGCGTCGGAAAGGAATAGAGCTGGATGATGTTCGGGTCCTTGGCGGGCCAACGCGTCGTGATCGGGAAGTCCGAGGGGAAAGCCATGGATGGATGCCTGATGCTGGAGGGAGTTCGCCGCCAGTATCTAGGCACGCGATGCGCGGACGCAAGCCAAAGTGCTTGCGCGTCCGGTGGACGGACCGTAGCCTTTCGTCGAACGAGACCCTTCCGGTGAAACTCGAACGTTTCGACCATCCGCTGGCAAGCCAGCGCGTCAACGGCCGCGCATCGCTCGGCGTTCGCAGGACGGACGGCCGCAGCCGCGTCGCCGTGCTGGAGCAGGCGGGGGCCGCGAAGATCCGTCTCCCCGCGAACGCTGGCGATCCGCTCGAGGCGATCCTGATCAACACCGCAGGCGGCATGACCGGCGGCGACAGGCTCGACTGGACCATTTCCGCCGGCGAGGGCGCGTCCGTCGTGGCGACCACGCAGGCCTGCGAAAAGGCCTACCGCTCGGCGCAGGGCGAGGCGGCGGTATCGACGCGGCTGACCGTGGCGCGCGGCGGCCACATCGCCTGGCTGCCGCAGGAGACGATCGTCTACGACCGCAGCGCGCTGACCCGCCGCATAGACGCCGATCTCGAAGCGGGCGCCACGGCCCTGATCTGCGAGGCGACCATTTTCGGCCGGCAGGCGATGGGCGAGACCGTCGGGCACGCCAGCTTTCGCGATGCCTGGCGGGTCCGCGTCGCGGGCCGGCTCGTCCATGCCGAAAATCTCGCGCTGACCGGCGAGGTCGGCGCGCTTTTGAACCGCAAGGCGATCCTCGATGGCGCGACGGCCATGGCGACCGTTCTGCTGGTCAGCCCCGGGGCCGAAACCTGTCTCGACCGGGCGCGATCGATCGCCGGCGAGCAGGGCGGCGTCAGCGCATGGCGCGTCGGCGGGCAGGATGACGCGGGGATTGGCAAGCTTCTTGCGAGGCTTGTCGCGAAGGATGGATATGACCTGAGACGCCGGCTCGTGCCCCTGCTCGAACTGCTCAATGGGCAGGCACTCCTGCCCAAAGTCTGGTCATTGTGAACTGAAGGAGCGGGGATGAACCTGACGCCGCGCGAAAAGGACAAGCTGCTGATCGCGATGGCGGCCATGGTCGCGCGCCGCAGGCTCGAGCGCGGGGTCAAGCTCAACCATCCGGAAGCGATCGCGCTGATCAGCGATTTCGTCGTCGAGGGCGCGCGCGACGGACGCTCGGTGGCCGACCTGATGAGCGCCGGCGCGCATGTGATCACGCGCAGTCAGGTGATGGAGGGCGTCGCCGAGATGATCCACGACATCCAGGTCGAGGCGACCTTTCCCGACGGCACCAAGCTGGTGACCGTGCACGAACCGATCCGGTGACCGCGATGCTCGACATGCGCCCGAACTGCGAATGCTGCGACCGCGACCTGCCCGCCGACACGACCGGGGCGATGATCTGCACCTTCGAATGCACGTTCTGTGTGGACTGCGCCGCCGACGTGCTGAAGGGCATCTGCCCGAACTGCGGCGGCGAACTGGTGCGCCGCCCGGTCCGTCCAGCCGCGCTGCTCGCGAAACATCCAGCTTCAACGAAGCGCGTCCTGAAGGCCGAAGGCTGTCAACCCAAGGCGGCATGAGCAACGGAGCAAGTGGGTTTTCCATGATGAAAAGACTGTCGATCGCCGCCGGTTTGTTCGCGGTATTCTCCACCCCCGCCTTCGCCCACCTCGACCCGGTCGAGCACGGCTCGTTCGCCGCCGGCTTTTCGCATCCGCTGTTCGGCTTCGACCATATCCTCGCGATGGTCGCGGTCGGCCTATGGGCGGCCTTGCTCGCCAATGGAAAGGATCGCCGGCCGATCTGGCTTGTCCCCACTGCGTTCGTCGCGACGATGATGGCCGGCTTCATGGTCGCGCTGGGCGGCTTCGGCCTGCCCTTTGTCGAGCCGGTCATCGCCGCGTCGGTGATAGTCATCGGCCTGCTGGCCCTTGTCGCGCTGCAGGTGCCGACGCCTGTCGGCATGGCGACGGTCGGCTTCTTCGCCCTGTTCCACGGCTATGCCCATGGCGGCGAACTCGGCGAGGCCGGCGCATGGCCCTTCATGGCCGGCTTCGCGATCGCGACGGCGCTGCTGCATGCGGCGGGCATTGCGATCGGGCTCGGGATGGGGCGTGTGGCCGGCGGCCCGACCGGACGCTGGATCACCCGCATCGCGGGCGGCCTGACGGCCCTGGGCGGCGTGTTGATCATGGCGGGAAGCTGAGATGATCCCCGGGGAAATCATTACAGCGCCCGGCGATATCGCGCTCAATGCCGGCCAGCCGACGGTAACGCTCAAGGTCGCCAACACCGGCGACCGGCCGATCCAGGTCGGCTCGCATTATCATTTCTTCGAGACGAACGAAGGGCTGAGATTCGACCGCGACGGGGCGCGCGGCATGCGCCTCGACATCGCCGCCGGCACCGCCGTGCGCTTCGAGCCGGGACAGGAGCGCGACGTGACGCTGGTTCCGCTCGGGGGCAAGCGCGAGGTCTACGGATTTCAGCAGAAGGTGATGGGGAAGCTCTGATGCCCGCAAGGATTTCCCGCGACGCCTATGCCCGCATGTTCGGCCCGACGACGGGCGACAAGGTGCGCCTCGCAGATACCGACCTGTTCATCGAGGTTGAAAAGGACCTCACCGTCTACGGCGAGGAGGTGAAGTTCGGCGGCGGCAAGGTGATCCGCGACGGCATGGGGCAAAGCCAGGTGACCAGGGCGCAGGGCGCGGTCGACACCGTCATCACCAATGCGCTGATCGTGGACGCGACCGGCATCTACAAGGCCGATGTCGGACTGAAGGACGGCCGCATCGCGGCGATCGGCAAGGCCGGCAATCCCGACACGCAGCCGGGTGTCACCATCATCATCGGACCGGGCACCGAGGCAATCGCTGGCGAGGGCAAGATCCTCACGGCCGGCGGCATGGACGCGCATATCCACTTTATCTGCCCGCAGCAGATCGACGAGGCGCTGATGAGCGGCATGACGACCATGCTCGGCGGCGGCACCGGGCCGGCGCATGGCACGCTGGCGACCACCTGCACGCCCGGCCCCTGGCACATCTCGCGCATGATCCAGGCGATGGATTCGTTCCCGATCAATATCGGCCTGTCGGGCAAGGGCAACGCCTCGCTGCCGGGCGCGCTGGTCGAGATGATCGAGGCCGGCGCATCGTCGCTCAAGCTGCACGAGGACTGGGGCACGACGCCCGCCGCCATCGACAACTGCCTGTCCGTCGCCGACGACTACGACGTGCAGGTGATGATCCACACCGACACGCTGAACGAGTCCGGCTTCGTGGAGAACACGCTTGCGGCGATCAAGGGGCGCACGATCCACGCCTTCCACACCGAGGGCGCGGGCGGCGGTCACGCGCCCGACATCATCAAGGTGGCGTCGTTTCCGAACGTGATCCCCTCGTCCACCAATCCAACGCGGCCCTACACGGTGAATACGCTGGAAGAGCATCTCGACATGCTGATGGTGTGCCACCATTTGTCGCCGTCGATCCCCGAGGACATCGCCTTTGCCGAGAGCCGCATCCGCAAGGAGACGATCGCGGCCGAGGACATTCTGCACGACATCGGCGCGTTCTCGATCATCTCGTCGGACTCGCAGGCGATGGGCCGTGTCGGCGAGGTGGCGATCCGCACCTGGCAGACCGCGCACAAGATGAAGATGCAGCGCGGCCGGCTGAAACAGGAGACCGGCGACAACGACAATTTCCGGGTGCGGCGCTACATCGCCAAATACACGATCAACCCGGCCATCGCGCACGGCCTGTCGAAGCACATCGGCTCGGTCGAGGTCGGCAAGCGCGCCGATCTCGTTTTGTGGAATCCGGCCTTCTTCGGCATCAAGCCGGATATGGTGCTTGTCGGCGGAATGATTGCCGCCGCGCCGATGGGTGATCCCAACGCCTCGATCCCGACGCCGCAGCCGGTGCACTACCGGCCGATGTTCGGTGCCTTCGGCAAGGCGATGACCGCCTCGTCCGTCACTTTCGTCTCGAAGGCGGCGGTCGAGCGCGGCGTCCGCGAAAAGCTCGGCGTCGAGAAGGAACTGGTCGCGGTCGAGAACACGCGCGGCGGCATCGGCAAGGCGTCGATGGTGCTGAACGACGCGACGCCGCATATCGAGGTCGATCCGGAAACCTACGAGGTGCGCGCCGACGGCGAGTTGCTCACCTGCGAGCCCGCGACGGTGCTGCCGATGGCGCAGCGTTATTTTCTGTTCTAGGGTCGCCCCGATTCCGGAGGACTGACCCCAACATGATCTACGTCGTCGCCACGATCGAGCTGAAGCCGGGCGGAGGGAGCGCCGTGAAAGCGGCGGCCAATGCCTGCCGCGCCGAGACCCTCAAGGAGGATGGCTGCATCGCCTACGAAATGTTCGCCAGCCTCGCCGATCCCGACAAGCTCGTCGTGGTGGAGAAGTGGGCTTCGCGCGAGGCGCTGACCGCGCATTCGAAACAGCCGCACCTGAAGACATGGCGCGACGCAAGCGGCCCCTACACCAATTCGCGCAAGATCGAGATCGTCCACCCCGAAAAGGTGGAGGAGTTCTGATGGTGTACCAGGCTGTCGGATCGCCAGGCTCGCGCCTGTCGCGGGTGACCTGGATGCTGGAGGAACTTGGCGAGCCCTACGAGATCGTCAAGGCGAAGATGCATACCGACCTGATGCGGCGCTACAACCCGACCGGAAAGATGCCGGCGCTGGTCGATGGCGATGTCGTCGTCACGGATTCCGCCGCGATCTGCCAGTATCTCGGCGAGAAGCACGCGGACAAAGGGCTTGGCCCGAACCCGGGTCTTGCCGGCCGCGCCGAGATGACGAGCTGGATGATCTATGCGCAGGCCGAGTTCGAGCCGCCGATGTGGAACAAGCTGAAGCACAGGCTGCTGCTGCCGGAAAACCTCCGCGCCAATGTCAGCGACTGGATCGCGCATGAATTCACGGCCGAGACGAAGGCGCTGGAGGCGAAGCTGGCCGGCCGGCCCTATGCGCTCGGCGACCGGTTCTCTGCGGTCGACGTCATCCTCGGCCATTGCGGCCAGTGGGCGAGGAGCGGCAAGTTCCAGATCGGATCGCCCGTGGTCGCCGACTATTTCGAGCGCGTGCTGTCGCGCCCGGCGCTGGCCCGCGCCGCAGCCCGCGAAAAGGAAGCTGCCGCCGCATGAAACTGTCGCTCAACACCGACTTCACCAAGATGCCGCGCGCCGAGAAGATCATCCGCGCGGCGGACATCCTGCACGATCCGAAACGCGTCATTCCGTTCGATCTGGCCGTGCTCGACCATGAGGAGCGGCACCTGCGCCGCCGCGTGCTCCAGCTCGTGCATGGCGACAAGGTCCTCGTCGACCTGACCGAACCTGTGCATCTCGATAATCACGATGTGCTGGTGCTCGACGACGGCCGCCATGCCGAGATCATCGCGGCGGAAGAAAAGCTGTATGAAGTGCTGGCGCGGGACGCGGTGCATCTGGCCGAGCTCGCATGGCATATCGGCAACCGGCACCTCGCCGCCGAGATACAGGAAGGGCGCATCCTCCTCCTGCGCGACCACGTCATCAAGGACATGCTGGAAGGGTTGGGCGCCAAGGTGACGGACGTGTCGGAGCCGTTCCACCCGGTGCGCGGCGCCTATTCGGGCCATTCGCATGGCCCGCCGGACGCCTATGGCCGGCTGCCGGGCGATCCGCACTACGGACACAGCCACGGCCCGCATGAGCCGCATCATGACCATGATCACCACGACCACGGACATCATGGCCATGAGCACCGTCACGGACATGACCATGATCATGGGCATGGCAAGGGAGAGCCCGACAAGTTCGGCCGCCTGCCCGGCGACCCGCATTACGGCCACAACCATGCCTGACGGCCAGACGACGCTGCTGCGACTGATGGCCTGGCTCTCGCCGGCCTTTCCGGTCGGCTCGTTCAGCTACAGCCACGGGCTGGAGACGGCGGTGGATTGCGGCCTGGTCGCGGACGCGGCGGGCCTGAAAGACTGGCTGGAGGATCTGCTGGCGCACGGCTCCGCCTGGAATGACGCGGTTCTGTTCGCCGAAGCGCACCGGCGCGCCCTGTCCGGCGGCGACATCGCCGAACTGGCCGAACTGGGCGAGGCGCTTGCCGGCTCGCAGGAGCGGCATCTGGAGACGACGCTGCAGGGCGGCGCTTTCATTGCCGCCGCCGAGGCGTGGGCGTACGGCAATCATTTGCCCGCAGACATGCCCTATCCGATTACCATCGGCGCCACTGCGGGGCTGAACAACATCGATACCGAGGCTTCCCTTGCCGCATTCCTCCAGGCATTCGTCTCAAACCAGCTTCAGGTTGCGATCCGACTTTCAGTCATCGGCCAGACCGCTGCGATGAAGCTGCTGGCCATGCTCGAACCAATGATCGCGGAGACCGCCAGACGCGCGGCCTCGTCTTCGCTTGACGATCTCGGCTCGGCCACCCTCATGGCCGAGGTAGCCGCCATGCGGCACGAAACCCAAGCGACGAGGCTGTTCCGATCGTGAATGATACGTGGCGTCGGCTTCAAGCCGCAAAAGCGATCGTATCACTACGGGGTCAAAAATTGACGAGCGTCGGACAGTCCGTCGGTTCGATTGCCAATATCGGTTTCGGCAAGCTCACCCTGAAGCGGTGGAAGACACGGTCCATTCGATGGCGGCCCAGATGGCTCGGCCAGTCTGAGACGGACCTGCTACTTTGGACGACGGGTTGGAAAGTAGAGGTTGCCGGTACGGAGAGAATTTGCGGTCGTCGAACACCTCCGAAGCGAATTGCAAGAACGCTCAACGGGATGACTGGCTTGAGGGTTGTAGGAGTCACAATGGCTGACCCCCTGCGGCGCGTGACTCTGTCTTTGTCAAAGTCCAGACGTCTTACAATCGACGTTCCCAATCCTTCCCGCGATGACAACTGGGCGCTGTTCGTCGGAGAATCCGCGCTCTGGCTAGGAGATTCCGAAGGCCGCTTCCTCCACTCGATCAAATGTAGGTTGTTCCACCAATGAAAAAGAACGGTCCCCTTCGCGTCGGCATCGGCGGGCCGGTCGGCTCGGGCAAGACGACGCTGACCGAGAAGCTGTGCAAGGCGATGCGCGAACATTTCTCGATCGCCGTCGTCACCAACGACATCTACACGAAGGAAGACGCGATGATCCTCGCCCGGCTGCAGGCGCTGCCGGAGGAACGGATCATGGGCGTCGAAACAGGCGGCTGCCCGCACACGGCGATCCGCGAGGATGCGTCGATCAATCTCCAGGCCATCGCCGAGATGAACCGGAAATTTCCCGACCTCGATATCGTCTTCATCGAGTCGGGCGGCGACAATCTGGCCGCGACTTTTTCCCCCGACCTCGCCGACCTGACGCTCTATGTCATCTCGGTGTGCCAGGGCGAGGAGATCCCGCGCAAGGGCGGGCCGGGCATCACGCGCTCGGACTTCCTCGTCATCAACAAGGCCGACCTCGCGCCCTATGTGAATGTCGATCTCGACGTGATGGAGCGCGACGCCGGCAGGCAGCGCGGCAAGCGGCCCTTCGGCTTCACCGACCTGTCGCGCGGAAAAGGACTCGACGCAGTGGTCTCGTTCATCGTCGAGCAAGGCGGGCTTCAACCACGCGTGGCGGCCTGATCAGGGCCGCAGCTTCGGATACCAGTCGCCGCGCCCTTCGGGCGTCAGGTCGAGCAGGTGCCACAGCGGATCGGGGTCGAGATGGCCGCGCGGATCCTGTCCCGGGTCCGACATATCGTCGCTCATCTCGCCGCTCCAGAAATGCCGGATCTTGCCGTCGCGTCGCGTGAACACGGTCATCGCCGGCACGTCCCCATCCTCTGCGCTGACATAGGCGCGGGTGTAGTCGCCGCTGGCGTCGCTGATCAGCGGCAGATCGGTCCACCCATGCGTCGCCTTCCATTCGACCAGTCGTCCGATCGGCGAGCGAGCGACCACGGCGAAACCGGTCCGCGCCTTGATATTCGAAGCCTTTCCGTCGAGCGCATCGAGAAGCGAGGTGCACATCGGGCAAGGCGCCTTCCGCTGCGGCCCAAACATGTAGGAGTAGAGATAGAGCGTATCGTGGTCGCCGAAGAGTTCGGATAGTTTCACCGGCCCGTTTTCTCCTTCGAATTTGTAATCCTTCGGAACCTCGCCGCCGGCCGGCAGGGCGCGGCGCATTTCGGCGACGTACTCGACATGCCGGCGCAGTTCGATTTCCTCCGCAAGCAGCGCATTGCGCGCCCTGCGGTACTCGGCGCTTTCATTGGGAAACGACGCCTGGTTCAGCTCTGCCAGTTCAGTGGCGGGGGTCAGGGCGGTCATCCGGGACTCCTGTTCGATCTTGACAGTAAGGTTGATATCAACATAACTGTGCGGACCGTGTCAAATCGACCAGTAAAACCTGCTGACATCTCCTTCCAGATGACACTGGATGTCCGCGACACCTGCCTTTGCCTCAACGCCCAGCGAGCGGCGCGTGCACTGGCGCGCCGCTTTGACGCTGCATTCAAGCCGGTCGGCATTACGAGCGGCCAATTCTCGTTGCTGATGGCGCTCAACCGCCCCTCGCCGCCAACGAACGGGCAGGTCGCGGCAACCTTGGGCATGGATCGCACCACTCTGACGGCCGCCGTGAAGCCATTGGTGTCGCGCGGATTGATGGAAATCCGCATCGATGCGGACGACGGGCGCAGCCGGCGACTGTGCCTGACGATGACCGGCAGGCACGCGCTCGCGGCGGCGCTTCCCATTTGGCGATCGGTTCATGCCGAGATTGACGCCCAGGGCGTAATGTCGGGACTTCCCGCGCAGTTGCGCGATCTGGAGATGCGGGCCTAGCGAGAAGCGCTGGCAAATGTCCCGGTCGATCCGCATAGTCAGGAAACGAACAATCATCCAGCGAGGCGCTGATGGCGACCAGGATCCACCAGGGCGGCTGCCTGTGCGGCACCGTACGGTTCACGGCGACCGGGACGCCGGGCTTTCCGCACACATGCTCGTGCCGCATGTGCCAGCGCCACACCGGCGCACTGACGGCGAGTTGGGTCGAGTTTCCGCGCGAGGCCGTCCAGTGGACCGGACCGGGCGGCGCGCCTTCGGTCTATCGCTCCTCCGACAAATCCAGCCGCGCCTTCTGCCCGGGTTGCGGCAGTTCGATCGGCGCCGTGGACGATGCGCCCGTCATCGCGCTGCTGCTCGGCGCGTTCGACAAGCCCGGCAGCGCCGATCTCGCGCCAGTGTCGCATTCGTTCAAGGACAAGCGGCCACGCTGGTGGAACGTCGAGGCGCGGCCGAAGCCGAGAGTCAGGTTCGGTTGACCGCTCACGAATGGGCGAAGATGTCCTCTTCGGCCCAGCCCATCAGGTCCAGACGGGCACGCGTGGGCAGGAACCTGAAGCAGGCGGCCGCTTCCGCCTCGCGCCCGTCGCGGCGCAGCCGGCCGGCCAGCACGTCGTAGAGCCGGTGCAGATAAAGCACGTCTGACGCCGCATATTCGAGCTGCTCGGGCGACAGGATTTCCGCCGCCCAGTCGGACGATTGCTGCTGCTTGGACAGGTTCACCCCGATCAGCTCGGCGCAAAGGTCCTTCAGGCCGTGGCGATCGGTGTAGGTGCGCGTCAGCCGCGAGGCGATCTTGGTGCAGAACACCGGGTCGGGCATCGCGCCGAACGCGTTCGACAGCGCGGCGAGATCGAAGCGGGCGAAATGGAAGAGTTTTGTGATCTTCCTGTTGCGCAGCAGCGCTGTCAGGTTCGGCGCTTTTTTCTGCCCGGCGGCGATCTGCACCACGTCGGCGGTGCCGTCGCCGGGCGAAAGCTGCACGACGCAGAGCCGGTCGCGATGCGGATTCAAACCAAGCGTCTCGGTGTCGATGGCGACAGCCGCGACATCATAGTTCGACAGGTCGGGCAGGTCGCCCCGATGCAGGCGGATCGTCATGCGCTCAACCCTTCGCCAGTGCGTCGAGGATGCGCGCCCAGGAGCGCTGACCCTTGTGGAACGAAGTCAGGTCGTATTTCTCGTTCGGCGAGTGGATGCGGTCGTCGTCGAGGCCGAAGCCGACCAGCAGCGACTCCATGCCGAGGAACCGCTTGAAGTCGCCGACGATCGGGATCGAGCCGCCCATGGCGGTGATCACCGCCGGCTTCGGCCATTCGTCCGACAGCGCCTGCTTCGCCTTCGAGATGAAGGGCGAGTCATAGGAAAGCTGCAGCGCCGGCGAGCCGCCATGCTTCTCGAACTCGGCGGTGCAGTCGGCCGGCAGCCGCGCCTGCACGAAGTCGCGGAACGCCTGCCTGATCTTGTCCGGGTCCTGCTTGTGCACGAGGCGGAAGGAAACCTTCGCCGAGGCCTGCGCGGCGATGACGGTCTTGAAGCCGTCGCCTGTATAGCCGCCGATAATGCCGTTGAATTCGGCGGTCGGACGCGCCCAGACCAGTTCGAGCAGCGAGCGACCCTTCTCGCCCGACGGGATCGACAGGCCGATCGGTCCGAGGAAGGTCTCGGTCGTCTCGCCCAGATTGTTCCACTGCGACAGGATCTGCGACGGGGTCTCCTCGACGCCGTCATAGAAGCCGGGAATGGTGACCCGGCCAGTGTCGTCGTGGATGTCGCCGAGGATCTTCGCCAGGATGCGGATCGGGTTGGCGGCGGCGCCACCATAGACGCCGGAATGCAGGTCGCGGTTCGCGGCGTGGATCGTCACCTCCTCGCCGACCAGCCCGCGCAGGCCGGTGCAGATCGACGGCGTCTCGCGGTTCAGCATGCCGGTGTCGCAGACCATGGCGAAATCGGCGGTCAGTTCCTTCTTATTGGCTTCAAGGAACGGCTTCAGCGACGGCGAGCCGGATTCCTCCTCGCCCTCGAACAGGACCGTCACCTCGCAGGGCAGCTCGCCATGCACCTGCTTGTAGGCGCGGCACGCTTCGACGAAGAGCATCAACTGGCCCTTGTCGTCGGACGAGCCGCGGCCGGTGATCACCTTGCGGCCGGGCTCGATCTCCTTGACCTTCGCCTCGAACGGATCGTCCTCCCAGAGATTGAGCGGGTCGACCGGCTGGACATCATAGTGGCCGTAGAACAGGACATGCGGCGCGCCCTTCGGCCCCGGATGATGGCCGACGACCATGGGGTGGCCTGTGGTGTCGCGCACGCTCGCCTCGAAGCCGATCGACTTCAGGTCGGCCACCAGCCATTCGGCTGCGCGGCGGCAGTCCTTGGCATAGGCCGGATCGGTCGAGATCGACGGGATTTTGACCAGGTCGAACAGCCGCTTCAGGCTGGCGTCGAGGTTCTTGTCGAGTTGATCGAGGACGGGTGCGATTGCGGTCATGAGCATGCCTTTCGGATTCGTCGGCGCGACACTAGTGGCACTCGCGGGTCGATGGAACCGGTTCGTTCCAGAAAATCGGCTGAACCAAGGGACCCTGATGCCGTTCGTCATGCTCGGGCCGGCGCCCTCTTTCCTCTCCCCGTTTACGGGGAGAGGGTGGCTGAACCGGCGGCGAAGCCGCCGTAAGTGAAGCCGGGTGAGGGGCGGCGCGAAGTTCGGAGATTTTGGCTCTGCCCCTCATCCGTCACTTCGTGACACCTTCTCCCCGTAAACGGGGAGAAGGAAGAGGAGCGCGTCTCACCCCTCCGCGTCGGCTTCGGGCTTGGCCTCGTCCTTCGGCGTGCGGCGGCGCTCGGCGGCGCGGTCGCGCACGATGCGGACCCGCTTGACGCGGCGGGGGTCGGCGTCGAGCACATGGATCTCGAAACCCGGCACGGCGCGCACCACCTCGCCGCGCACGGGAATGCGGCCGAGCGTGGAGAAGATCATGCCGCCGATCGTGTCGACATAGTCGCCATGTTCGCCGACGGCGAAGTCGGAGCCGATGCGCTCGGCGACATCGTCGATCTCCGCCTTGGCGTCGACCACGAAAACGCCGTCACCGGTCTCGGTGATCATCGGCTCTTCATCGTCGTCGTGTTCGTCCTCGATGTCGCCGACGACCATCTCGACGATGTCCTCCAGTGAGGCCAGTCCGTCGGTGCCGCCATATTCGTCGATGACCAGCGCCATCTGGGTCCGGCTTGCCTGCATGCGCGCCATCAGGTCCGACGCCAGCATCGAGGCCGGAACGAACAGCACCGGCCGGGTGATGCCGAGTTCGCCGATCGTGCGTTTCAGGTCGACCTGAGCCAAGTCGAGCTCCGGCGCGGCGCGGCGGGCGCGGCCCTTCTTCTGGCGCGCGGTGCGCGAGATATGGCCCATGACGTCGCGGATGTGGACCATGCCGCGCGGGTCATCCAGCGTCTCGGCATAGACCGGCATGCGCGAATGGCCGGATTCCTCGAACAGTTCCAGCAGCTTGCCGAGGGGGGTCGAAATCTCGACCGCCTCGATGTCGGTGCGCGGGATCATCACGTCCTCGACGCGCACTTCGCGCAGCCGCAATATGTTGTTGAGCATGGCGCGCTCGGCCGGCGAAAACGCCTCGGCCTCGGGCGCCGTTTCCGACAGCGCGTCGGCAAGATCCTCGCGCAGCGATTTGTCGCCGCGGCGGAAGAGCTGCAACAGCCCTTCAAAGACGGAGCCGCGTGGCGCAGGAGGCCGCGCGGCGGTACTTAGCGGGTCGGGGGCCGCTTCGGACGCCGCTGTCCCTTCGCTCGTGGAAGGCGCGGCATGGGTCGTCCGGTCGTTCATCGTCATCTCAATTCCGGTCAATCGGATAGCGCATAGGGGTCGGCGATGGCAAGCCTCGCCAGTATGCGCCGCTCGGCGGCCTCCATCTCCTCGGCGTCCGCCTCGGTCTCGTGGTCGTAGCCGAGCAGATGCAAGGCGCCATGCACCACGAGATGCGTCAGATGGTGATCGAAGGGCTTGGAATCCAGTTCGGCTTCCCTTTCGATTGTCTCGCGCGCCAGCGCGATGTCGCCCAGCATCGGCGGTACCGCGCCGCCCTTCGCCACCGGAAAGGCCGGAAAGGACAGGACGTTCGTCGCCTTGTCCTTGCCGCGCCATTGCGCATTCAGGACGCGGATATGCTCGTCGTCGCTGAACAGGATGCTGAGTTCGGTCGTGCCTGTGAGGGCCAGTTCGGCAGCGACAGCGTTGACTGCGCTCCTGGCCAGCGCATTGAGCGAACGTTTTGCCGGCCAGTCGCCGGCCTCGACCGAAATGTCGATCGCCACGCTGAGGCGTGGATCGGGCTTTGCTGGTTTCGGCATCAGATTGGTTTGGGCATCTAAATTCTGGGCGGACCCTTGGCGCCGTCGCGGTCATAGGCGCGCACGATTTCGGCGACGAGCGGATGGCGCACGACGTCGGCGTCGGAGAAGCGCACCGTGACGATGCCGGGCACGCCGTCGAGGATGCGCATCGCCTCGACCAGTCCGGATTTGGCGTTGGGCGGCAGGTCGACCTGCGTCGGGTCGCCGGTGACGATCATCCGCGCGCCTTCGCCGAGGCGCGTCAGGAACATCTTCATCTGCATCTGCGTGGTATTCTGGGACTCGTCCAGAATGATCGCCGAATGAGCCAGCGTGCGGCCGCGCATGAAGGCGAGCGGCGCGATCTCGATGACCCCGGCGGCAAGCGCTCGCTCGACCTTGTCGGCCGGCATCATGTCGTAGAGCGCGTCGTAGAGCGGACGCAGATAAGGATCGACCTTTTCCTTCATATCGCCCGGCAGGAAGCCGAGCCGTTCGCCGGCCTCGACGGCGGGGCGGGACAGGATGATGCGCTCGACCAGCCCGCGCTCCAGCAGCATGGCGGCATGCGCCACGGCGAGATAGGTCTTGCCGGTGCCGGCGGGGCCGATACCGAACACAAGCTCCGACCGCTCCATGGCGCGCATATAGGCGTCCTGCGTCGGCGTGCGGGCGTAGATCGTGCGCTTGCGGGTCGCAATCTGCGCGGCGGCGAGCTTGCCCTTGCGCTCCAGCGTCGGCAGCGAAAGCTGGTCGTCGGCGGCGACCGCCATGCGGATGGCGCCATCGACGTCGGACGGCACGATTTCCGCGCCCTTGAGCGCCCGGTCGTAGAGATAATCGATGGCGCGGCGCGCCTGCTCGGCCGCCGTCGAACTGCCGCGCACGGTGAGCTGGTTGCCCTTCGACCGCAGGTCGACGCCCAGCTTCTGCTCGATGATCGCGAGATTCTGGTCGAACTGGCCGTAAAGGGCGCTGGCGTGCTTGTTGTTGTCGAAAGTCAGGACGATGTGCGCCATGTCAGAAGCCCCGGGCGGGACATTCTTCAGTTCAGCAGTGGCGTTCAAACGTCTCTCCTGGTTGGCGCTTCAGCCGTTAGATAGGGACTCAGCGCGCAGAGTGTAGCCGGTATCAGTGATTCGCACTGTGACAATGTCACCGATTTCACCGGCCTTTTCATCAACAATAACGGGTTGCAGCCAGGGAGAACGTCCGACGATCCGGCCGGGTTCCTTGCCGGCGCGCTCGAGCAGGATGTCGACGGGTTTGCCCTTCAGATTGGCGACGAAGGCGGCCTGCTGGGCGTCGAGAAGCTCCTGCAGGCGCTGGAGGCGCTCGTCCTTCACCGGTTCCGGCACCTGACCGGTCATGTCGGCGCCGGGCGTGCCGGGGCGCGGCGAATATTTGAACGAATAGGCGGCCGCATAGCCGACGTCGCGAACGAGCTGCATCGTCGCCTCGAAATCGGCGTCCGTCTCGCCCGGGAAACCGACGATGAAGTCGCCCGACATGGCGATGTCCGGCCGCACGGCGCGGATGCGCTCGACCAGGCGCAGATAGTCCGCGCCGGTGTGGCGGCGGTTCATCGCCTTGAGGATGCGGTCGGAACCCGCCTGAACCGGCAGGTGCAGATAGGGCATCAGAACGGCCAAGTCGCGATGCGCCTCGATCAGCGCCTCGTCCATGTCGCGCGGGTGGCTGGTGGTGTAGCGCAGGCGGGCGATACCGGGGATGTCGGCCAGCCGGCGCAGCAGACGGCCGAGGCCCCATTCCGCGCCGTCCGGGCCTTCGCCATGCCAGGCGTTGACGTTCTGGCCGAGCAGGGTGAGCTCGCGCACGCCGGCCTCGGCAAGCCGTTGCGCCTCCGAAACGATGCGCTCGACCGGCCGGGAAACCTCCGAACCGCGCGTATAGGGCACCACGCAGAAGGTGCAGAACTTGTCGCAGCCTTCCTGCACGGTCAGGAAAGCGGTGACGCCGCGCGAGCGGGTCGCGGCGGGTTTCGGCTGCGGCAGATGGTCGAACTTGTCCTCGACCGCATAATCGGTCTCGACAACCTTTTCGCCTGCGCGGGCACGGCGCACGGCGTCCGGCAGGCGGTGATAGGTCTGCGGGCCGATGACGAGATCGACGGCGGGCGCGCGGCGCAGGATCTCCGCGCCCTCGGCCTGCGCCACGCAGCCGGCGATGGCGATCGTGGTCTGCCTGCCGCCGGCCGCGCGTTCCGATTTCAGCGCGCGCAGCCGTCCGACCTCGGAATAGACCTTCTCCGCCGCCTTCTCGCGGATGTGGCAGGTGTTGAGCAGGATGAGGTCGGCTTCCGCCGCGGTTTGCGTCTCGGCATAGCCGTCCGCAGCAAGCGCATCGGCCATGCGCTGCGAGTCGTAGACGTTCATCTGGCAGCCATAGGTCTTGACGAAATAGCGCTTCGCCAGCTCCTCGCCTGCCTCGATCCTGGTCATATCGTTCATGGGCGCGGCTTTTAGCGGGTTTTGGCCGGCGGCGAAAGTCGCGATCTCCTTGGACTTAGCGCGGAGCCGACAAGGCCGCGACCAGCATTTTGCGCACGCGCGTCTCCGCTTCCAGAGCGACGGCCTTGCGGTTGCCGCCGCGAGCGAATTCGACCGGCTCGCCGAAATGCACCTCGACGTCGATCGCCCCTTCCTGAAGCAGCGCCTTCACATGCGGCACGAGCGTCAGATCGCCGATCCACGATGCGTGGCGGCGATGAGCGCGGCCCATCGGCATGCCGTGCAGCCGCGTATACGCAATCGCGACCGGCTGGACATACACGTGCTCCGCGACTCCACTGGCGATGGCCAGCGTCGCCGAGCCGAACAGGGTCGACTTGAACGGCTCGATCCGGTTGCCGTCATGGGTGGTGCCTTCAGGAAACAGCACGACCGCGTGGCCTTGCGCCAAGCGTTTGCCGATCTCGTCAGCCTGTGCGCCCGACTGCCGCTTGCGCTCGCGCTCGACGAAGATGGTGCGCTGCCAGCGTGCGAGATAGCCGATGACGGGCCAGGACGCCATTTCGGCCTTGGCGATGAAATGCACGTCTGCCACTGAACCGAGCACCATGATGTCGGTCCAGGAGACGTGATTGGATGCAATGAGTAGCGGCCGTTGCCGCGCAATCTCGCCGAAACGATGCACGCGGATGCCGAGCGCCCACAGGATCGTCCTGTGCCAGAGCCGCGGCGCGACAGCCTCGTTCAGGCGGAGACCGACGGCGATCATCTGCGATATGAGCAGGGCAAGCGTCACGGGCACGACGACCAAAAGCCCAATCGCGATGCGCAGCCAGCCGATCAAAAGGGGGTTCCCGTCCGCTCCGGCTCGACGGCTAACGAAGATCGCGGCGCATGACAAGCGCGCCCGTCGCCGCCGCACCGTCCTTGCCGGCGTAATAGCCCGGCCGCTTGCCGACCTGGGCGAAACCGAGTTTCCGGTAAAGGCCAAGCGCCGGCGTGTTGGTCTCGTCCACTTCGAGCAGCAGATGGCTGGCGCGCTCGGCATGCAGTTCGCGCAGCACCGCCTCCATCAGCTCCCGTCCCAGCCCCTCGCGGCGATGGGCGCGGGCGACGGCGACGGTGAGGATTTCGGCCTCGCCGGCTGCGAGACGCGCCAGCACGAACCCGGCCATGTCAGACTTGCGGCCGACCTCGCGCGCGGCGAAGCCGAACACGGTATCCTGATCGATGAGGTCGGCGAATTCCGCCGCCGCCCATGGTCGGGAAAAATCCTCGCGGTGAAGGTTCGAAACCTTGCCGGCGTCGCGGCGCAGCAGGCGCTCGATCATGTATTCGCGCTTGCGCGAGACGAAGGGCAGCTTCATCCGCCTGCCTTTCGCGGCAGGGCGAAACTGCCCTGCGGCCGCGCGTCCGGCCCGCGCAGATAAAGCGGCGAGGGCGGCGAATTGGCGACGCGCCCGGCGGCGGCGAGGCGAGCGTAGATGGCGATGTCGGCGGTCGTGGCGTCGATGTCGACCATGTCGCACGAATCGATGCCGAGCGCGGCGGCGAGAATGCCTGCGCCCGAACCGGCGAGGATCGGCGAGGGCTGCGCGTCGAGTTGCGCCGCGTCGGCATGAAGCACGATCACCGGGCCGGCAGTCAGCGATCCGTCCGGCGCATAGTCCTGGACATAGAGCTCGTCGCGCTTCGCATCGATCGCGGCGATGACGCGGCGATCGGGGAATTTCTGCCACGCGGCCTCGGCGATCGCCGAGAGCGTCGTGACCCCATAGGCCGGGACATTCAGCGCCAGCGCCAGACCACGCGCTGCCGAGACGCCGACGCGGATGCCTGTGAAGGAGCCGGGACCGACCGAGACGGCTATCGCGGTGATGTCCGAATAGGTCTTGCCGGCCGCGGCCAGCGCCGCATCGATGATGCCCATCAGGCGCTCCGCATGACCCTTGCCGATATCCTCGACGCAGCGGCCGAGCTCGCGGCTGGCGTCCGTGTCCCAGACGCAGGCGGCGCAGAGCGTGGAGGCCGTGTCGATGGCGAGGATCATGGGGCGCCGACCCGCTCCCTCCCCCTTGAGGGGAGGGTGGCTCGCGCAGCGATCCGGGTGGGGTCGGTCAAGGCAGCATGCGACATCATTCCACGGCGTTGAAGAAGGATGTGCCGGTGGAGGTTACCCCACCCGGCCCTTCGGGCCACCCTCCCCTCAAGGGGGAGGGTGCGCGCCGCGCCGCCCGGGCGGGACCCGCTGCCTACGGCAGCTCCCGCCCGTTCGACGCCTTTCATCGTGCCACTGGCACGATGAATTCGTCTGCGACGAACCGGCATCTCACCCCTTCGCCTTCAGCTCCAGCCGCCGCCGGTGCAGCACGGGCTCGGTATAGCCGTTGGGCTGTTCGCGGCCCTTGAACACCAGATCGCACGCCGCCTGGAAGGCGATCGACCTGTCGAAATCGGGCGCCATGTTTTGGTAGAGCGGGTCGCCGGCGTTCTGCTTGTCGACCACGGCCGCCATGCGTTTCAGCGTCTCCATCACCTGCGCCTCGTTCGTCACGCCGTGGCGCAGCCAGTTGGCGATATGCTGGGACGAGATGCGCAGCGTCGCGCGGTCCTCCATCAGGCCGACATTGTTGATGTCCGGCACCTTCGAGCAGCCGACGCCCTGGTCGACCCAGCGCACGACGTAACCCAGAATGCCCTGCGCATTGTTGTCGAGCTCACGCTGGATATCCTCCGGCGTCCAGTTCGGACGCGGCACGACCGGCACCGACAATATGTCGTCCAGCTTCGCCTTCCTGCGCGACTTCAGCTTGTCCTGCACCTCGTGCACGTCGACCTTGTGGTAGTGCGTCGCATGCAGGGTCGCCGCCGTCGGCGAGGGCACCCAGGCGGTGTTCGCGCCAGCCTTCGGGTGCGCGATCTTCTGCTCCAGCATGGCGGCCATCAGGTCGGGCATCGCCCACATGCCCTTGCCGATCTGCGCCCGGCCCTCCAGGCCGCATTCGAGGCCGGTATCGACATTCCAGTTCTCATAAGCCTGGATCCAGGCCGCGCCCTTCATGTCGCCCTTGCGCATCATCGGGCCGGCTTCCATCGAGGTGTGCATCTCGTCGCCGGTGCGATCGAGGAAGCCGGTGTTGATGAACACGACGCGGTCCTTGGCTGCGCGGATGCATTCCTTAAGGTTGACCGTCGTGCGGCGCTCCTCGTCCATGATGCCCATCTTGATCGTGTTCTTCTTCATGCCGAGAAGTTTCTCGACACGACCGAACAGTTCGACCGCGAAGGCCACTTCCTCCGGCCCGTGCATCTTCGGCTTGACCACATACATCGAGCCCGCACGCGAGTTTTTTCTACGTCCCTTCGGGCCGATGTCGTGCAGCGCGATCAGCGCGGTGATCGCGGCATCCATGATACCTTCGGGCACCTCGTTGCCGTCACGGTCGAGGATCGCCGGATTGGTCATGAGATGGCCGACGTTCCTGACCAGCATCAGCGAGCGGCAGACGACCTCGAACTTCGAACCGTCGGGCGCGTTGTATTTCAGGTCCGGATTGAGCTTGCGGACAAAGCTCTTGCCGCCCTTCGACACCTCTTCCGTCAGGTCGCCCTTCATCAGGCCGAGCCAGTTCGAATAGACGGTCACCTTGTCTTCGGCGTCGACCGCCGCGACCGAATCCTCGCAGTCCTGGATGGTCGTCAGCGCCGCTTCGAGCCAGACGTCGGCGATGCCGGCCGCGTCAGTCTTGCCGATGGCGGAGTCCGGGTCGATCAGAACCTCGATGCCGAGACCGTTATGGCGCAGCAGGAATTGCGACGGCGCGCTTTTCTTGCCGAGATAGCCCGCGAACTGCTTCGCCTTGGCGAGGCCCGTCGTCTTGCCGTTCAGCAGGGCGACCACCAGCTTCGTGTCCTTCACGGCGAAGGACTTCGCCTCGGTCCAGCTCGCGCCCTTCAGCGGCACGCTGTCGTCGAGGAAGGCGCGCGCCCAGGCGATCACCTTGGCGCCGCGCTTGGGATTGTAGCCCTTGCCCTTCTCCGCGCCGTCCGTCTCGGGGATCGCGTCGGTGCCGTAGAGCGCGTCATAGAGCGAGCCCCAGCGGGCGTTCGCCGCGTTCAGCGCATAACGCGCGTTCATCACCGGCACGACGAGCTGCGGACCTGCGAGTTTGGCGATTTCCGGATCGACGTTTTTCGTCGCGACCTTGAACGCCTCGCCTTCCGGGACGATGTAGCCGATCTTCTTCAGGAACTTCCTGTAGGCCGGCAGGTCGATCGGTCCGGGGTTGGCGCGGTGCCAGGCGTCGATCTTCTCCTGGATGTCGTCGCGCTTCTTCAGCAGCGCCCGGTTCTTCGGGGCGAGGTCGTGGACGATCCCGGAAAAGCCGGCCCAGAAATCCTTCGGCTTGACGCCGGTGCCCTTGGCAGCGCGCTCGACGAATGCGTGAAGTTCGGGTGCGATCTGCAATCCGTCGATCTTGATCCGCTCGCTCATGCCGGTTCCCCGTATCGATTGTGGTGTTTCGGCTCTCACATGTCGGGAGGAAAGCCGTCAAGCGGTCATAACGATTGAAACAGCTACAAGCGGGCGATCAGACCGCGATGCGCGGCCGGCCGGCGGCGGTCGCGGTCAGGATCGCTTCGACAAAACTGCGCTGGCCTTCGACCGTCGCCGCCTTGATGTCGCGCGCGATGTCGACGTCCGCGGCGTCGGCGCCGGCCTCGCGCACCCTCTCCGCCACGCGGTCTCGCAGTTCGGCTTCGGCGGCGGCGATCGCGGGTTCCTCGGCCGGGAAATCGCGGATCAGATCGCCGACGGCCATGCGGAACAGGCCTTCCTTCGGCTGGCTGACGCGGCCCTCGACCGTGACGCGCACCTGGCCGACGACTGCTCCAAGCGCATTGGCCACGTCGGTGTCGACGGGGACGACGCACTCCGCGCCGACGAGCGCCGGCAGGTTCGCATAATGCAGCGGCGCGGACGCGCCGAGGCCGATCACCGGGCGGTCGAGCGCGACGGAGAAGCGGACGATGCCGTGCAGGCCGTCGACCGCGCGCTGGACGAGGTCGTGCACCACCGTCGAAGCGCCGTCGAAGCCGTCTTCCTCGAAAGCCGTTTCAAGGATGACCTCGGCGGAGCGGCGGGTGAGCGCATCGAGCACGCGCCGCGACAATTCCTCCGGCGAGGCCGCGACCGGCTGGCCGCGACCGTCCTTGCGGCGGGCGAACAGTTCCGCGCCGAGCCGGCCGCTCGCCGCGTCCCAATTCGATTGCAGCCCGAGCGTGTGCGCCGCGTCGGACGGCGTGAAGCCGGAGACATGGACGAGGCCGCGCGCGACCAGCCGGTTCACCGTCGCGGTCTGCGCCGTCGTCGTCAGCAGCCGGTCGAGCGGCTGCGGCACGGCGGTGATCAGGTCGAACAGTTTCTGCTCCGGCGGCGTCAGGCCCGCCGCCAGTCGATCCGGGACACCGGTGCGCAGCGCGAAGCGCCCGTCCAGCCGGCCGGGATTGGGCAGGCGCAATTGCCGTTCGAGATGCTCCCGCACGGTGTCGCCATGGGCCATACCGATCAGCGACAGCGGCGCGAGGCGGCGCGGCCCGAGCAGGATGCGCGGGTCGAGCGCGCCATCCTCAAGCGTCACTTCGGAGTCGCCTCCGAGGCCGAAGGTGCGCATCGCGACCGCCTCGACCATGGTGCGGTAGCCGCCGACCGTCGCGCCCTCCGGATCGAGGCGCGGGCGGCCCTTGTCGAGCACCGCGACGTCGGTCGTGGTGCCGCCGATATCGGAGACGACCGCATTGTCGAGGCCGGTCATGTGACGCGCCCCGACGAGGCTGGCGGCCGGGCCGGACAGGATCGTCTCGATCGGCCGCTGGCGGGCGAAGGCGGCGGACACCAGTGCGCCGTCGCCGCGCACCACCATCAGGGGGGCCACGATGCCGCGCGCGGTGAGAAAGCCTTCGGTGGCGGCAACCAGCCGGTCGATCATCGAGATCAGCCGGGCATTGAGCAGAGTGGTGAGCGCCCGGCGCGGGCCGCCGAGCTGCGAGGTCAATTCATGCGAAGCGGTGACCGGCAGTCCGGTGCGGGCGCGGATGAGGTCACGCGCGCTGATCTCATGCGCCGGATTACGCGTCGCGAAATAGGCGCAGACAGCGAAACCCGAGACAGTCGCCGCGAGGCTTTCCAGCGCTGTCTCCAGCGCCGACAGGTCGAGCGGCAGGGCGTTGCCGTGCACGTCGTTGCCGCCGGGACAGAAGATAACCGGGTCGCTGCCCAACGCGGCGCGCAGGCCGGCCCGGTCGACATCGCCATCCGAGAAGCCGATCATCACCAGCGCGACGCGCCCGCCCTGCCCCTCGACCAGCGCATTGGTGGCGAGCGTGGTCGACATGGAGACGAGCTTGATCGCGGACGGCTCGACCCTGGCGTTGGCGAGGACCGCGTCGGCCGCGCCGGCGATGCCGACCGCGAGGTCATGGCGCGTCGTCAGCGACTTCGCCTTGGCGACGACACCGGCGGCCTGCGACCACAGCACGGCATCGGTATAGGTGCCGCCGGTGTCAATGCCGAGAAAGAGCGCGTCGGTCCGGGATGCCATGGCCTTGGGGGAAACGAAAAGGGCGCGGGGTTCACCGCGCCCTTTAGAGCAAGGACCGCGGCGCGCAAAGCGCCGCTGGCGAAAACCTATTCGACCAGTTCGATTTCCTCGGTCTCGCCACCCTCGCAAGTGTAGCAGCAGTCCTCGCACTGCTCCTTGTTGTCCGGCCCGGTGCCCCAGTAGGTTCCCTTGTCGCCGGCCACCCATGCGCCATAGCAGATCGTCTCGCCGCTGTTGCATGAGAGCGGCGCCTGCTTGGTCTCTCCGTCGTCGAGGTAGTAGACCTGATCGCTGCCCGGCCAGACATGGTCGCGGTCCTGGCTGTAAAGCTCCATCTCGACCGCGTAGGGATGCGAGTTCTTGATGACGAACGTGACGTCGTCGGCCCGGGCGAGGGTGACCCCCGGCAGGCTGGCGGACGCGGCGAGCGCGGCCACGGCTAGGCAATATGTGGCGCACCGCGCCACGGCTGAAATCTTCATGATTGTCCCCAAAAGCCCCAAACGGCCATCCGGCCGCGAACGGGAGCCTCGCATGCCGCAGGGTTTTGCGGAAGCGGTTGGCAGGCCGCTTCGGCAATAATTAAGGCTTGCCGGGATCAGACGTCGAGGTTGGCGACGCTCAGCGCATTGTCCTGGATGAACTCACGGCGAGGCTCGACCTCGTCGCCCATGAGCCGGCTAAACAATGAGTCCGCGTCCGTGGCGTCGTTGACCCGCACCTGCAACAGCGAGCGCACGTTCGGGTCCAGCGTCGTCTCCCAGAGCTGTTCGGCATTCATCTCGCCGAGGCCCTTGTAGCGCTGCATCGACAGGCCCTTCTTGCCGGCGGCGAAGACCGCGTCGAGCAGGCCGGCGGGGCCGGTGATGGTCTCATAGGCGTCCTTGCGGCGCAGCGTCGCCGGGGCGGAATAGACCTCGCCCAGCCGCGCGGCATAGCGGTCGAGCGCACGCGCGTCGGCGGAGTTCAGCAGGCCCATGTCGAGATGCACATATTCCTTGACGCCGCGCACGGTGCGTTCGAAGGCGAAGCCGCCCGGCCCCTCGTTCGACGGATTGGTGCGGCCGGTCCAGCCGCGTTCGGTGTCCTCGGCCACCATGTCGAGCCGTTCGGCGATCCGCGTCGCCATGGCCGCGGCGCGCGCCGGATCGGCGGCCATTTCGGCATTCAGGCCGCCGGCAATCGCCGCCTGTTCGACGACGGAGCGGTTGTAGCGCGTGTGCAGCCCGTTGATCAGGCTGCGCACCGCCAGCGCGTCCTCGATCGCGGCGCGCAGGTCCTGCCCTGCGCGCACCTCGCCGCCGGCCAGCGTCAGCGTTGCATCGTCCAGTCCCGAACCGATCAGGAATTCCTCGAAGGCGCTTTCGTCCTTGATGTATTGCGAGCTCTTGCCGCGCGAGACTTTGTAAAGCGGCGGCTGGGCGATGTAGAGATGGCCGCGCTCGATCAGCTCCGGCATCTGGCGGAAGAAGAAGGTCAGCAGAAGCGTGCGGATATGGGCGCCGTCGACGTCGGCGTCCGTCATGATGATGATCTTGTGGTAACGCAGCTTGTCGGCGTTGAAGCCGTTCTGCTCGTCCTTGCCGATACCGGTGCCGAGCGCCGTGATCATCGTGCCGATCATCTCCGACGACAGCATGCGGTCGAAGCGCACGCGCTCGACGTTCAAGATCTTGCCGCGCAACGGCAGGATCGCCTGGTTCTGGCGCGAACGGCCGCCCTTGGCCGAGCCGCCGGCGCTATCGCCCTCGACGATGAAGAGTTCCGATTTCGCCGGGTCCTTTTCCTGGCAGTCGGCCAGCTTGCCCGGCAGGGAGGCGACGCCGAGCACGGACTTGCGCGTCATCTCGCGCGCCTTGCGCGCGGCTTCGCGGGCGGCGGCGGCCTGGATCACCTTGTCCACCACGATCTTCGCCGACGCCGGGTTCTCCTCGAACCAGGTCCCGAGCGCGTCGTTGACGAGGTTTTCCACGACGGGCCGCACCTCGGAGGAGACCAGTTTGTCCTTGGTCTGCGAGGAAAATTTCGGATCCGGAACTTTTACGGACAGAACGGCCGTCAGGCCTTCGCGGCAATCGTCGCCGGTCAGCGAGACCTTTTCCTTCTTGGCGATGCCGGAGGTCTCGGCATAGCCGGTAACCTGCCGCGTCAGCGCGCCGCGGAAACCGGCGAGATGGGTGCCGCCGTCGCGCTGGGGGATGTTGTTGGTGAAGGCGAGCACGTTCTCGTGGTAGCTGTCGTTCCACCACATCGCCACCTCGACGGCGATGCCGTCGCGCTCGGCGCGGATGGCGATCGGCTGCTCGATCAGCGGCTTCTTGGCGCGGTCGAGATATCTGACGAATTCGATCAGGCCGCCATCGTAGTGCAGTTCCTGCACCTTCACGTCCGCATGGCGCGCGTCGGTCAGGACAATGCGCACGCCGGAATTCAGGAACGCGAGCTCGCGCAGCCTGTGTTCGAGCGTGCCGTAGTCGAACTCCACCATGGTGAAGGTTTCGGACGACGGCATGAACGTCACTTCCGTGCCGCTGCGGCCTTCATTCGTGCCGGCGGCCTGCCGGGGCTCATAGCTGCTGACGACGGCGAGCGGCGCATCGGCATTGCCATGGGTGAAGCTCATCTGATGGATGGAGCCGTCGCGGCGGATTTTCAGCTTGAGCCAGACCGACAGCGCGTTGACGACCGAGACGCCGACGCCGTGCAGGCCGCCCGAGACCTTGTACGAATTCTGGTCGAATTTGCCGCCGGCATGGAGCTGCGTCATGATGACCTCAGCCGCCGAAACCCCCTCGGAGGGGTGGATATCGGTTGGAATGCCGCGACCATTGTCGGTGACGGTGCACGATCCGTCGGGGTTCAGCGTCACCGTGACCAGATCGGCATGGCCGGCGAGCGCCTCGTCGATGGCGTTGTCCACCACCTCATAGACCATGTGATGCAGGCCGGAGCCGTCGTCGGTGTCGCCGATATACATGCCCGGCCGCTTGCGAACGGCATCCAAGCCCTTCAAAACCTTGATGGAATCAGCGCCGTACTCGGCTCCGCCGCCGTTGCCGTTTTCGGTCTCGTCGCTCATCTAAAACTTTCGGCCGTTGCATCGTGAAAAAGGCGGCCCGTCATGGGACGAATCGACCGCTTGAAGATATCCAAGATATAGGCGTTCGAGGCCGCGAATCCAAGCTTTTGAGGCGCTGACAGCCCTAGCCTGCCGGCAAGCGTAACGGCTTCAGCGCCTCACTCCAGCGGAACAGTTCATCCAGCATCGCCTTGGCACTGTCCCGCACCAGATCGCTCGGCTTGAAACCGCCATTCTCGTCCAGATGCGCGGGAAAGGTCGGCAGGGCGATGCCTTCCGGCAGCGGCATCACCTTGACGGTGGTCAGCAGCGGTTTGAGCGACTGGACCGAGCGCAGGCCGCCGGACACCCCGCCGTAGCTTAGGAAGCCGGCAGGCTTGTAATTCCATTCCCTGGCGAGGTAGTCGACCGCGTTCACGACGGCAGGCGGGGCGAAGTAATTGTATTCCGGCACGACGAAAACGAAAGCATCCGCGCTGCTGACCGCCGCCGACCAGGCCTTGGTGTGCTCCTTCTCGTATTTGCCGAGGCGCGGATGGTGCGGCTCGTCGAGCAACGGCAGATCGTAGGCGGCAAGATCTTCGATCACCGGCTCGAACTTGCCGTGCTCGCGGACCGCGGTTTTCAGCCAGTTCGCGAAAACCGGCCCGACGCGGGTGGGCCGCGTGCTTCCGATGATGATGCTGAGGCGATGCGTCAAGGGAGACTCCTGCGTATTGTGGTATCCTTTGGAAACCGGCACGTAGGCCGACGCAAGATCGCCCGCAAGCAGGCACCTCAAAGAAACCAATGGAGTTTTGACCGCACTGCCGGGCGCGATGTGATGTGTCGAACCTGCCTAGGCCCTCACCCCCGGAGCTTCCTGTCCCGTGCGCTCGACATATTCGCGGTAGCCGCCGCCATAGGCGTGTACGCCGTCGTCGTTCAGCTCCAGCACGCGGTTCGACAGGGCGCCGAGGAAGTGGCGGTCGTGCGAGACGAACAGCATCGCGCCCTCGAATTTCTCCAGCGCCTCGACCAGCATCTGCTTGGTGGCGATGTCGAGATGGTTCGTCGGCTCGTCGAGCACGAGGAAGTTCGGCGGGTCGAACAGCATCTTCGCCATCACCAGCCGCGCCTTCTCGCCGCCGGACAGCACGCGGCACTTCTTCTCGATCTCGTCGCCCGAGAAGCCGAAGCACCCAGCCAGAGCGCGCAGCGGCGCCTGCCCTGCCAGCGGGAACGAATCCTCCAGGAATTCCAGCACGGTGCGGTCGCCGTCGAGCACTTCCATCGCATGCTGGGCGAAATAGCCCATCTTCACGCTCGGGCCGCGCGCAACCGTGCCGCCGTCCGGGTCGGCCGCGCCGGCGACCAGCTTGAGCAGTGTCGACTTGCCCGCTCCGTTGACGCCCATCACGCACCAGCGCTCGCGACGGCGCACCTGAAAATCCAGACCGTCATAGATCGTGCGGCTGCCATAGGCCTTCTTCACGCCCTTGAGCGTGGCCACGTCCTCGCCGGAGCGCGGCGCGGGCTGGAACTCGAAGCGTACTGTCTGCGCCCTTTTCGGCGGCTCGACCTTCTCGATCTTGTCCAGCTTCTTGACGCGGCTCTGCACCTGCGCCGCATGCGACGCGCGCGCCTTGAAGCGTTCGATGAAGGCGATCTCCTTGGCCAGCATCGCCTGCTGGCGCTCGAACTGGGCCTGCTGCTGCTGGTCGGCCAGCACACGCTGCTGGCGGTAGAATTCGTAGTCGCCGGAATAGGAGGTGAGCGCGCCAGCATCGATCTCTATGATCTTGTCGACGATGCGGTTCATGAATTCGCGGTCGTGCGATGTCATCAGCACGGCGCCGTCGTAACCTTTCAGGAAATTCTCCAGCCAGATCATACTTTCGATGTCGAGATGGTTGGACGGCTCGTCGAGCAGCATGGCATCGGGCCGCATGATCAGGATGCGCGCCAGCGCCACACGCATCTTCCAGCCGCCCGACAGTTTGGAGACGTCGCCATCCATCATTTCGGGCGAGAAGCCGAGCCCCGCCAGAACCTCGCGGGCGCGGCCGTCCAGCGCATAGCCGTCGAGTTCGGTGAAGCGCTCCTGTACCTCGCCGTAGCGGGCGATGATCTCGTCCATATTGTCGGCCTGATCAGGGTCGGCCATGGCATGTTCGAGTTCCGCCATCTCGGCCGCCAGCGCCGAGATCGGACCGACGCCGTCGATCACCTCGAGCACGGCCGAGCGGCCGGCCATGTCGCCGACATCCTGGCTGAAATAGCCGATGGTGACGCCGCGATCGATGGAGACCTGGCCTTCGTCCGGCTGCTCCTCGCCGGTGATCAGGCGAAACAGCGTCGTCTTGCCCGCGCCGTTCGGGCCGACGAGCCCGACCTTCTCGCCGCGCTGGATGGCGGCGGAGGCCTCGATGAAGACGATCTGCTTGCCGTTTTGCTTGGAGATGGAATCGAGGCGGATCATGGTGGCGCGCTGGTCAAGGACGGGAAGCGCGGCACATGGCCGGAAAGGGCGGCAAGCGCAAGGGGGCGCGGTGACGCGGCGGCGGGTAAACCCGCCGCCGAAATTCAGGCCGCCGGCTTCACCGCATAGGTGTTGATGACCGCGCCGTTCTGAAGGCGGCGCGTTTCCAGGAGATCGAGGTCCTTCCTGCTGCCCGGTTTGAACAGTGGCGTGCCTTGACCCAGAAGCCCCGGCACGACGCAGATCATCAGTTCGTCGACCAGGCCGGCCTCGAGCAGGGAGTAGGTGAGTTCGGCGCTACCGAATACGTAAAGCGTCTTCGTTTCCTCGCGCTTGAGGCGTTCGACCTCCGGCACGATGTCCGCCGTCACCCGGCTGTTGTTCCAGTCGACGGAGGTCAGTGTGCGCGAGGCGACCAGCTTCGGCAGGGCGTTCATATAGCTGGTGATCGTGCCCGGCTCGGCCGTGGTCCAATAGGCGGCCATGCCCTCATAGGTGACGCGGCCGAAAACGAGCATCGAGGCCTTCTCGCCGAATTCCTCGCTCAGCTTTTCCAGTTCCGGCCCCCACGCGCGATTGTGAAAATCGAGATCCCACTTTTTGGGGCCCTCGAAGAACCCGTCGACCGACACGAGATTCCAGACGATCAGCTTGGCCATATCATCCTCCTCTAACTGATTGCATTTTGCAACTGGTCATGTTTCTACTTAATCTGGTCTGTCTTTGCAAGCGGTTTCTGACGAAGCGGTCGCCCGACGCGACCTCACACCACCTTCCGGCCAACATCCTCGGCTCCTATATTCGCCGAGACCAAGGACATCCCATGGACACGACGCCCACTCCGTTCGTCCCGCCCGCGCCGAAGCCGCGCACGTCGCCACCCTCGACGCTGCAGATGATGCGCATCGTCTACCGCAACCCGCTCGAACTGTGGGGCGAGCCCTCCTACAACGAGCCGTGGATCTCGATCGGCGCCGGCATCGGCGGACCACTGGTCATTGCCAACGATCCCGGCCTCATCCGCCATGTGCTGGTCGACAATGCGAAGAACTACCGCATGGCGCGGGTGCGCCAGCTCATCCTGCGGCCGATCCTGCGCGACGGGCTGCTGACCGCGGAAGGCGAGGTGTGGAAACGATCGCGCAAGGCGATGGCGCCCGTCTTCACGCCGCGCCACATTTTCGGCTTCGCGCGGCCGATGCTGGAGCGCACCGAAGCCTTCGTGGAGCGCTACGAGGACGGGCAGACCATCGACGTCGCGCGCGACATGACCACTTTGACCTACGACATCCTTGCCGAGACGCTGTTCTCCGGCGAGATCGCGGGTGAGCCTGGAACGTTCGAGGACCAGATCGACCACCTGTTCGAGACGATGGGCCGCGTCGATCCGCTCGACCTCTTGCGCGCGCCGGAATGGCTGCCACGCCTGACCCGCATCCGCGGCCGCAAGACCATGGCCTATTTCCGGAAAATCGTCGCCGACACGATGGCGATGCGGCGCGAACGGCTGGCGCGCGACCCAAGCAATGCGCCGCAGGATTTTCTGACGCTGCTGCTCAAGGCCGAGGGACCGGACGGCCTGTCCGCCGAGGAGATCGCCGACAATATCATCACCTTCATCGGCGCGGGCCACGAGACGACCGCCCGCGCGCTCGGCTGGACGCTCTACTGCCTCGCCGAAGCGCCGTGGGAGCGCGAGCCGATCGAGGCCGAGATCGCCGAGGTGCTGGCGCGCGAGCCCGATCCGGTGAAATGGCTCGACGCCATGCCGCTGACCCGCGCCGCCTTCGAGGAGGCGATGCGGCTCTATCCGCCCGCGCCGTCGATCAACCGCGAGCCGATCGTGGAGGACCGTTATGGCGATCTCGTCATCCGCCCCGGCGCGACCGTGCTGATGATGCCGTGGACGATCCACCGGCACCGGAAACTCTGGGACCAGCCCGACGCCTTCATGCCGTCGCGCTTCCACCCGGGCAATCGCGACAAGATCGACCGCTACCAATACCTGCCCTTCGGCGCCGGCCCGCGCATCTGCATCGGCGCGAGCTTCGCCATGCAGGAGGCGGTGATCGCGCTCGCCGTGCTGTTGTCGCGCTTTCGCTTCGACACGGTCGCGGAGACGAAACCCTGGCCGGTGCAGAAGCTGACGACACAGCCCGACGGCGGCCTGCCGATGAAGGTGACGAGGCGGCGGTAGTGGAAACGGGCCGCCGCGACGACCCGTCTCGCACCACGATCATCACACCAGCGCGATGACCCTCGCCGGCCCGCCGCTGCCCTTGGCGATCTTCGGCGCGCCGACCACGATCGTCGCGCCCGCCGCCGGCAGGCTTTCGAGATTGGCGATGCCCTCGATGCCGTAGCGGCCGGCCGGCAGCCAGGTCTTGTGCACGATGAAGTCCGGCGACTTGCCGAAATCGAGCGACAGCGTGTCGACGGCGATCGCCTTGGTGGAGCCTTCCAGAAGCTGCTTCACAGCCTCCAGATGGAAGCCCGGGAAATGCATCGCCTTGTCGTCGCCGACATTGCGGAATTTTTCGGTCGCGACATGTTTGCCCCAGCCCGACAGCATGGCGACGATGCCGCCTTCCGGCAGCGGGCCGTTCTTGTCGGTCCAGGCCTTGATGTCGTCGGGCGTCAGCTCGGCGTCGGCGTTCGCGTCCGCCTTGGCGCGGATGTCGATCACCGACAACGGCGCGACGAGGTCCTCGACCGCGAGCTCACCCACGCCCTTGCCGTCGGCAGTGAAATGCAGCGGCGCGTCGATATGCGTGCCGGTGTGCTCGACGATCCGCCATTCGTTGATGTTGAAGCCGTCCTTGGCGAAATCGTTCTTCTTCTCGATCCAGAACTGCTGCGCGCCGAAATAGGTCGGGAAGTTCTCGACCAGATCATGGGTGAGGTCCGCCGCCTTGGTCGCCGGCGCCTTCTGGGCGATGGCCGGAGCCGCCGTCGTCATGACCGCTGCTGCGGCGGTCACGGCCGCCGCGCCCCGGAAAAAGCTCCGGCGGCTCAACATGTCCTGTTTCACGCTCTCAATCACGCAGTGATGGCACATTTCGATGACTCCGCGGGTAATCAAACCGGGGCAGAGTGATCCCGAAAATCCGGTGCCGCAAGGGACGATTTTTCCGCTAGCCCCGGCCCTGAAAAATGTTTTCGACATGAACGGGCCAGCGCCAGGGCAGGACCGCGACCATGTCGAACCGCACGGACAGTTTCGGATAATCGCGCTGGCGGGCGAGCCACATGTCGGCCGCGCCCTCGATGCGCCATGCGCTCTCGCGGCCGATCGCTTCCATCGCCGACGCAAGCGTGGGCCGAGCCTTCACCTCGACGACCGCGATCAGGTCACCGCGCCGCGCGATCAGATCGATCTCGCCGAGCTTCGTCTTGTAGCGCCGCGCGACGATGCGGTAGCCCTTGACCATCAGGGCCATCGACGCCAACCATTCGCCGCGATGGCCGCGCCGATAGGCGCCGATCCGTTTCGGATCAGCCGCCACCGCCGCCTTCCTTCAATTCGAGCAGGCGGCGGTAGAGGTCGCCCTTCGGCTGGCCGGTCAGACGCGCGGCCTCGGCGGCGGCCTTCGACGCCGGCATCTCGGCAGCCAGCGAGAGCAGCATCGTATCCACATCGGCCGCGCCGGGGGCGGCTTCTGTCGGCGGGCCGACGCAAAGCACGACCTCACCCTTCGGCGTATCCGCCTGCGCGTAGTGCGCCGCCAGTTCGGGCAGATTGCCGCGCCGGAATTCCTCGAAAGCTTTCGTCAGCTCGCGGCCGATCGCAGCGGGCCGATCGCCGTAAATATCGGCCATGGCGGCCAGCGTCCCGGCCAGCCTGCGCGGCGATTCAAAGAAAATCAACGTCGCGGCGACGGAGCGAAGCTCCTCCAGCCGGGTTCGCCGCTGGCCGTCCTTCACCGGCAGGAAGCCGGCGAACAGGAACGTGTCGGTGGGCAGGCCGGAGCCGGCCAGGGCCGCCAATGTCGAGGAGGGGCCGGGGATCGGCACGACCTTGAGACCGCGAGCGAGCGCTTCGCCGACCAGGCGGTAGCCGGGGTCCGACACCAGAGGCGTGCCCGCGTCCGACACCAGCGCGACGCTCCGCCCGCCCTCCAGCGCATCGATCAGGCGCGGGCCCGCCTCGGCGGCATTGTGCTCGTGATAAGGCGTCGGCCTCTGGCGGATACCATACCGGTCGAGCAGCACGCGTGTCACCCGGGTGTCCTCGCAGGCGAGCACATCGGCGGCGGCGAGCGTTTCCAGCGCGCGCAGCGTTATGTCGGCAAGGTTGCCGATCGGCGTCGCGACGAGATAGAGCGCCGGCGTCAGCGGCCGCGCCGGAATCTCGGCGCCGCCGACCAGATAGCTACGCGACGATGCGCGTTCCTCACCTGCCTTCATGACCCTGTGTGACACGGCTCCAGTCGCGAAAAAAGACGGTCAGTCCGGTCGAGAGGAACAAATCGCGGTCCAGCCAGTTCTAGCGATGTTCGCGGCAGGAGGAGGCTATGGACAATCTCGTCATCCACGATGGGTTCGCGCCCTATTTCGAGCGCCGCGAGGACCGGCTGCGCGATGAGACCTGTTCGCGAATGGACCCTGTGCCGGCCGAGAAACGCCGGCCGCATTCGCTGTACGACATAGACCCTCGGGCCATTGTCGCATCGGGTTCGCCTGCCCGACGGCGGGCCGGCGATGCCGGATCATGACTTGATGGCGGCCAGCACGGCGCCGACCGCGATCAGCGTGATGCCAAGCCAGTTGGTAACGGACAGTTTCTCCTTCAGGAAAAGCACCGCGAATATCGCGACGAAAACGACGCTGAGCTTGTCGATCGGCGCAACCTGACCCGCCTGCCCCATCTGGAGCGCCCGGAAGTAGCAGATCCAGGAGGCGCCCGTAGCGAGGGCCGACAGCGTCAGAAACACCCAGGTTCTCGCGCTTATCTGTCCGAGCGGCACGAACTGGCGCGTGGCGGCGAGCACGGTTGCGAGAACGACCAGAATGATCGCCGTGCGGATGAGCGTCGCGAAATCGGGATTGATGTTTTCGACGCCGATCTTGGCGAAGATCGCCGTCAGCGCCGCGAAGACGGCGGCGAGAACGGCCCAGAACTGCCAGGATTCCAGTATCATCGGCTCGGCCTAGTCCTCTCTGGCCAGATCGGCCACCAGCGCGTTCAACACCATCATGCCCGACCGTGTCGCGCGCAGGCGCGAATTGCCGACCGGCTCGACAAGATTCTCGTCGCGCAGGATCGAGATGCGGTTGGCCGACAATGGCCGGCCGGCCATTCGTTCGTAGCGGTCGAGATCGATGCCCTCGGTCAGCCGCAGCCCCATCAGCAAAAATTCGTCGGCTTCGTCCTGCGCAGACAACACTTCGCCATCGGCGACGCCGTGCCCCTGCGCCTCGACACGCGACAGCCATGTCTCCGGGTGTTTTTCGGCGATCGTCACGACGCGCCGACTACCATCGACAAAGCGGCCATGGGCGCCCGGCCCCGAGCCGACATATTCGCCATAGCGCCAATAGACGAGATTGTGCCGGCTTTCGGCTCCCGGCCGCGCATGGTTCGACACTTCATAGGCCGGCAGGCCGCGCGCGGCGGTGATCTCCTGCGTCGCTTCGTAGAGATCGGCAGCGCGCTCGTCGTCCGGCACGACCAGCTTGCCGAGCCGATGCAGGTCGAAGAAGCGCGTGCCTTCCTCAATCGTCAGTTGGTAGAGCGACAGATGGTCGGCGGCGAGCGCGATCGCTTCGTCCAGCTCCTTCTCCCAAGCCTCGACCGTCTGGTTCGGCCGGGCATAGATCAGGTCGAAAGACAGACGCGGAAAGGTAACGCGGGCCAGTTCGATCGCGCGACGCGCCTCGGCGACATCGTGCAGCCGCCCGAGGAAGCGCAGGTCCGGATCGTTGAGCGCCTGCACGCCGAGCGAGACACGGTTGACGCCCGCCGCGCGATAGCCGCGAAAACGCTCCGCCTCGACCGAGGATGGGTTCGCCTCCAGCGTCACCTCGATGCCGTCCGGCACGCGCCACAGGCGCGCGACGGCATCGAGCAGCGCGCCCACGGTCGCCGGCTCCATGAGCGACGGCGTGCCGCCGCCCAGAAAGATCGAAGTGACGTCGCGCGGACCCGTGCGGTCGCGAAATCGCGCCAGCTCCCTCGCGAAGGCGGCGGCGTACTGAGCCTGGTCCGGCGGTTGGTGGCGCACATGCGAATTGAAATCGCAATACGGACACTTCGCCGCGCAGAATGGCCAGTGCAGATAAACGCCGAAACCCGGCTCGGACATCGGCGTCAGCTTCGTTCCCCAAGCCGCGCCTCGGCGAATTTCTTGAACGCCCGCGCGCGGTGCGAGGTCGCGGTCTCCATGCCCGGCTTCCAGCCGTGCTTCTCCTCGGCGGTCATCTCCCCGAAGGTACGCCGATGACCGTCCGGCAGGAAGACCGGGTCGTAGCCGAAGCCGCTCGTCCCGCGCGGCGGCCAGACGAGTGTGCCTTCCGCCTCGCCGCGATAGTATTCGGCCTCCCCATCGGGGAAGCACAGGCAGATGACGGCGACGAAACGGCCGGTGCGTTGGTTCGCGCCGGTCGCGCCGGCTGCCTGCATGGCGGCCTCGGTCTTTTCCATCGCCATCATGAAGTCGCGCGACCCGTCCGGCTTCGTCGCCCAGTCGGCTGTATAGACGCCGGGCTGGCCGCCGAGCGCATCGACCACCAGGCCGGAGTCGTCGGACAGGGAAGGCAGCCCCGTCGCCAGCGCCGCGGCGAAAGCCTTGATATAGGCGTTCTCCTCAAAGGTGGTGCCGGTCTCCTCCGGTTCGGGCAGACCGAATTCCTTAGCCGACTTCGCCTCGAGCCCGAACGGCCCGAGCAGGTCGGCGAATTCCGCCAGCTTGCCGGCATTGTGGCTGGCGACGACGATGCGTGTGCCGAGCGGTCTCATGTCAGCCCCCAGATCGACGGGTTGGCGAATTCGAGCGAATTGCCCGACGGATCGCGGAAATAGATCGACCGGCCGCCCTTCGGCCATTCGAATTCGGCTTCGATGGCGACGCCATGCTCAGCCAGCCGCGCTTTCCAGGCATCGATCTCGGCCTCTGTCGCCGCGAAGCAAAGATGCCCGTCGCCGGTCGCACCGTGCGGCGGCACGGGAAGACGCGCATCCGGATGCGGCGGCTCGCGCGTCGCCTCGGCATTGAACAGCAGCACGACCGACTGGCCGCAGCGGAAGAAGAGGTGCCGGCCCGGCGCTTTGCCCGCCGGCTCAAGGCCCAGCACCGAGCCGTAGAAGTGCTCCGCCGCGTCGAGATCGGTCACATAGAGCGCGGATTCGAGGACGCGGGCCGGTGTCACGCCGCTACCCGATCGCCATCTTCTGAAGGTCGACCAGACGGGCGATGCCCTTCTTCGCCAGCGCCATCAGGGCGGCGAACTCGTCTTCCGAAAACGGGACGCCCTCGGCGGTGCCCTGAATCTCGACGATGCCGCCCTTGCCGGTCATGACGAAATTCGCGTCCGTGCCAGCGGACGAATCCTCCAGATAGTCAAGGTCGAGCACCGGCACGCCATCATGGATGCCGCAGGAGATCGCCGCGACATGGTCCTTCAGCACCTTGGACACATCGACCATCTTCCGGGCCGCCATCCAGGTCAGGCATTCGTGCAGCGCGACGAAACCGCCGGTGATCGACGCGGTGCGCGTGCCGCCATCCGCCTGGATGACGTCGCAGTCCACCGTGATCTGCACCTCGCCCAGCGCCTGCATATCGACCACGGCGCGCAACGAACGGCCGATCAGACGCTGAATTTCCAGCGTGCGGCCACCCTGCCTGCCGCTGGAGGCCTCGCGGCGCATGCGGTCGCCGGTCGAGCGCGGCAGCATGCCGTATTCCGCCGTCACCCAGCCCTTGCCCGTGTTGCGCATCCAGCCCGGCACCTTCTCCTCTAGGCTGGCCGTGCACAGCACATGCGTGTCGCCGAATTTCACCAGACACGAGCCTTCGGCGTGTTTGGAAACGCCGCGCTCGAAGGAGATGGCGCGCATTTCGTCGGGCTGGCGCTTGGAGGGACGCATGAAGAACCTTTCGTTCGGGATGCGGGCTTGTATCGGGAAGCGCCCCGAGGGGCAACTGCAGCAACCGCGCCTTCCAGCGACGTTGCGCCCCAACGCGCGCCGCATATATTTGTGGGCAGGACCATGACGAAACCTGTGATCGACCAGAACCTCCAATCGCTCGATGCGCGCTCGCGCGATATCTTTCGCGCGATCGTTGAAACCTATCTGCGCGACGGCGAGCCGCTCGGCTCGCGCAATCTGTCGCGCATGCTGCCGGCGACCCTGTCGCCCGCGACGATCCGCAACGTGATGAGCGATCTGGAGCAGCTCGGTCTTATTTACGCACCGCATATTTCGGCCGGCCGCTTACCCACCCAGCGGGGGCTGCGCCTGTTCGTCGATTCTTTTCTGGAGGTCGGTGACCTGTCGGGCGAGGAGCGCCGCGTCATCGAGGCGCAGATCAGGGCGTCGGGCTCGTCGGCGACGTTCGAGCAGACGCTCACGGAGGCCAGCCAGATGCTGTCGGGCCTGTCGCGCGGCGCCGGCCTCGTCGTGGCGACGAAGAACGAGGTGCCGTTGCGCCACCTCGAATTCGTTCAGCTCGACCCGGCCCGTGCGCTCGCCGTGCTGGTGTCGCAGAACGGCGATGTCGAGAACCGCGTCATCGAACTGCCGCCCGGCGTGACGCTGTCGCAACTGACCGAAGCCTCCAACTTCATCAATGCGCATATTTCCGGCCGCACGCTCGCCGAAGCCCGCGCCGAGATCGAGCGGCTGAAGGCCGAGACGCGCACCGCGCTCGACGCGCTATCCCAGGATCTGGTCGACCGCGGCCTGGCCGTGTGGTCCGGCGGCAATGGGGGCCTGCCGGCCCAATTGATCGTATCGGGCCGGGCCAATCTGCTGGAGAACGTCACCGCGCAGGCCGATATCGACCTGCTGCGCCATCTGTTCCAGGATCTCGAGACCAAGGATGGCCTGACGCAACTGCTCGACCTCGCGGAAGCCGGATCGGGCGTGCGCATCTTCATCGGCTCGGAGAACAAGCTGTTTTCGCTGTCCGGCTCGTCGCTGGTGGTCGCCCCCTATCGCGACAAGGATTCGCGCGTCATCGGCGCGCTCGGCGTGATCGGGCCGACCCGGCTGAACTATGCGCGCATCGTTCCGATGGTCGATTACACGGCGCAGCTCATCAGCCGAATGCTGCGCTAACCCTTGATTTTTGGGCCGCCAGCATCGATATCCGGCGCAACTCACAGACAATTGAACGCAGGACCACGCGATGAGCGACAAGCCCGAATACGAACCCATGGACGAGCCGTCCGATGCCGCGCCCCAGGGCGCGCCGGATGCGGACTACGAGGCCTTCATGCGCCTCGTCAAAGAAAACGAAGAACTGAAGGACCGCGCGCTGCGCCTCGCGGCCGAAATGGAAAATCTCCGCCGACGCACGCAGCGCGACGTCGCCGACGCACGCAGCTACGGCGTCACCAATTTCGCGCGCGACATGCTGACCGTCTCCGACAATCTGCGCCGTGCGCTCGACGCGGTCGGCGAGGAGGCCAAGGCGGGCGCCGACGCCTCCTTCAAGGCGCTGATCGAGGGCGTCGACATCACCGAGCGCGGCTTGCTGTCGGCGCTGGAGCGGCATGGCGTGCGCAAGCTGGCGCCGCAGGGCGAAAAATTCGACCCGAACTTCCATCAGGCGATGTTCGAAGTGCCGAACCCCGCCGTGCCGAACGGCACCGTCGTGCAGGTGGTGCAGGAAGGCTATTCGATCGGCGACCGTGTGCTGCGCCCCGCCATGGTCGGCGTCGCGCGCGGCGGCCCGAAGAGCGCCGCCCCGGACGCCGCCGAGCCGGGCCCGGTCAACGAACAGGCCGAGAAGGACGCGTGAGAAGGGCAATAAGGCAGTAAGGCAAACAGGGTAGTAGGGATCGATACTTGTTGTCGTCCTATTGCCTTACTGCCCTACTGCCTTATTGCCTTTCTTCATGAACCCCATCCTCGCCCTCGACTATGCCGGTGTCGCGGTCTTTGCCGCCACGGGCGCGCTGGCAGCGTCGCGAAAACAGCTCGACATCATCGGCTTCCTGTTTCTCGCCGGCATCACCGGCGTCGGCGGTGGCACGGTGCGCGACCTGATCCTCGGCCAGGCGCCGGTCTTCTGGGTCAGGGAGCCGGACTACATCCTGATCTGCGCCGTCGTGGCGGTGGTGGTGTTCTTCACCGCCCATCTGGTCGAAAGCCGCTGGAAGGTGCTGCTGTGGCTCGATGCGATCGGGCTGTCCGCCTATTGCGTCATGGGCGCCGACAAGGGGCTCGACGCCACGGGTTCGCCCTGGGTCGCGCTGGTGACCGGCGTGCTGACCGCGACCTTCGGCGGCATTTTACGCGACGTCATCGCCGGCGAGCCATCGGTCCTGATGCGGCCGGAGATCTACGTCACCGCGGCGCTGACCGGCGCAGGCATGTATACGCTTTTGATCCTGCTCGGTTTTCCGGTCGCAGTCGCCGCCCTGATCGCCGCGCCGGCGGCTTTTCTCGTGCGCGGCGGTGCGTTGTGGTTCGGCTGGAGCTTTCCGGGCTATCGCGCCCGCCCCGGCCGGCGACCCGAGGATATCCCGTAGGGGCCGTTTTTAGCCACAATTGCTGTCCAGAAATGGTTGGCGGAACCGTCAGGCGCGGTCCGCATTCATGAAGCGGCGGGGGTCGTGGAGGCGGGCGTGCCAACCTGCAGGACGCATATCGTATTGGCCGGCGCGATGATCGCCGGCATTGCAGCCGGGTCGTCTATCGCCGCGGCGCAGGATATCGTGCGCCAGCCCTTGCCCGCGCCGTCCATGCCTGAGGCGACCCAACCGCAGATTACCGCCGAACCGTCCGGAACGTTGCCCGAAGCCGCTGCTGTCGAGCCGGCTCCGCTTGAAGCGCCCGCCCCGCCGGAAATGGCCGGCGCAGCGGGTCTTGAGCAGCATCTGAACCATGTGCAGGACATCCTGACCGATCAGGAAAATGTCGATCCGAATGCCGTGAAGCAGGCCGAGGAGCTCGACTGGAGCCAGGCACCTGTCGATGTGGTCGACGGTGATTTCCCGGCGCAGCACGACGCCGAGAGCAAGATCGGCTGGGTCGCACCGGGCAAGAAGGACGACAAGCCCAAGGTTCGCAAGCCGAAGGTCGACCTGAAGGAAATGACCCGGGTCAAGCTGAACGAGAAAGGCTCGACCGTGCTCGACCTGACCAAGGGCCGGGTCATCCACCGCTTCTGATCAGAGCAACCCGACCTGCTGCGCGGCCTCGCGCAGGTTTTCGCGCGGCCGCGGGCCGATCTGCTGGATGACCAGTCCGGCCGCCAGCGATCCGAGCTTGCCGCAGACATCCAGCGGCTTGCCGGCCGTATAGCCGAACAGGAAACCCGCCGCGTAGAGATCGCCCGCGCCGGTCGTGTCGACCAGCTTCGAAATCGTCGTCGCCTGGATATCGACCGTCTCGTCGCCGCGCACGATCACCGAACCCTTTTCGGAGCGGGTGACGGCCGCCAGCTTGCAGTCCTTGCGGATCGCATCCAGCCCGTCTCGCCAGGACGAGGTCTGGTAGAGCGATTTCAGCTCGCTTTCATTGGCGAAGACGATGTCGACAGTGCCGGAGCGCATGAGGTCGAGGAATTCGTCGCGGTAGCGGTCGACGCAGAAGGAATCGGACAGCGTCATCGAGACCTGCCGGCCCGCCGCATGGGCATGCGCCGCCGTCAGGCGGATCGCCTCCTTGGCGCGCGGCGGATCCCACAGATAGCCCTCGAAATAGGTGACCTTCGCGCCCTTGGCCTTGTCCTCCTCGACATCCTCGGGACCGAGTTCGACGCATGCGCCGAGATAGGTGTTCATCGAGCGTTCGCCGTCCGGCGTGACGAAGATCATCGAGCGCGCCGTCGGCGGTGGGCCACCGAGCGCCTGCGTGTCGAAGGCGACGCCCTGGGCATGGATGTCGTGCCGGAAGATATCGCCGAGCCCGTCGCGGGCGATCTTGCCGAAATAGGCCGCACGGCCGCCGAAGCTGGCGATGCCCGCGGCCGTGTTGCCGGCGCTGCCGCCCGACGCCTCGATCGCCGGACCCATGCGCTTGTAGAGCAGTTCGGCCCGCTCGGCGTCGATCAGGTTCATCGCGCCCTTGATGATGGCGTTGTCGACAAGGAACGCCTCATCGCAGCGCGCGATGATGTCCACGATCGCGTTGCCGATGCACAGCACGTCATACTGGGTCATGAAACAGTCCGGAAATGCAGCCTTCGCAGACCGGTTAAGCGGCGCGAACGACGATTGCAAGTCTTGACCGCGAAGGCTTCTCCGGCAACGAATGGGCGGAGCCGGCCACGCCGGACAATGAGGAAACTGCCCATGACGACCAGCAAAAAGCCCGGACGCGGCCGGATCTACGACTCGATCACGCAGACCATCGGCGACACGCCGCTGGTGCGGCTCGACAAATTCGCGCGCGAGAAGGGGGTCGCGGCAAAGCTCCTCGCCAAGCTCGAATTCTTCAACCCGATCGCCAGCGTCAAGGATCGCATCGGCGTCGCCATGATCGAGGCGATGGAAGCCGACGGCCGCATCAAGCCGGGCAAGACCACGCTGGTCGAGCCGACCTCGGGCAATACCGGCATCGCGCTCGCCTTCGCCGCGGCCGCCAAGGGCTACCGCTTGATCCTGACCATGCCGGAGACCATGTCGGTCGAGCGCCGCAAGATGCTGGCGCTGCTCGGCGCAGAGCTGGTGCTGACCGAAGGCGCGAAGGGCATGAAGGGGGCGATCGCCAAGGCCGAGGAACTGACCGCCACGATTCCCGACGCGGTCATCCCGCAGCAGTTCGAGAACCCCGCCAATCCCGAAATCCACCGCCACACCACGGCGGAAGAGATATGGAACGACACCGACGGCGCAGTCGACATCCTTGTTTCCGGCATCGGCACAGGCGGCACCATCACCGGCGTCGGCCAGGTGCTCAAGGCGCGCAAGCCCGGCGTTCGCATCGTCGCGGTCGAGCCGGAAGCGTCGCCGGTCCTGTCGGGCGGACAGCCCGGCCCGCACAAGATCCAGGGCATCGGCGCTGGCTTTGCGCCGAAGGTGCTGGATACGTCGGTCTATGACGAGATCGTCACCGTCTCCAACGAGGACGCCTTCGCCAATGCGCGGCTCGTGGCGCGGCTGGAGGGCGTGCCGGTCGGCATTTCCTCGGGCGCGGCGCTGCAGGCCGCCGCGATCGTCGGCAGCCGCAAGGAGAACGCCGGAAAGACCATCGTGGTCATCATCCCGTCCTTCGCCGAGCGCTATCTGTCGACGGCGCTGTTCGACGGTCTGGGCTGAACGATCTCGCCGTGACCGAGCCACGCTATGTCTTCGCGCCGCCGGCAGGTCCGGCGGTCGCCATTGCAGGCGCGCCGGACCTGTTTCCGGTGCGCCGCATCTTCTGCGTCGGCCGCAATTACGCGGCGCATGCGCGCGAGATGGGCAAGGACCCCGACCGCGAACCGCCCTTCTTTTTCACCAAACCGGCCGACGCGGTCGTGGCCGGCGGCGCGACGATCCCCTACCCGCCGCTGACGGCGAACCTGCATTTCGAGGGCGAGTTCGTCGTCGCGATCGGCAAGGGCGGCGCGGACATTCCGCCCGGCGACGCGCTCGATCACGTCTTCGGCTACGCCGCCGGCAATGATCTGACCCGGCGCGATCTGCAGAACGTCGCCAAGGAGATGGCGCGGCCATGGGATTGGGCAAAGGCCTTCGACCGGTCCGCCGTCTGCGGGCCGATCGCCCGGGCCGCGGATATCGGCCATCCCGCATCCGGAACGATCCGCACATTGGTCAATGGCGTCGAGAAGCAGCGCGGCGATCTCGCCGACATGATCTGGCCGGTGGCGGACGTCATCGCCTTCCTGTCGCAGGCCGTGCGCGTCGAACCGGGCGATCTGATCTTCACCGGCACGCCCGCCGGCGTCGGCGCGCTCGCGCCGGGCGATGTCTGCACCGTCGAGATCGACGGACTTCCGCCCGCAAGCGTCACGATTGCGCCGTTTGCGTCCGCCGCCGCAACACGATAAGCGGTAGCCCGCAAAGCCGCCGCCGCGCAGGATTTTTTCGATGAACCAGCCTCTTCCGCCCAATTCGTTTCGGACTGGCCCTGACGATTCCGGGATGTTCGGGTTGTTCGGGGGCCGGTTTGTGGCGGAGACGCTAATGCCCTTGATCCTCGATCTGGAGGAGCATTGGGCGAAGGCGAAGGTGGACCCGGAGTTCCAGGCGGAGCTGAAGGCGCTGTCGACGTATTATGCGGGACGGCCGTCGAAGCTGTATTTCGCCGAGGGCCTGACACGCCATCTTCGTGACGTCGCCTCGGCCAGGGGGTTGGACGGCGGCGCCAAGGTGTTCTTCAAGCGCGAGGATTTGAACCACACCGGCTCGCACAAGATCAACAACTGCCTCGGGCAGATCCTGCTGGCCAGGCGCATGGGCAAGAAGCGCATCATCGCCGAGACGGGCGCGGGCCAGCACGGCGTGGCCTCGGCCACCGTGTCGGCCCGGTTCGGATACCCCTGCGTGGTCTATATGGGCGCCACCGACGTCGAGCGGCAGAAGCCGAACGTGTTTCGCATGAAGCTGCTGGGAGCGGAGGTCAGGCCCGTCTCGTCGGGCCATGGCACCCTGAAGGATGCGATGAACGAGGCGCTGCGGGACTGGGTGACCAATGTCGAGGACACCTATTACCTGATCGGCACGGCGGCGGGCCCGCATCCCTATCCGGAACTGGTGCGCGACTTCCAGTCGGTGATCGGGACGGAAGCGCGCGAACAGATGCTGGAGCAGGAAGGCAGGCTGCCGGACGTCATCATCGCGGCGGTGGGCGGCGGCTCGAACGCGATCGGCCTGTTCCATCCGTTCCTCGACGACAGGCAAGTGAGGATCATCGGCGTCGAGGCGGGCGGCCGCGGGCTGGACGGCGTCGAGCACTGCGCCTCGATGAATGCGGGCCGGCCGGGCGTGCTGCATGGCAACCGCACCTATCTCTTGCAGAACGAGGACGGGCAGATTTTGGACGGCCATTCGATCTCGGCGGGGCTGGACTATCCCGGCGTCGGGCCGGAGCATTCCTGGCTCAGGGATACCGGCCGGGTCGAATACGTCCCGATCCTCGACGACGAGGCGCTGGACGCCTTCCAGCTCTGCACCAGGGTCGAGGGCATCATCCCGGCGCTGGAATCGGCCCATGCGATCGCCCACGCCGTCAAGCTCGCGCCGACCATGGCCAAGGACCAGACCATCATCGTCAACCTCTCGGGCCGCGGCGACAAGGACGTGCACACGGTGGCGAAGATGATGGGCATGGAGATTTGACGATGACCGACAGCCTCTCCACCTCTCCCACCCGCATCGACCGGCGCATGAAGAAGCTGAAGGGTGAGGGCCGGCCCGCGCTCGTCACCTACTTCATGGGCGGCGATCCCGACTACGACACCTCGCTTGCCATCATGCGCGCCCTGCCGCGCGCCGGCGCCGACATCATCGAGCTCGGCATGCCCTTCTCCGACCCGATGGCCGACGGCCCGGCGATCCAGGCGGCCGGCCTGCGGGCGCTCAAATCCGGCCAGACGCTGGCGAAAACCCTCCAGATGGCGGCCGACTTCCGCAAGATCGACGACGAGACCCCCATCGTCATGATGGGCTATTACAACCCGATCTACATCTACGGCGTCGACCGCTTCCTCACAGACGCCAGACAAGCCGGCGTCGACGGCCTCATCGTCGTCGACCTCCCTCCCGAAATGGACACCGAACTCTGCATCCCTGCGCTGAAGGCGGGGGTGAATTTCATTCGCATGGTGTCGTCCACTGCGAGCGACGAACGGCTCAAGAATCTGCTCGGCCGCGCCAGCGGATTTGTCTACTGCGTCACGTCGCACGGGCCGACCGGTCTTGCCGTTCCCGACCCGGACAAGGTGCGGGAAATGGTCGGCCGTGTGCGTGCGCATACGTCATTGCCCGTCTGTGTCGGTTTCGGAATCAAGACGCCGGACGACATCCGCGTGTTCGGCGAGATCGCAGATGGTCTGGCGATCGGCACCGAGATCGTTCGCACCCTGGAGCGCGGCGTCGAGGCAGGGGAGCCGGCGCAGATGATCAGCGCCTTCGTGGCCGATCTCCGCCGCGCCGCGCACGACGTATCGACCGCTTCGCCCTAGGCTGAATCGACACTCATCGCATCCATATCAAAGCGTCGGCGAGTTGGGGGAATGCGAGGAACGTCAACGCGGAATTGAATCCTGAATGTCGATTGGCCCTAGTGCAAGCCGAATTCGCGCAAAAGCTCTTCACGATAGCGCACGAAACGACCCTCGCTTCGGTCGCGCGGTCGTGGCAGGTCGATGTCGAGAAGGCGCGCGCTTCGCCCGCTCTCCTTCGGCAGGATCAGCACGCGGTCGGCTAGATAGACGGCCTCTTCCAGATCATGCGTGACGATCACCATCGTCACTTTCTCCTCGGCCCAGATGCGGGAGAGTTCCTCCTGCATTCGGATCTTTGTCATGGCGTCCAGCGCGCCGAACGGCTCGTCGAGCAGCAGGATTTCCGGATCGACGGTGAGCGCGCGGGCGATGCCGACGCGTTGCGCCATGCCGCCCGAGAGCTGGCGCGGGTAGGCGTCGGCGAAGTCGGCAAGGCCGACCAGCGAGAGATAGCGGCGCGCGTGCTGCTCGGCGGCCGACCGTTGTGCGCCCCGCGTCTCCAGCCCGAAGGCGACATTGCCGAGCACGGTCAGCCAGGGCAGCAGTCGCGGTTCCTGGAAGATCACGGCCCGGTCGGTGCCGACGCCGGTAACCGCATTGCCGTCGATCAGCACGGCGCCGCTGTCGGCGCGGTCGAGGCCCGCGAGGATACGCAAAAGCGTCGTCTTGCCTGACCCGCTCGCGCCGACGATCGCCAGGCATTCGCCGGGGCGGATGGTCAGGTCGAGGCCCTTGAGGACGTTGAGCGCGCGCCCGTTGATGGCGAAGGACTTGGAGAGGTCACGTATCGTGACCTCTCCACCGCGGAACTGTTCAGCCGTTTGCATCGCCTGTCTCAGTTTGATGTGGTCGTTGCGTTGGGCTGGAACAGCAGGTCCGCCGCCTTCAGCTTGCCTTTCGGCAGGCTGCCGTCCCGCTCGAGCGTCTCGATCCAGAAGCCGAGGTCGCGGTCCACCGCCTGGGCGCCCGGCCGAAGCCCGAAGCCGGTCCAGTGTTTGGCGAGCTCGGCGTTCTCGCCGCGCTTTTCGAGAATGCCGGCAAGGACCTTCTTCGCCTCTTCGGGGTTCTCGCGCGACCAGTCGGCGGCGCGGGTCGCCTGCTGGACGAAATCGTGCGCGGCCTCGGGATGCTTGGCGATGAAGTCGCGGCGCAGGACGATGAAGCCGCCGGCAATCTCGCCCAGAACGTCGGTGTCGTCGAAGACGGCGCGCACGCCGCCGTTCTGGCGCAGGACGCCTTCGAACGTGGCCTGCCAGTAGCCGACGCCGGCGATGTCCACCTGTTTCGAGCGCAATGTCTGTTCGAGCTGCGGTCCCGGCACGACGATCAGGTTCGCCGCGTTCTGGGGCAGGTTCACCTGGTGCAGCGCCTCGCGCACCGTGTAGTCGAGATGGGCGCCGAGCGTGTTCACCGCGATCGATTTGCCGGCGATATCGGCGATGGTTTTGATCGGGCTGTCCTCGAGCACATAGAAGATGCTCTGCACCTTGTCGTTGATGCCGTTCGACGGATAGGCGGCGATGAAATCATTGCCGCCGGCGATCGAGTTGAGAACCGCCGCCGTGGCGGCTGAGCCGAGGTCGACATCGCCGGACGCCAGCGCGAACAGCGAAGCCGGGCCGCCCTGCGCGTAGCCGACATTTTCGAGCGTGATGCCGAGATCCTTGTAGTAACCGAGTTCCTCGGCCAACTCATGCGGAGAGACGCTGCCCTGGCTCGCGAGATAGCGGAACGTCACCGCATCGGCGCCGAGCGCATGGCTGGTCACGCTGGCTGCGAGGAAGCCACCGGCAAGGAGCGCACGGGGAATTCGGAATTTCGGCAGGCGGAGCTTGAGCATAGACATGGTCATGGACCTTTCTGGTTTGTGGTCAGGGAGAGTTTTTCAGACGGCTGCTTCGTTCCAGCGGCAGAGCCGCCGCTGAAGAAGGACCAGGGCATAGTTGGCGGCGAGCCCGAGCGCCGCGAGAAGAAGGATCGCCGCGAACATCAGCGGGATCTGGAAGTTGTACTGGGCATTCATCACCTGAAAGCCGATGCCCTTGTTGGCCCCGATCATCTCCGACGCGATGAGCAGCAGCAGCGCGGTGGTGGCGCTGAGCCTCAGCCCGACGAAGATCGACGGAACGGCGGCGGGCAGCACGACGCGGCGAAAGACCGTGAGCCGCGACGCGCCATAGACGCGCGCCATCTCGATCAGTTTCGGATCGACCTCCTTCACGCCGCTGATCGTGTTCAGCAGCAGCGGGAAGAGCGTCGCCCAGAAGATGACGAATACTTTCGAGCTTTCACCCAGCCCGAGCAGCAGGATGAAGACGGGGTAGAGCGCCAGCGCCGAGGTCTGCCTGAAGAGTTGCAGGATGGGGTCGAGTGCGCGTTCGACCGAACGGATTTGACCCATGAAGAGGCCGAGCGGGATCGCGACAATCAGCGCGCCGGCGAAGGCGAGACCAGAGCGCTGCAGGCTGATGGCGATGTCGTCCAGCAGGGCGCCGCCGACAATGCCCTTCCAGAGCGCGGACAGAATCGCGTCGAGAGAGGGAAACACGGCGGGGTTCGACCAGCCGAGCAGGCTCGACACCTGCCAGAGCGCGAGGAAACCGATCAGGACGCCGTAGCGGGCAAGCCCCTGTGTCAAGGTCGCAGTCGCGCGGTTGGCGAGATCGCCGGCGTAGCGTGCGCCATTGCCGGGACCGAAGCTGGCGGGGCGGCGTTCGATGTGCTGAAGCGTCATCTGCCCTCTCCCTATTCGGCGGCCAGCAGGCGCGTGCGCGCTGCGGTCCATGGATTGACCGGGCGCGGCAGGCCGAGGTTTTCGCGCAGCGTGCGGCCTTCATAGGCCGTGCGGAAAAGGCCGCGGCGCTGCAGTTCGGGAATGACGAGGTCGACGAAATCGTCGAGCGCGCCAGGCAGCCACGGCGGCAGGATGTTGAAGCCGTCGGCAGCCTCGTTGTGGAACCAGTTCTCCAACTGGTCGGCGACCTGCTCGGCCGTCCCGACGATCGTATAATGGCCGCGCGCGGTGGCGATCCATTCGTAGAGCTGGCGGATCGTGAAGCCGTGCTCATCGGCGATCTGCCGGATCAGCGCCTGCCTGCTCTTCATGCCTTCCGTTTCGGCGCTTTTCGGCAACGGCCCGTCCAGCGGATAGCCGCGAATATCGAGCGTGCCGCCCGCCAGGCCATTGAGCAGGGCAACCCCGTCATCCGGAAGGATCAGGTCGGTGAGCTGCCGGTACTTGGCTTTCGCCTCGGCCTCCGTTCGGCCGACGAACGGCGCGACGCCGGGCATGATCAGCGTATGGTTCGGATCTCGCCCTGCCGCTGCAACGCGGGCCTTGATGTCCCGGTAGAACTCCTGCGCCGAGGCGAGATTCTGATGGGCCGTGAAGATCACTTCCGCGGAATGGGCGGCCAGTCCGCGGCCGTCCTCGGACTGGCCGGCCTGGACGACGACCGGATGACCCTGGACCGGGCGCGGCACGTTCAGCGGACCTTTCACGCTGAAATGCTCGCCCTTGTGGTCGACGTCATGGAGCTTCGCTTTGTCGTAGAAGACGCCGCTCTCCTTGTCGCGGATGAAGGCGTCGTCCTCCCAGCTATCCCAGAGCGCCTTCACCACCTCGACGTGCTCGCGGGCGCGCCGGTAGCGGCTGGCGTGCGGCGGCTGGGTGTCGAGGTTGAAATTGCGCGCGGTATCGTCGCCGGCCGAGGTGACGACATTCCACCCGGCGCGGCCGTTGGAGAGTAGGTCGAGCGAGGCGAATTTGCGCGCCAGGCTGTAGGGTTCCTCATAGGTGGTGGAGGCGGTCGCGATGAAGCCGATATGGGTCGTAAGCGGGGCAAGGGCTGCGAAGAGCGTCACCGGTTCGAAGCCGGCGATCTTTGCGTTGCCGCCCTCCTTGGCGCCGAGCCCGACGGTCAGATTGTCGGCCAGGAAATAGGCGTCGAACAGCCCGCGTTCGGCGGTCAGCGCCAGGCGCTTGTGGAACTCGAAGTTCGTCGCCCCGTCGGCCGGCGCGTCGGGATGGCGCCAGGCCGCGATGTGCTGTCCACCGCCGGGCAAAAAGGCGCCGAGTTTGATTTGTCGGGTCATCGCATTGTCCTTCGAAAGAGCGGTTGGGGTTGTCATGCGGCCAGGCCGACACGCACCGGTCGCTGGGCGGAAACGGGCGCTGGGGTCAGGGAGGAGGCTGCCTGCGCGCCGGCGACGAGTCGGGCTGCTTCGGCGACGGCCTGCGCGGTGCGGGCGCGAAGCGCATCCGATGAAATCCGCCCGTCGGTAAAGTCGCGCTCGGATGCATAGATGCCGGTCGGAACGGTCAGGGCTTCAAAGAAGCCGAACAGCGGCCTCAACTGATGCTCGATGATCAACGAATGACGGTCGCCGCCGCCCGTAGCCGCCAGAACGACGGGCCTGCCCTTCAGCGCGGCCGGATCGAGCAGGTCGAAGAAATGCTTGAACAGGCCCGTGTAGCTTCCCTTGTAGGTCGGCGAGCCGACGACGAGGACCGCCGCCTCCTCCAGCCGGTCGACAAGGCTGCGCGCCGACGGCTCGAGGTCGCCTGGCCTGCGCGCCGCGCCGAAGGACGGTCCGAGGTCTTCGATGTCGAACGTCAGCGCCAGCGCGCCGATGTCGTGTGCGATCTCGCTGGCGATGTGATCGACAAACGCACGCGTCTTCGATGGGCGCGTGATGTTCCCCGATATGCCTACGACGAGCTTTTGAGACATGCCTTGACTCCTTTCATTCCGTGCAAATACTAAATCTACAAAATCAGTAGACAAAAGCCCGCGGGATTCTAAATAGCCGGGAGCAGGGAGATAATTTTTCCAGAGCCCCGGAACCTCTCATGAGGCCAGTGGACGCAGCAATCATATGTCCTGAAGTGTCCGTTCCGCGCCTACGGAATTCGGAGAAATGGCTTGTTTATCAATTCTGTAGAGATTAGATACGGACAGGCCGCTGCGCCGGGCGCGCACCGATCGAGGCGGCCGATCGTGACAACAGGCGGCGGCACACGCCGTATCTCGGGACAGCCTTCGACACATGCTTACGAGAAAAGGCAAATATGGCCTGAAGGCATTGGTCTATCTCGCATATCTGCAGCCCGGCCAGTTCAACCTGGTCGGCGACATCGCGGCGAAGAACAATATTCCAAAGAAGTTCCTCGACGCCATTTTGGGCGAATTGCGCAATGCCGGGTTCGTCCAGAGCCGGAAGGGCAAGGTCGGCGGCTATCGGCTTGCTCGGCCGGCGCGCGAGATCATGGTGGGCCATGTTGTGCGCGTGCTCGATGGACCGCTGGCGCCGATCGCCTGCGCCAGCCGCACGCGCTACGAGCGTTGCGAGGATTGCGACGAGACGACGTGTCAGGTGCGTCATCTGATGTTCGAGGTTCGTCAGGCGGTGGCGGATGTGCTCGACAATCGCAGCCTCGCGGAGATGCGCGACATCGTCGGGGACGACGAACTGGCGGCAATCATCAAATATCAGAACTGATCGGGCAGGAGGCGCGCGCGTGAGCGCGGGCAACTCCATCGTCGTGATCGGCGGCGGGGCCAGCGGCGTCATTCTCGCCGCGCAGTTGCTGCGTTCGTCCGATCCGTCGCTGCGCGTGACGCTGATCGAGAAGCAATCCGAATTCGGCCAGGGTTTCGCCTATTCGACGAATCTGCCCGTCCACCTGCTCAATGTCAGCGCCCTTGGCATGAGCGCGCTCGATGACGATCGAGAGCATTTCTGGCGCTGGCTCAAAGGCCGGAATCTGCTTCCCGACGAGCCGGGGCCGTTTTATGCGCCGCGCAGCCTCTATGGGGAATATCTGCGGGAACTGCTCGACGAGATCGCCGCACAGGAGCCTGTCCGTCTTCGTCTGGTCAACGCCGAGGCCGTGACGCTTACGCCTGCATCGGCCGGGGTTGAGGTGGGGCTCGCAAACGGCGTCAGCATAATCGCCCGCAAGGCCGTGCTGGCTGCGGGCCATGACAGGGGACCCGCGGCCGGACAGGACCACGCGAGGCGCATTGAGCTCGAACCTCCGGGCGACCCCTCATCGACCGTCATGATCCTGGGCACGGGGCTCAGCATGGCGGACGCCTGGCTGACGCTCCAGCACAGGGGCCATCAAGGCAATGTCATTGCGCTTTCGCGGCGCGGGCGCATGCCGATGCCGCATCGCCCGAGCAAGCCGATAACGCTCGACAGCGCCGAAATCCCTCTCGGCACCGAGTTGTCCTATTTCATGCGCTGGTTCCGCGGCCTCGTCGATGCGTCGAAGGAGGCGGGCGGCGACTGGCGCGATGTCATCGATGGGCTGAGACCCTTCAACCAGAAGATCTGGCAGAACTGGCCTGAAGGCGCGAAGCGCCGGTTCCTCGAACATACCAAGGCGTGGTGGGACATTCACCGCCACCGCATGCCGCCCACCGTTCATCAGCAGGTGTCGGCCGCCGTCGCGACAGGGCAATTGACGCTCGTCGCCGGCCGGCTGCTCAAGGTCAGCGGCGAAGACGGCAGCCATGTGGTCGATGTGCAGCGGCGGCACTCCCGATGCATCGAAAAGTTTCGCGTGGCCCGGATCTATGATTGCACGGGAATCGTGAGGGATGTCTCGAAGGGATCGATCCGGATCGTTCGGTCGTTGATCGATCAGGGCTTTGCCCGGCCTGACCCCCTTCGCATCGGGTTGAATGTCACGACCAACTGCGCCGTCATCGACGCGAACGGGCAGACGTCCGACCGGCTGTACGCCGTCGGTCCGCTGACGCGTGGAACCTTCTTCGAGATCGATGCCGTGCCCGACATCCGGACGCAATGCGCCTGGCTGGCAAGGCAAATTGCTGCGTGAAACGGGCTAAAGCATTCCAGGGCCGATTCTGACCATGGCGCCGCCTGGCTTGGCGCCGCTTCTCGCCCCCACTTGTGGGAGAGAGGTGGCCCGAAGGGCCAGTGAGGGGCTTCGCGTAGTCCTCCAAAAGGGGATGGATTTTACCGCCTTTCGCGGCCGAAACGTTGAAATCGCGCCGATCTGAAAGTTATTTTCGCGCCGACTTATCCGCAGCCCCTCAACCGCCCTTACATTGTTCCCAGCAGCTTGCTTCGGGAACGGGTGTGTACAACCAGCACCCAGGCAAGTGCGGCGTCCAGGACGGTCGCGGGTTGGTTCCCGCGGCTTAGCGAGACGATCGGCCAAGACCTGGGCCTCGGGCAAGTCAGAGCGGGGAGGATCGGAAACGATTCAGGCCCGCCCACCCAGCCGAGGTGAGAAACGCCAGCCGGGCGCGGGAGACCGCGCTACAGTATCAAGTTCAGGAAACCACCGCGCACTTCCGCGTCCGGCTTCCCTCTCCCAACCGGGAGCGTTCTTTGAAGAAACCGAGCCGCTGAACCCGAAAGGGTTTTTCGGCGTGGCTGAAACGCTCCCATACCTTGGCTTTGCTGAAATCGTAGGCAAAGAACGATTTTGCCTATAGAATAGGCGTGTGGATGCGCTTATTTGCGTCACGCTCCGCCCATGAAGTCGAGCGTCCACCGTAACAGATTGATATTGCACGTCACGAAGGCTTCCCGTCGATTTGGCATGCCCTTTGCGTTCTTTGGGTGCGGTGCACAAAAAACGAAAGGGGATGGCGCCATGTTCAAGATTACGACCGCCACACGCCACTTGATCGCCTCGGCGACGATGGCCGCAACGATATCCTTTGCCGGCGTAGCCGGCGCCCAGGACGACACGATCAAGATCGGCATCCTTCATTCCCTGTCGGGCACGATGGCGATCTCCGAGACCACGCTGAAGGACGCCATGCTGATGCTCATCGACGAGCAGAACAAGAAGGGCGGGGTGCTCGGCAAGAAGCTGGAGGCGGTCGTGGTCGACCCCGCTTCCGACTGGCCGCTGTTCGCCGAGAAGGCCCGCGACCTCATCTCCAAGGACAAGGTCGCCGCCGTGTTCGGCTGCTGGACCTCGGTCAGCCGCAAATCGGTGCTGCCGGTCTTCGCCGAGCTGAACAGCCTGCTGTTCTATCCGGTTCAGTATGAGGGCGAGGAGAGCCAGCGCAACGTCTTCTACACCGGCGCCGCGCCGAACCAGCAGGCGATCCCGGCCGTCGATTACCTGATGAGCGAGGACGGCGGTTCCGTGAAGCGCTGGGTGCTCGCCGGCACCGACTACGTCTATCCGCAGACCACCAACAAGATCCTCCAGGCCTATCTGGAAGCGAAGGGCGTGGCCAAGGACGACATCATGGTCAATTACACGCCGTTCGGCCACTCCGACTGGCAGACCATCGTCTCCGACATCAAGAAATTCGGCTCGGCCGGCAAGAAGACGGCGGTCGTCTCGACCATCAACGGCGACGCCAACGTGCCGTTCTACAAGGAGCTCGCCAACCAGGGCATCAAGGCCGAGGACATCCCGGTCGTCGCCTTCTCGGTCGGCGAGGAGGAACTGGCCGGCCTAGACACCGGTCCGCTCGTCGGCCACCTGACCGCCTGGAACTATTTCCAGTCGGTCGACAACGAGGCCAATGCCGAGTTCATCAAGACCTGGCAGGCGTTCACCAAGAACGACAAGCGCGTCACCAACGACCCGATGGAAGCCCACTACATCGGCTTCAACATGTGGGTCGAGGCGGTCGAGAAGGCCGGCACGACCGATCCGGACGCCGTGATCGACTCGATCGTCGGCGTATCCGTGCCGAACCTGTCGGGCGGCTACTCGACCATGATGCCGAACCACCACATCACCAAGCCGGTGCTGATCGGCGAGATCCAGGCCGACGGCCAGATGGAGACGGTGTGGCAGACGTCGGGCCTCGTAGTGGGTGACGAGTGGTCGGACTACCTGCCCGACTCGAAGGACCTGATCGCCGATTGGCGCAAGCCGATGTCGTGCGGCAACTTCAACGTCGTCACCGGCAAGTGCGGCGGTCAAGGCACCAACTAGGCCGCGCGCCAAGGCTTCCGGGCGCCTCCTCCCGCCCGGAAGCCCAATTCATCCGGACCGACGCCATGACCTCGATCAAGACCGTCCTTGCCGCTCTCGTCGCGCTGCTGTGCCTCGCCGGGTCGGCGGCTGCCGATGACGCCGCCATCCGGGCCGGTCTGGCGAAACTGGCGACGGCGAAGGGATTTGCCGAGATCGAAACCGTCGTGCGCGAATTGGGCGCCACCGGCGACCCGGCCGTCGCAAAGCCGCTGGCGGCGCTGGCGGACGGGAACCTCTATGTCCGCAAGTCGGATTCGTCCGTGTTCATCGGCAATGAAGCCGGCGGCTCGCTCGCCCTGCTCGATCCGGTCACCGGCTCCGCGGCGGGAACTGCGGCCAAAGGCGAGATGACCAAGATCCGCGTCAACAATGCCGTGCGCCGCGCCGTTCGCGAGGCGGCGGGTTCGCTGACGCTCGGCGGCGAGGACGCAGCCGCGCGCCTGTCGGCCGCTGATGCCCTGTTCCTGAAACCCGACCCGGACGCGATCGAGGCCCTGGACGCCGCGATTGCCAAGGAAACCGATGCCGCCGCAAAAGCCCGCATGGAACAGGCCCGCGCCGCCGCCGTGCTTGTGTCGGACCGGTCCGAGGCGGAGAAGAGCGCGGCGATCAGGCTGATCGCCGGCCTCGGCAGCCGCGAGGCCCTGAATCTCCTGACGGGTTTCGAGGCGAGCGCATCCGGCGCGCTCAAGGAGCAGGCCGCCGCGGGCATCTCGTCCATCGGCAGCACGCTGATGGCATGGGACGGCGCGCAGAACGTCTGGTACGGAATCTCGCTCGGCTCGGTGCTGCTGCTCGCCGCCATCGGCCTCGCCATCACCTTCGGCGTGATGGGCGTGATCAACATGGCGCATGGCGAAATGGTCATGCTGGGCGCGTACACGACCTTCGTCGTGCAGGAGATGATCCGAAGCTCGGCGCCCGGCCTGTTCGATTGGTCGCTCGCGATCGCTTTGCCCTGCGCCTTCCTCGTCGCGGCGGCGGTCGGGGTGGCGATCGAGCGCGGCGTCATCCGTTTCCTCTACGGGCGGCCGCTCGAAACGCTTCTCGCCACCTGGGGCGTCTCGCTGATCCTGCAGCAGGGCGTGCGCACCATTTTCGGCCCGACCAACCGGGAAGTCGGCAATCCGTCCTGGATGTCGGGCGGCTTCGAGCTCGGGCAGCTCGCCATCACCTGGAACCGGCTGTGGATCGTCGTCTTCTCGCTCGCCGTGTTCGCGCTGCTCCTGTTCATCTCCAACCGCACCGCCTGGGGCCTGCAGATGCGGGCCGTCACCCAGAATCGCCGCATGGCAGCCTCGATGGGCATCCGCACGCCCTGGGTCGACGCGTTCACCTTCGGCCTCGGATCGGGCATCGCCGGAATCGCAGGCGTCGCGCTCAGCCAGATCGGCAACGTCTCGCCCAATCTCGGCCAAGGCTACATCATCGACTCGTTCATGGTCGTGGTCTTCGGCGGCGTGGGCAACCTCTGGGGCACGCTGCTCGGCGCTTTCTCGCTCGGCATCGCGAACAAATTCCTGGAGCCCTATGCGGGCGCGGTGCTCGGCAAGATCATCGTGCTGGTGCTCATCATCCTGTTCATCCAGAAGCGCCCGCGCGGCCTGTTCGCGCTGAAGGGCCGGGCGGTGGAAGCATGATCACGGCGCGCATCCTCGCCAACGGGCTCGACCGGCGCATCGCCATCTTCCTCGCGGCGCTCGTGGCGATCGCGATCGTCGTGCCGGCGCTGAACCTGCTGCTGCCGCCGGACAATCCGCTGCATGTGCCGACCCATGTGGTGGCCCTGTTCGGCAAATATCTCTGCTACGCGCTTCTCGCCCTGTCGCTCGACCTCGCATGGGGGTTCTGCGGAATCCTGTCGCTCGGACACGGCGCGTTCTTCGCGCTCGGCGGCTATGCGATGGGCATGTATCTGATGCGCCAGATCGGCTCGCGCGGCGTCTACGGCAATCCCGAGCTGCCGGACTTCATGGTGTTCCTGAACTGGAAGGAACTGCCATGGTACTGGTACGGCTTCGACCAGTTCTGGTTCGCGGCCATCATGGTTCTGCTGGTTCCGGGCCTTCTCGCCTTCTGCTTCGGATGGCTCGCCTTCCGCAGCCGCGTGACGGGCGTCTATCTCTCCATCATCACGCAGGCGATGACCTACGCCCTGCTGCTGGCGTTCTTCCGCAACGACATGGGCTTCGGCGGCAATAACGGCCTGACCGACTTCAAGGACATCCTCGGCTTCAACGTGCAGTCCGCCGGCACGCGCGGCGCGCTGTTCGCCGCCTCCGCGCTCTTCCTCGCGTTGGGCATCGCCGTCACCGCGACCGTGACGCGGTCAAAACTCGGCAAGCTGATGGTGGCGGTGCGCGACGCGGAAAGCCGCACCCGGTTCATCGGGTGGCGGCCGGAGCGCATCAAGCTGTTCGGCTTCACCCTGTCGGCCGTCATGGCCGGGGTGGCGGGCGCGCTCTACGTGCCGCAGGTCGGCATCATCAACCCGTCCGAATTCGCGCCGGCCAATTCGATCGAGGTGGTGATCTGGACGGCGGTGGGCGGACGCGGGACGATCGTCGGGCCGGTCATCGGCGCGGTGCTCGTCAACTGGGCGAAAAGCTGGTTCACCGTCGCGCTGCCGGACATGTGGCTGTTCGCGCTCGGCGCGCTGTTCGTCGCGGTGACGCTGTTCCTGCCGCGCGGCATCGTCGGCATGTGGGATCAGTGGCGCTCCGGGCGAAAGGACCGCCGTGCGGCGCGTGGCGGATCGGCGGAGGCGACGGTGGAAACGCCCGTCGTCCGCGCAAAGTCCGTGTCCGCTCCCGCGCTCGACGCGGCCGCGCCCCAGCCGGCGGAGTGATGCGATGACGAGGCAGCACACCATCCTCTATCTCGACGGCGTCTCCGTCGCCTTCGACGGCTTCAAGGCCATCAACAATCTGTCGCTCACGCTCAACAAGGGCGAGATGCGTGCGATCATCGGACCGAACGGGGCCGGCAAGACGACGATGATGGACATCATCACCGGCAAGACCCGGCCCGACGCCGGCGAGGTCTTCTTCGACGGGCAGCACGACCTCACCAAGCTCGACGAGGCCGATATCGCCAATCTCGGCATCGGCCGGAAATTCCAGAAGCCGACCGTGTTCGAGATGCACACGGTCGAGGACAACATCGCCCTGTCGCTGAAGGGCGAGCGCGGCGTGTTCGCGGCGCTGTTCGACATCCGCACCGCCGATGACCAGCGGCGCATCGACGCGATCCTCGAAACGGTACGGCTGTCGGCGCGGCGCGGCGAGAAGGCGGCCGGCCTGTCGCACGGCCAGAAGCAATGGCTGGAGATCGGCATGCTGCTGGCGCAGGACCCGAAGCTGCTCCTCGTGGACGAGCCGGTCGCCGGCATGACGGATGCCGAGACCGAGGAGACGGGCCGGCTGCTGAAGGAGATCGCGCAGACGCATTCGGTCATCGTCGTGGAACACGACATGCATTTCGTGCGCGAACTCGGCGTCAAGGTGACGTGCCTGCACGAAGGCTCTGTGCTCGCGCAGGGAACGCTGGATTACGTGTCGGCCGACAAGCGCGTGATCGAGGTCTATCTGGGGCGATAGTGATGGCCGGAGATACGAAGTCCGTACTGATGCAGGACAACAGATATCCATGCTGAGCATCTCCAACGCCACCCTGCATTATGGCGCGGCGCAGGCGCTGCGCGGCGTCTCGCTGGAAGCGGAGCGTGGCAAGATCACCTGCGTGCTCGGCCGGAACGGGGTCGGCAAGACGTCGCTGATGAGAGCCATCGTCGGGCAGCATGCGCTGTCGGGCGGAACGGTTGCCTTCGAGGGGAAGGCGCTCGACCGGGACACGCCGTACGAGCGTGCCCGGTCGGGCATCGCATTCGTGCCGCAGGGCCGCGAGATATTTCCGCTGCTGACGGTAAAGGAAAACCTTGAAACCGGCTTCGCGCCGCTGAAGCGCGCCGACCGCCATATCCCGGAACATGTGTTCGAGCTTTTTCCGGTGCTGAAGCAGATGCTGTCGCGGCGCGGCGGCGACCTTTCGGGCGGCCAGCAGCAGCAGCTCGCCATCGGCCGGGCGCTGGTGACGCGGCCGAAGCTGCTGGTGCTGGACGAACCGACCGAGGGCATCCAGCCGTCGATCATCAAGGATATCGGCCGCGCGATCCAATATCTGCGCGACACAATGGGTCTGACCATCCTGCTGGTCGAGCAATATCTCGATTTCGCTCGGGGCCTTGCCGACCATGTGGCCATCATGGACCGGGGGGAGATCGTCTACACCGGTGCGGCCGAGGGCCTTGATGACCCGGACATACGCCGGCACCTGACGCTTTGATCCGGCATCGCCTTCGGCGCTATGGAAGCGCCCACTGGTCGGTCGAGGCCGCCTTTCCCCGTCAGGCGGCAAGTAGAAGTCGGACAGGGCGACTTTGGGAAGCAGGTCACTGCTGCGAATCCACAGAGGCGCGGGTTGCCTGCCACCTGACGACCGTCAGCCCCCGGATCGCGAGCACCAGGAACGGCAGCAGGATCAGCAGGGCGGAAAGCGCCGCCACCGCGGGGTCGATCTGGTTGCGGATGTTCTCCCACATCTTGACCGGCACGGTGGTTGTCGTGCTGCCGGCGATGAAGGACGTTATGATCACCTCGTCGAAGGAGTGGAGGAAGGCGAACAACGCGGCCGAGACCAGCGACGGCATCAGCAGCGGCGCGACGACGCTGCGGATGATGCGCAGCCATCCGGCCCCTAGGCTCTGCGCGGCAAGCTCCAGTCGCCGGTCGAAACCCGAGAAGCCGGCCACCATCACCACGACGACCAGCGGCAGGCTGAGGCAGACATGCATCAGGATGACGCCGATCTGCGAGCCGTAGAGGCCGAGGTCGGAGAGGACCGCGAAGGCGCCGAGGGCCGTCACGATGACGGGGATGATCATCGGCAGCAGGGCGATGCCGTAATAGATCGATCCTTCCCTGCGGCCGCCGAGACGGGTGATCGAGAAGGCGGCGGCCGTGCCGACGATCAGCGTCAGGATCGTGGAGACGCAGGCGATCTTGACGCTGGTGATCATCGCCCGGACCCATTGCGGATCCGACAGCACGAAGGCGAACCAGCGCGTTGAGACCACGCGCGGCGGAAAGGAAAGGCTCTCCTCGCCGTTGAAGGCGGCGATCACGACGACAATGCTGGGCGTGACGAGGAAGATGCAGACCAGGACGCCGAAAAGCGTGAGCGGCAATCCGGAGCGGGCGGGCGACCGGGCCGCCGCCTTGCCGGCGCGCCGGCGCCAGCTCCAGCCGCTGAGACGGATGGCAGGATTGCCGCCGTCCGGCAACAGGCCGGACGCATTCCTGAACAACCGGCCGAGCCACGTTCCGCGGCTGGACGCTGCTCCGGTCAATGCCGCGCCGTTGCCCCCGAACAGGACGAATATCAGAAGCGTGCCGGCCAGCAGGACGACCGCGACCGCCGCCGCGAAGCCGAAATTCAGCGAGTTCTCGATATTGTTGGCGATGAGGCTGCCCAGCATCAGGTCCGACGGGCTGCCCAGCATCTGCGGCGTGATGTAGAAGCCGAGCGAGATGATGAACACGAGAATGCAGCCACTCCGCACGCCGGCCAGGGTCTGCGGCAGATAGACCGTGAGGAATACCCGCAGCGGCCCGCCGCCCAGCGTCTCCGCCGCGCGCCACTGCATCGGGTCGATGGCGCGCATCGATGCGTAGATGGGGAAGATCATCAGCGGCAGCATGATGTGCACCATCGCGACGATCATGCCGGCACGCGTGTAGAGCAGAAGCAGCGGATCGTCGATGATGCCGAGCTTCATCAGCAGCGTGTTGATCGCTCCTGCGTCGCCGAACAGCACGAGCCAGGCATAGGTGCGGACCAGGAAGCTGGTGAGGAACGGCAGCGCGACGCAGACCAGTCCGATCGTCCTTGCCGTGCCGTTGAGCCGCGACAGGAAGGCGGCCGCCGGGTAGCCGACGAGCAATGCGAGGATCGTGACCGTGGCCGCGAGGCCGAACGTCCGCAGCGCGATGGCCCGGTTCACGGGATTGAATGCGGTGAAGTAGTCGGCGAAGGAGAGGTCCGGCAGGTGCAGGCTGATGCCGACCATCCGGACCAATGGATAGCAGATGAAGCACAGCAGGAGGACGAGCGCGGGCAGGGCGGCAAGCCGGAGGCTCGTGATCTTCGCGTCGCTGTCCATGTTCGCCTTCCTGTCGGCTTGCCTGCGCCTGCGTCGGGCCGCCCCGCATTCAGGAGGTGAATACGGGCCGGCCCTCTGCGCCTATTTTGTGATCCATTCGTTCCAGCGCTGCGCCAGCATTTCGCTGTTGGTCCGCCCGTCGGGGCCGATCTCTGCGTACCATTCGTCCTGCATGGCGTAGGCGTTCGTCTGGTTCTCCGGATTGGTCACGAGCTTCTTGGCGACCTCGGGAGCGATCTGCTCGAACGCCTTGGGGTTGGCCGGGCCATAGCTGGACATGGTGGCATAGGCCGCCTGCCGGTCAGGGCGCAGGGTGAATTCGATGAACTTGTATGCTTCCTCGACATTCTTCGCGCCTTCCGGGATGCTCCAGAAGAAGCCGGTCATCTTCGCCTGGTTCCAGACGACGCGGGCCGGCCTTTCGGTATTGGCCAGGGCGGCGAAGCGGCCCTCGAAGCCCATGCCCATCGTCGCGCCGCCGCTCTGGAAGAGCTGCAGCATCTCGCTGCCGACCTTCCACCACTTGCGGATGCTCGGCTTGATCTTGTCGAGGCTCGCGAAGGCCCGGTCGACATCGAGCGGATAGAGCTTGTCGGGGGTGACGCCGTCGGCCAGCAGGGCTTCCTCGAACGGCCCCTGGAAGCCGAGTTCGCCGCTCTGCAGCGTGCGGGTGCCCGGGAATTTCTCGACATCCCAGAATTCCGCCCAGTTGCCCGGCGCCGGCTGACCCTCGGGGAACTTCTCGGCGTTGAGGCCGAGCACCCAGGCGTAGTACATGAACTGGACGCCCCATTCCCGCTTGGCGCTGTCCGGCAGGTCGGCCAGCAGAGCCTGATCGATCTTCGAATAGTCGATCGGCTTCATGATCCCCTGCTTGAGGAACGGAATCGAGATCGATCCCGTGCTTCCGGTCAGGTCGAAATCGATCTGCTTGTTCTCGTGCTTCAGCTTGATCTGGGCGGCCGAGGCCTGCTCGTGGATGCGATTGACCTTGATGCCGGTCTCCTGCTCGAACGGCTCGACGAAGGCCTTGACGACCCAGTCTCCGAGCACGCCGCCGCCGACGATGAGGGTGAGGCTCTTCTCCTGGGCGAACGCGCCGGTCGCGGCGAACAGGCCCAATGCCAATGTTACTAAGAAACGCATGCGATCTCTCCTTGTTCGGTTGGGTGATCAGTTCCAGGTGTTGTAGAGACGGGCCTTGCGGGCATGGATGATGACGTCCACGTCGTCGCCTCGGCTGAACAGGTTCTCGCTTTCGGATCGCGAGACCTTCGCGACGACCTCCTGGTCGCCCGTCTGGATGCGATACTGGAAGGAGTCTCCCAGGAAGACGACCTGGATCATCTTCCCGCTAAGGACCGAGTGGCTTTCGTCGGCGCGCGCCGAGCCGGCCTTGGCGATCTTGACGGCTTCCGGGCGGACCATGACGGTCGCCGGCTGTCCCGTGCGCAGCGGCTCCGGCGACAGCGCACGCACCGAGCCGGATGCCAGGTCGACCGTGGCGACGCCGTTCGTTGTGCCGGCGACGGAACCGGAGAAGAAATTGGCCTGGCCGACGAAGCCGGCGACATAGGTGTCGAGCGGCTGCTCGTAGATATCCAGCGGAGTGCCGACCTGCGCGATCCTGCCTTCGCGCAGGACGACGACGCGGTTGGACATGGTAAGGGCTTCTTCCTGGTCGTGCGTGACGTAGATGATGGTCTTGCCGAGTTCGCTGTGCAGGTCCTTGATCTCGCTGCGCATCTCCTCCCGGAGCTTGCGGTCGAGCGCGCTGAGGGATTCGTCCATCAGGACGAGCGGCGGATCGAAGACGATGGCGCGGGCCAGCGCCACGCGCTGCTGCTGGCCGCCGCTGAGCTGCGAAGGATAGCGCTCCGCGTAGTTCTCCATCCGCACCCGCGCCAGGGCCGACGAGATGAGGCCGGCCGCCGCCGGTCCGGCGATGCCGCGGGCCTTCAGCGGGAAGCCGATGTTCTCGCGCACCGTCATGTGCGGGAACAGGGCGTAGCTCTGGAAGACCACGCCCTGGTTACGCCTGTTGGCCGGCACCTTGTCGATGCGCTGGCCGTCGACGAGGATTTCGCCCGAGGTGGGATTGCTGAAGCCCGCCAGCATCATCAGCAGCGTCGTCTTGCCCGAGCCGCTCGGACCCAGCAGCGACAGGAACTCGCCGGCATTGATGGTCAGGTCGACATTGTCGACGGCCTTGAACTGGTCGTATCGCTTGGTGATCCCGCAAAACTCTACTGATCCAGATCTCATCGTTCAGCCCTTTGACCAAGGCGTCGTCGGCCGCGCAGGCGCGCCGTCAGACCGGTTCGAGAAGGAAGTTCCAAAGCGTCCTGATCTTGTCCAGCGTGGCGGCGGAGTAGGCGTCGCTTCCCGGAAACTCTTCCTGTCGCGGGACGCGGTCCATCGCCATCTCGAAGACGGCGCGCACGCGCGGCCACCGCCGCCTCGTGAAACCATCCATCGCTTCGGGCCAATCGGCCGCCCGCTTCAATTCCTCAGCGAGGACAGCGCCGTCCTCGATCGCCATCGCGGCGCCGCTCGACGAATAGGGCGGCATCGCGTGGGCGGCGTCGCCGATCAGGACGACCCGGCCCCGGTGCCAGGGATTTTCGACCAGGATCGACGGATAGTAGCCGCCGTGGATCTCGCTCGCCTCCGGCAGGCCGGCGGCAACATCGTGCGCATACTGTCCCTCGAATTCCTCGTTCAGGCAGGCGAGTATTTCTTCCCGGCCGACGACCGTCCGCGTCGTGAAAGTGCCTTCCTTCGGCAGCGTGAGCACGACATAGGTCTGCCCCTCCGAGACGGGGAACAGGCCGAGCGTCGTTCCGGCCTTGCCGACATAGAATGCGCCGCGGGCCATCGAGGGGCGCTCCGGCGTCATCCAGCGCAACCCGTATTGCCCGACCGCTCCGACCTCCATGTGGCCCCACACCAGCCGCCGGACAGTCGAGCCGACGCCGTCGGAGCCGATCACCGCGTCGTAGCGTTCCTTGCGTCCGTCCGCGAACGTCACCCGGACGCCGTCGGCGTCCTGTTCGATGCCTTCGATCTGGCAGCCATAGGTGAAACGCGCGCCTGCCTTTTCGGCGCCGGCGACCATGATGCGGTTCAGGTCGCGTCGGGTGATGACGATGTTGACGGGAAAGCCCAGCTCGTCGGGCTGAGGACGTACGATATCGACGATCGTGTCGCCGCGATAGTCGCAGACGTGATAGTGCAGATTGGGCGTGCTCGCGGCGAGCACCGCGTCGAGGAGCCCGATGTCGCGCAGCGGCTTGAGCGCGTTCGACGACAGGCCGAGCGCCGCGCCGCCCACGGCGCCGCGCCGCAGTTCCGAAACCTCCACGTCCCAGCCGTCGTTGCGGAGGTTGATGGCAGCGGTCAATCCAGCCGATCCGCCTCCAACGATGAGCACTCGGCCTGGATTCATTGTCCTCTCCTACGCGTTGCCGCTTTCGCCAACGACCGGATTGACGAGGCAGCCCACGCCCTCGACCTCGACCTCGCAGATGTCGCCGGGTTTCATGAACAGCGGCGGCTTGCGGGCGAAGCCGACGCCCGACGGCGTGCCGGTGACGATCAGATCGCCCGGCTCCAGCGTCATGGTGGCGCTGAGCAGCGAAACCAGTCGCGCGACCGAAAAGAGAAGGTCGTCGGTGCTCGCATCCTGCACGATCTCGCCGTTGAGGCGGGTGACAAGCCTGAGGCCCGCCCCCCCCGGCGGAAGCTCGTCGGCCGTCACCAGATAGGGGCCGAAACCGCCGGTCCCGTCGAAATTCTTGCCGATGGTCCATTGCGGCGTGCGCATCTGGTAGTCGCGCACCGAGCCGTCATTGAACAGCGAATAGCCCGCGACATGCTCCAGCGCGCGCTCTTCCGGAATATTCCGGCCGCCCTTGCCGATCACGGCGACGAGCTCGCCCTCGTAGTCGAAGGCGGTCGAAACGGTCGGCTGCACAAGGTCGTCCCGATGCGGAACCAGGCTTGACGTGAAACGACCGAACACCGTCGGATAATCCGGCGGCTGAAAGCCGGATTCGGCGCTGTGATCGGCATAGTTGAGGCCGACGCACAGGATCTTCTTGGGCGACGCGATCGGAAGCCCGAAGGATATG
>Ga0209792_1000187_pt1 | contig 71318 bp, 71 predicted proteins | sample EBPBio142005_DNA_FD_185860 | JGI IMG/M metagenome (GOLD analysis project Ga0209792, IMG submission 185860) | Wastewater treatment Type I Accumulibacter community from EBPR Bioreactor in Madison, WI, USA - Reactor 1_6/14/2005_ DNA (SPAdes)... | ecosystem: Engineered > Bioreactor > EBPR >...
TCGCCCAGGGCTTTGCGATACGCCGCGACGTGAAGCTTTCGGCCTCGCAACAGCACGATAGTCGCGGCAGGCGTCCCAGCTGGATATCGCCTGGAAGCGATACCGAACACTACGCCTACTCGGCCAACCCGGAATTGCGCGCGGAGGATGGCGCGGTGCTGCGATGCACCCTGACCTGGCCCGCTCGGCAAGCGCCTGCGGGCTATTGCGATATGGAGGAAGGGACGCGTATAGCTGTCCGCTTTGAGTAAGCGAATCGGAAATCACGAATAATCCAAAGGAGAACTGACGTGAAGGAAATCAAGGCATTCATCCGGCAGCACCGCATCGCCGACGTGCTTCAGGCGCTGCGCGATCTGAAAGCTGCCGACATCAGCTATCACAACATCACGGTCTCCCAGGTGCAGCGACCTTTGGCGAGCGAGGACCCAGCGCAGCAGCACTACTCCCTGGATCTTGCCGAAGCCGTCGTTTCCGAATACAAACTGGACCTCGTATGTGCCGATGAAGTGGTCGACGAGCTGATTGCCGCCATCACGACAGCGGCGCATACGGGTCTGCCAGACGCCGGCTGGATCTTTGTGAGCGAGGTGACGAAGGCAATTGAAATTCGCTGAAAGCCCGTCCAACTTGCAGCTTTCCGAAGCTTCACCCTCAAGCCGGACGTATGATGGCCAGATGGAAATTATGATAACGATCGGGGTAACGGCCAGTGGCCACAGATTGCGACTCACGAACAAGAGCGCGGCCAATGCTCCGCCCGCGCTCACGCAGGCCGACATGGTGGTGATGAACGACGACCTGCGTCTGCAGAGAACGGCGAAGGGCGTGTCATGACCGGACCAGCATCACCACGGATCGAGGCCTTCGAGGCCAAGATAGCCGTGTCGGCGCGGCACCGGCTTGCCGGCTACCCCCGGCGTGCGTTCGCTGCCCTGGAGCAGGCACATGTGCTGGGGCAGCGGGACTTCAGTGCGCACCTGCGTGTGCATGGGTGGATGCTTCGGGTCGGCTGGGAAACGGGTGACTCGCGCGAAGTGGTCGGGCAGCTGATGCGACTCGCGCTGGTGCCGCTCGGCCGCCTGCCGATTGGCAACACCGGCGGCGCGAGCGTCAGCGCCTTCGCGCCGATGGGCATCCCGCCCGAACTGAAACGGCTGCTGCAAGGCCGCGACCGATGAACACCCCCTCTGCCAGCGCGGCGCAACCCCACTCTGTGGCCGCCGCCTCGAGCGACCGCTGGTGGCTGTTGATGGTGATCGCCGCGTCAATGCTGGGGCTCGACCAGGGCGTCAAGTGGATCGTCGCGCAGAATCTGCCGCTGGGCGCGAGCATCGCGGTCACCGAGTGGTTCAATCTGGTCCATGTTCTCAACCCGGGCGCTGCGTTTTCGTTCCTGGCCGATGCCGGCGGATGGCAGCGCCACGCGCTGACCGTGCTGGGCGCGGCCGTCAGTGTCGTGCTCGCCGGGCTGCTGTGGCGCGGCGTCGGCAGTCCTGTCGAGCGCGTGGCCTATGTCGGCCTGATCGGTGGCGCGCTGGGCAACGTCGTCGACCGGGTTCGCATTGGCGCGGTGATCGACTACCTCGATCTACATTGGCGCGACATGCACTGGCCTGCGTTCAACCTGGCGGACATCTTCATCGTCGGCAGCGCGGCGCTGCTGGTGCTGGCGGCGTTCAGGCCGGGCGCAAACGGGCAACGAACCGGACAAGGGAGTACTGGGTGATGAGCATTGCTGTTTCGAATCGTCGACTTGCGCGCATCGCCGCGGCCTTGTTGATATTGGGTGCAGCGTCAGCCGTCCATGCGCAGGTGCGGGTCGACGGGGCCTGGGCGCGTGCGACCGTGCCGAGCCAGTCGGCCACGGGCGCCTTTATGCGCCTGACCGCCGACAAAGATGTCGTTCTCATCGGCGTCAGCTCGCCGGTCGCCCGTGTCGTCGAAGTGCACGAGATGTCGATGGACAAGGACATCATGCGCATGCGCGCGGTCGATCAACTTCCCTTGAAGGCCGGCCAGACGAACGAGCTGAAGTCCGGTGGACTGCACATCATGATGATGGGGCTGAAGAAGCAGATCAAGGTGGGGGAGGTCGTGCCCTTGACGCTCTCGTTCAAGGCGGCCGACGGCCGCGTGTCGACGGTCGAAGCGAATGCAATGGCCAGTTTCGCCCCGCCCGAACGATGAGCACAGCACAGTCGGTGGGGCCGCGCCACGGCGGCCAGTATGCCACGTTCTGGACACCGCTGTTCCTGGCCTGGCTGCTGGCGTTGTTGGCCACGGCCGGCGCACTGTTCCTGGGCGAGGTTATGGGCAATACACCCTGCGTTTTGTGCTGGTATCAGCGCATCGCGATGTTTCCGCTGGTGCTGGTGATCGGCATGGGCTTGTTCACCTCGGACCCTCGCGGTGCGCGCTATGCCTTGCCACTGGCCGGGGTGGGATGGGGCATCGCTGCCTACCACCTGATGGTTTTCTGGGGCGTGGTGTCCGAGGGCCTCGTGCCCTGCGGTCAGGGATCGTCCTGTACCGACGTCGATGTGCAGGTGGCCGGTTTGGTGCCGATTCCGCTGCTGTCGCTGGCGGCGTTCACCGGCATCCTGGTGCTGCTGTGGTTTTCAATGAGGAGGGCAAAGGCATGAGCAGGAAGTGGATGGTTCTGGCGACGGTCGCCGTGGTCGTTCTGGCCTTCGCGGCAGGGGTCGTGGTTTTCACGGGGCGCACGAACCAGGAGGTGACGGCGGCGGCTCAGACGCACAGCGACGCGCTGGTCAGACCGCACTCGCCTATCTACGGCAATCCGGCGGCCAAGGTGACGATCGTCGAGTTCTTCGATCCGTCCTGCGAGGCCTGCAGCGCCTTCTATCCGATCGTCAAGCGCATCGTCAACGCGAGCTTCGGCCAGGTCCGGCTCGTCGTGCGCTATGCGCCTTTGCACCACGGGTCGGATACGGCCGTGCGAATCATCGAGGCGGCGCGGCTGCAGGACAAATACTGGGAGGCGCTCGAGCGGGCGCTGGCTGCGCAGCCGCAGTGGGCCGCGCATGACCGGCCCCAGCCGCTGTTGATCTGGGACGTCATTGGCGACATCGGCCTGGACATGGCGAAGGCGAGAGCGGATGCCGATGGGCCGGCCGTCGACCAGGTGCTGCGACAGGACATCGCCGACATGCAGGCGCTGAAGGTGAATCGCACGCCGGGCTTCTTCGTCAATGGCACGCCCTTGCGTGACTTCGGTGAGGCGCCATTGAAGGCGCTCGTCGAGCAAGAGCTCAAGAAGGAGGGGTCGTCTCAGAAAACGGAAAATAAGGCACGGTAAGCAATCTGGCAGAGGCCTCTCTATTGAGGTCGTCATGTGACTGGGGTTGTAATCCGGAACCGCCGAAAATTCCGTCATCCCCACACCGGCCCTGCCATAAGCGCATCAAGGTTCAGGTCGATCACCTTGGTGTCGATGTGGAACGTGTAGTGCCCGTTCCACATCGGTGATTCCGCCTGCCGTATCCTTCATTTCCTTGTCACGGAGCCCGGTTGCTCACAGGCCAAGTTCGCTGTGAGCAACCGAGATGGACGAGCTGGAGTACGTTGTCGTCCGGTTTTCTGTAAATCAAGACCACGTCGGGCTTGACGTGACAATCCCGGTGGTTCTTCCAATCCCCACTGAGCGAATGATCGTGGTGCTTGTCGGCCAGAGCCTGATCATGGAGCGACGGCGGCGGTCGGTCCTGTCCTTTCTTTGGCGTTCAACGTTGTAGGCTTTGCTTACCGTAAGCTTTGCGTAGAAGAAGGGACGTGTTGTGCAGCAAAGACGAATGGATTATTTTGGTTATAAAGGGTTATAAAGGGTTAAAAGATGGTTAACGGCCGAAAGAAAGACTAGAAAAACCTTTTGTAGCAACAACTTAGAAAAACACCGGCTGCGTCATCTGTCACGATTTCATGCGCCATCTGTTACGGTTTCATGCTTCATCTGTCACAGGTTGCGCAGCCAACTGGCCAATTTCATGCGTCATCTGTCACGAAACATGCGTCATCTGTCACGATTGGCGGCGGTTTGGTGGATCTGGAGCGATGTGTCGAGAAGGTTATCCACAAGCGAGGTCGGTCAACGGGGTTTTGACGTCCAAAACCGTGACAGATGAAGCATGGTCGACGAGTTTGCCCTGCGTCATCTGTCACGCCGCATGCGTCATCTGTCACGATTCTGTGGATAACTGTGCTCCGCGGGCATTTGAAGAAGGCTTGGGGACAGGTGCTGGTCAAGCCGTGACAAATGAAGCATGGAGAGGAACTGGACGCTCACGCCCCGAGTGGTGTCCGGTAGCCGTGCCGTCATTCGTTGACGACGTAGATGCTGTCGTCGGTGTGTAGTTGCACGCACTTGGCAATGCCGCTGGCCTCGATCTCGGCGCAGGCCTCGCGCGCTGTGCGCCGCCACCCGTAGACGGTCTTGCTCGTGGATCCACACATCTCGCGGAACCTGTCGAGTTTCAGCGGGAAAGGTTGCTTGTGGCTCTCGATGTAGTCCGCCAGACGGCGGGCGACGGGTGACAAAGAGCGGTAAGTTTCCCAGGAGTGATTGGTGAAGGTGTTGCCGGCGAAGAGCACGATCAGGTTGGGGTCAACCCAGACGCGGTATTGCGTGAGTTTGCCTTCGGCGTCGTTGATGGCGCTGTACTTGTCGATCAGCGAGATGGCGCCGCTCTTGCCATAGGCCTTATCGTTCAGGACCAGCACTTCGTTGGCCTTGAGGCGAGAAATGCATTCGCGGACCTTGTCGTAGTAGCGCCCATTCTTGGCCCAGCCAAGGTCTCGGACCAGGTCCTTGACGGAGAACTCGAAGGGTTCACCCAGAGGCACGTGTTTCGCGTAATGCATGATCTGCAGCCAGACCAGTTCGTCGTCCTCGGCCCTCAGCTCGATGCCGGTATAGACAAGCGAAATGCCCTGCCCTTCGTGCAGGTGGAACAGTTTTTCATGTTGTAGAACCCGCCGGGCTTCCCTCTTGTTGCGGGCCGTGAACAGCGACGAGCGGGCGTAGTCGTTCGGAATGAAGCGCTGGCTATCGTTCAGGTCGGGAAGCAGCAAGTCCAGCTGGAACGGCTGGTGTGGGTCAATGCCCCGCTTGTCCAGGTAAGCGTCGCGGCGAAGCTTGTCAAACTTCCCGGAAATCTGGTCTGTGGGTACTTTTTCGCCGGTTGCCATACTCTCTTACTCCCTCTTTCTTCCGTTGACCTTGCGGCCCGACAGCTGTCAAGCCGGAAGGCTGCTGGGGTATCCGAACCCTGCTTACCCTTCCACGAGTGCTACGAGTTGCACCTGGGAAAGATCGGCCATGAACTCCTGTCCGTCATCTTCATATTTCAGCAAGGCGTAGCCTGCGGCCGGTGGCCGGCGATTCAGGATCAGGCGGGCCGGCCGATCGTCGTGCCTGACCTGGACGATGGTCTTCTTCAGCTTCTCCGGGCTGGCTTCCTTTGGAGACTTTTCGTGCCGGTCTTCGGAAGCTTCCGGGGCTTGCTCGGTAGCGGCGTTTTCACGGTCGCTGGCTTCGGTGTCGCTCTGGGCGGCGGGAGACTCCTCGACCGGATCGTCGTCGGCGGCAGGAGCGACGTACTCGTGCTTGCGTTTGTCCTCCAGGAACTCGCGCAGTAGCTTGACCGATCCGCGGGCAATTTCCTGGCTGTCGTCGGCCAGCCACACGCTTACCTCCTGGGGGCGCTTCTTGTGCGCCGTTACCAGTTCGTTGATCACCGTCACGTCACGGCACCGGCCGGAGTTGAACGCGGCGGCAATTGGATCCGGGAGGTCCAGCAAGGTCACGTGCTGCGAGACGAAGGAAGCGGATTTGCCAAGCTCCTTGGCGATTTCGCCCTTCTGCTTGCCCTTGGCCAGTTCGCGGCCGATGAAATCGGCAATCTCGCGGGGGGTAAGGTCGTTTCGCTGCAGATTCTCGATGACCTGGTCGGCCTCGTTGTAGTCGTTGTCGATGAACGCGGGGATGCTGCTCTTGCCGGCCAGTTTTGACGCACGGGCGCGCCGCGCGCCGTGGTTGATGATGAAGAAGCCGGATGCCTCGGGATTCTCACGCACGGAGATAGGGGTCTTGACGCCGCGCAAACGGATCGTGTCGGCGAGTTCTGTCAGGCTTTCCGAAGAGAAGCCTGGGTTGTCCTTGGTTCTCGGTTGATGGGGATCCTCGGAAATCAGATCGAGCGGCAACTCCATTGGCCCGGACGCTTTCCCGCTGCTTTCCGGCTGGTTCAGAAGGCCCGAAAGATCGCCGATGTTATCGAGCCCCAGTCCGAACGCCGGTGGTTGCGCCTCGGGCTGTTTCTTGGCCTTCTTGACGGTGTTGGTGGCGGCGGTGGTGGTCATTGTGCAATCTCCATCTTCTCGAAAACATGAGCGGCCAAAGCGCGGACTTCCTGCGCAGCCTTGCGCGCGGCGGTCTTCCTGATCTTCCAGACCGGTACGCCTGAGGCCAGGGCATCGGCGATGCTGCTGCGAAGGCCAATTCCGGCCGGGATCATCAGTTGTGGATAGGCGTTCGCCAGTTCCTGCAGGTGGCGACCGTGGCGCGGGTTGCGGCCATCGATCTTGCTGGGCACCATGCCAAGGAACTTCAGGCCGGGATTCGCCTTGCGGACGTTGGCAATGGCCATGACCATCTTCTTGATCCCCTGGATGCTGTAGGCCTCCAGCTCGATCGGCGAAAGCACATAGTCGGCCGCATAAAGTGCCGCGGCCATGCTGACGCCAAGGGATGGAGCGGTGTCGATCAGGCACACGTCGAACCCGCACTTGGCCAGTGCCTTGACGTTGTGCGTGAAGCTCGATGCCACATCGGCCATCGTCCGCTTTTCCATGTCGGCCAGTGGCGCGTCGGAAGCGATCAGGCGTACCAGCGGGCCTTCGGGCAAGTCCTTGAACCAGGCGCGCACCGCGTCGCCGTTCTTCGAGAACATCTGGCTCGCCATGTAGCCACTCTGGAATTCCTGCAGCGTGTAGGTGGCATTGGCCTGGGTGTCCAGGTCGATCACGGCAACCCTCAAGCCGCGTTCGAGGAAGTCAAACGCAAGGTGAACGACGGTCGAAGTCTTGCCGACCCCGCCCTTCTGGTTCGCCGTGACGAGTGTTTTCATTTAGTGGGCTCCCGTTTCCTTGTGGCGTCCTCGGCCCATTTCTTGACGATGAAAGCCTGGTGTTCCGGTAGGACTGCCGACACCCGCTCGTACCCCGGCGGTAAATTCTTCGCCTGGTGTGCCGACCAGACCCGGTCTACCGCTTGCGATACCGCGCCCCTGGAGAGTCCCAATTGCGCGACAAAGTCCGCTTGTGGCTTGCCGTCGATCAGCACGCTGCGGGCGATCTCCAGTGTCTGTTCCCCTACTTTCAGCCCCTTGACGGCCTCGTGGAACTGGCCTTCGGTCAGCCGTTTTTTCATGGATTGCACCCATTTCTTGCTCCGCGCCAGGATTGATCAAAAAGCGGTGACAGCCGCCATTCGTGAGTTGCCGGTCAGCCGAACGACTGTCGTTCGGGAGGGCTAATTTTTTAGCCGCTAAAATTTGTTGCCTTTCGGCTGGTACAGAGAAACAAAGCAGGTAAGCGAGGTCAGCACTGCGAAATGGAGGGTAAACGTCCAAACGTCATGAACGTCCGCCCTGCCCCATTGGTATATCATGCGAAACAACTGAAAAAATACGTCGATCGACAGAACCCACTTCAATACCGGCCACACGAGGACAATGGCAACCCAGATGCCTTCGACCAGGCCGGAAAAGATGGCTTTTCCGCGGATCCCTTCAAGGTACTTGGGAGCGAGCCACGGCCGAGCCGCACGGGGGACGGGAGAATCGAGACTCCGGGGGAACTTGATGATGCTCGCCATTGATTGACCCTCCATGCGGTCGCATGTCTAATGCCGCTTGCAGGCCCGCGCCTGGGCCCTGGTGTGACAGCACTGGGGTCAAGCGCCCCGGTTTGTCCGGGGCGCTTCACCTTGCCCGTCCGTTCGCCGACTGGCCTCTTCGACCAATCTCATCGGTCCGAACCGAATTCGGGCTGCGCGCCGGCTTTCGATACATGACACCGCCTCTTTGTCGCTCGCTACCCGTCGGTTCGCCAGCTGTGCCGCCCGCTCAGTTGGGAGTTATAGGTCACAAACACAGTCCCCCGTAGAGCGCTGGATAGCAATTTAGCTAAACTCCATTCCTGCGTCAAGAACTTTAGCGGCTAAAATTTTGAGGCCGCGCCACCGGACAGTGACGATCACGTGTACAGCCAGATCTTTTTTACCAACATCCTTCGCTTGCTTGAAGAACGAGGCATGACGAAGCACGAGCTGGCCGACAAGGCGCACATCTCCATCTCGTTTCTCTCGGACCTGACCAACGGCAAGGCGAATCCCTCGTTGAAGATCATGGAGGCAATCGCCGACGCTCTTGACACCCCGCTGCCAACGCTCCTCGAATGGACCGACCTTGACCGGGACAGTCTGGACGCTCTGGCCGGTGGACATGCGCCGCACAGCCTTCCAGAAGGCGTCAGCCGGGTGTCGGCAGTGTTGCCAGATCACCAGGCTTTCATCGTCAAGAAGTGGGATGAAGCGACAAGAAAGAAACTGCGCAACCCCTCGTAACGCTAGGGCAGGGTTTTAGCCGCTAAAATTCTCTGCCCCTCCGACTGGCGCGCCCTGCGCCCTGTCAAAGCCCGATCCTGGATTGTCAGATCCACGCATGACAAGCACCAAAGCTTGTTAAAGCAGGACACCCGTTAGCACAAACCCCAACGCACGTCCACTATAGCCATCGGCTTGCATCAATTTCGAGTTCGTTATATCGTTTGTCGGACTGGGTGTTTTCGGCATTCCAGCAAACCGGACAGAGATCGACAGATGGCAGAAAGCGAAGCGCTCGTTTCCACCCTCAAGGAACGGGCGAAGAAAAAGTTGGAGCGCGACCTGGGGCCGCTCCTCATGGACGCCTTGGCAGATCCCAAGACAGTCGAGATCATGCTCAACGCAGACGGCAAGCTATGGCAGGAGCGACTGGGAGAAAGGATGTGTTGCATCGGCTCCATTCCGTTTGCACGGGCCGAAGCAATCATCAAGACGGTTGCCGGCTATCACGGCAAGGAGGTCACCCGGCACAAGCCAATTCTCGAAGGCGAGTTGCCGCTCGATGGGTCGCGCTTCGCCGGGCAGCTTCCCCCAGTAGTTCCTGCGCCGACGTTCGCCATTCGCAAGCAGGCCGTCGCCATCTTCACGCTCGAACAGTACGTCGCAGCCGGGATCATGACCGCTACACAGCAGGCGGTTCTGACCTCCGCCATAAGGGCACACCGGAACATCCTGGTGATTGGCGGCACGGGCTCCGGCAAGACCACCCTGGTCAACGCCATCATCAATGCCATGGTCGAGCTCGACCCGAGCGAACGCGTCTTCATCATCGAGGACACCGGGGAAATTCAGTGCGCCGCCGAAAACTTCGTGCAGTACCACACCTCGCTCGAAGTGACGATGACCATGCTCTTGAAGACCACGCTGCGCATGCGGCCCGACCGGATTCTGGTCGGCGAAGTGCGCGGCCCCGAGGCGCTCGACTTGTTGATGGCCTGGAATACCGGCCACGAAGGCGGTGCCGCAACGCTGCACGCCAATAACGCCAAGGCCGGACTTGATCGTCTTGCGATGCTCATCAGCATGCACCCGGATTCACCCAAACCGATTGAACCGCTGATAGGGGAGGCGGTTCACGTCGTCGTCCATATCGCCAGAACTCCCGAAGGCCGCTGCGTCCAGGAAATCATCGAGGTTTCCGGGTACGAGGACGGCCGCTACATCACTCGCCCTTTGTAAAGGACCAAACCCATGCAAGCACCTGTCATGACTTTCCAACTCAAGAACTCGACCGTCGTCTCTCTCGGGTTGCTTTTGCTGTTGGCGTTCTTCCTGTTGACCCCGCAAGAAGCGTTCGCCTCGGTGGGTACGGGCGGTTCGCTGCCCTATGAAAGCTGGCTGACCAACCTGCGCAACTCGGTGACCGGTCCGGTTGCCTTCGCGCTGTCGATCATCGGGATCGTCGTTGCCGGCGGTGTGCTGATCTTCGGCGGCGATCTCAACGGCTTCTTCCGCACCTTGATCTTCATCGTTCTGGTGATGGCCCTGCTGGTTGGCGCGCAAAACGTGATGGGCACCTTCTTCGGCCGTGGCGCGGTAATCGCCGGCTCGCTTGATTCCGGAAGGCTGGCCTGAGCATGGCTCTGCGTTCGGTCCCCATTCGGCGCGCCGGCAACCGGGACAACCTGTTCATGGGAGGCGATCGTGAGCTGGTCATGTTCGCCGGCCTGCTGGCCTTTGCGCTGATTTTCAGTGCGCAGGAAGTTAGGGCGACGCTCGTCGGCCTGGTGCTGTGGATCGCCACGCTCTATGCCTTCCGGCTGATGGCGAAGGCGGACCCCAAGATGCGCTTCGTCTACATGCGGCACCGTCGCTACAAGCCGTACTACCCGGCGCGCAGCACGCCCTTCCGGGAAAACACGACCAGCCAGGGGAAGCAATACCAATGATCGAAGGACTTGCATTCACCATTGCGGCCTTGGGAGTCGTGCTCCTGCTCGCGCTCTACAGCCGTATCCGCGCGGTCGATGACGATTCGAAACTGAAGAAGCATCGCTCCAGGGATGCCGGGCTGGCCGATCTGCTCAACTATGCCGCGATGGTGGACGACGGGGTGATCGTGGGCAAGAACGGTTCCTTCATGGCCGCATGGATCTACAAGGGAAGCGACAACGCCAGCAGCACCGACGAGCAGCGCGAGATCGTCTCGTTCCGCATCAACCAGGCACTCTCCGGGCTCGGCAATGGGTGGATGCTGCACGTCGACGCAGTGCGCCGGCCGGCAGCAAACTACTCGAGCCGAGATATCTCGCACTTCCCGGACGGGCTATCTGCGGCCATCGACGAGGAACGGCGTCGGCTATTCGAGGGCCTGGGCACCATGTACGAAGGCTACTTCGTGCTGACGCTGACCTACTTCCCGCCGCTGCTCGCGCAACGCAAGTTCGTTGAGTTGATGTTCGACGACGATACCCAGGCACCAGATCAGAAGGCCAGCACGAGAGGGCTGATCGAGTTCTTCAAACGCGAGTGCGCGACGATCGAGTCGCGCTTGTCGTCGGCGCTGATCCTCCAGCGCTTGTGCGGCCACAAGGTGGTCAACGAGGACGGTTCGCAGGTCACCCACGACGACTTCCTGCGCTGGCTGCAATTCTGCGTCACCGGCATCAACCATCCGCTGCAGTTGCCGACCAATCCGATGTACCTGGACGCACTCATTGGCGGCCAGGAAATGTGGACCGGCGTGGTACCCAAGGTCGGCCGCCAGTTCATCCAGACGGTCGCCATCGAAGGCTTCCCTCTGGAGTCCACACCCGGCATCTTGACTGCCCTGGGCGAGCTGCCTTGCGAATACCGTTGGTCGTCGCGCTTCATCTTCATGGACACGCACGAGGCGGTGCGGCACCTCGACAAGTTTCGCAAGAAGTGGCGGCAGAAGATTCGCGGCTTTTTCGACCAGGTGTTCAACACCAACACCGGGTCCATCGATCAGGACGCAATCTCGATGGTCGCCGATGCCGAAGCGGCCATCGCCGAAGTGAATAGCGGCCTGGTCGCCCAGGGCTATTACACCAGCGTCGTCGTGCTCATGGACGAGGATCGAACCCGTCTTGAAGCGTCTGCACGCCAGGTAGAAAAGGCCATCAACCGTCTCGGCTTCGCAGCCCGTATCGAGACCATCAACACCATGGACGCCTACCTCGGCAGCTTGCCCGGGCACGGCGTCGAGAACGTTCGCCGGCCACTCATCAACACCATGAACCTGGCCGACCTGCTGCCGACAAGCACGATCTGGACCGGCAGTGATGGCGCCCCGTGCCCGATGTACCCGCCACTGGCGCCGGCCTTGATGCACTGCGTGACACACGGCGCGACGCCGTTTCGCCTCAACCTGCACGTGCGCGACCTCGGCCATACCTTCATGTTCGGCCCGACCGGCGCCGGCAAGTCGACGCACCTGGGCATCATCGCCGCACAGCTGCGCCGCTACGCCGGGATGTCGATATTCGCCTTCGACAAGGGCATGTCGATGTACCCGCTCGCCGCTGCGATCCGCGCCCAGACCGGGGGCAGCAGCGGCAAGCATTTCACGGTCGCCGCCGACGATGAACAGCTGGCCTTCTGCCCCTTGCAGTTCCTGGAAACCAAGGGGGATCGGGCCTGGGCGATGGAGTGGATCGACACCATCCTGGCGTTGAACGGACTCGATACCTCGGCCGCGCAGCGCAACGAAATCGGCAATGCGATCCTCAGTCTGCATTCCAGCGGTGGCCGCACCCTGTCCGAGTTCTCGGTCACCATCCAGGACGAGGCGATCCGCGACGCCATCCGGCAGTACACGGTCGATGGCGCAATGGGACACCTGCTCGACGCCGAGGAAGATGGCTTGTCGCTCTCCGATTTCACGGTCTTCGAAATTGAGGAATTGATGAACCTGGGCGAGAAGTACGCGCTGCCGGTGCTGCTGTATCTGTTCCGGCGAATCGAGCGCGCCCTGCACGGCCAGCCGGCGGTGATCATCCTCGACGAAGCCTGGTTGATGCTCGGACACCCGGCGTTCCGCGCCAAGATCAGGGAGTGGCTCAAGGTCCTGCGGAAGGCGAACTGCCTGGTTTTGATGGCTACGCAAAGCCTCTCCGACGCGGTCAACTCGGGAATCCTGGACGTGATCGTCGAATCGACCGCGACCAAGGTTTTCCTGCCCAACATCTACGCGCGCGACGAGGACACGGCGGCGCTGTATCGCCGCATGGGCCTCAACGCCCGGCAAATCGAGATCCTCGCGACCGCCATTCCCAAACGCCAGTACTACTACGTTTCGGAAAACGGCCGCCGCCTCTACGACCTCGCCCTGGGGCCGTTGGCCCTGGCCTTCGTCGGTGCTGCCGACAAGGAATCGGTGGCCACCATCAAGCACCTGGAAGCCAAGTTTGGCCATGGCTGGGTGAATGAGTGGCTGCAGGGCAGGGGACTGAACCTTAGCGAATATGGAGTCGCCGCATGAGCTTTGCTGATCAACTCAAGGGCTGGCCATTCAAGCGAGCCACTCCCGACGCCGATCCCCGGCGTTCCCATGAACCGATGGTCGGCGGGCGCCGCAGCGGCGAGAACGAGAACCCCTACCTGGCGGCTCGCCGTACCTGGAACGAGCACGTCGGCAGCGTCGTTTCCGCGCGTCAGACCTGGCAACTGCTCAGCATCCTGTCGCTGTTGATCGCGCTGGCCGGCGTCGGCGGGATCATCCACATTGGCAGCCAGGCGAAGTTCGTCCCCTACGTCGTCCAGGTGGACAAGCTCGGGCAGGCCCTCGCCGTGGCCCCGGCCGAGCGGGCGGCGCCGGCCGATGTGCGGGTGATCGAAGCGTCGGTGGCCGCGTTCATCAGCGACGCGCGCGTGGTCACGCCGGACGTGGCCCTGCAGCGCAAAGCCGTGTTCCGCGTGTACTCGATGCTCGCCCCGCACGATCCGGCCACGGCCAGGATGAATGAATGGCTGAACGGCAGCGAGGAAGCCAGCCCGTTCAAGCGGGCGGCAAAGGAGACGGTCAGCATCGAGATCGCCTCGGTTCTCGCGCAAACGCCAGAAACCTGGCAAGTCGATTGGCTGGAGACCACCCGCGATCGACAGGGGATCGTCAAGGGTCAGCCTTTCCGCATGCGCTCCCTGGTGACGATCTATGTCGTCGAACCGACCACCGAGACCAGCGAGGAACAGGTACGCAACAACCCGCTGGGTATCTATGTCCGTGATTTCTCCTGGTCGAAACAGCTTTGAAAGGGGCACCCCCAATGAAGAAGGTTCTCTACGCAATGATCCTGGGCGCCGTGCCCGCAGTCGCCCTGGCGGCCTCTGGCGACAACCTCGCCGACCTCTATTTCTCGGGCAAGAACCCGACCCTGACCAAGCAGGAGAAAGCGGCGATTGCCATCGCCGAGAAGTGGAAGGCCTCGGGAGGAACGGGTACCGCCCCGGTGGCCGGTCCGAACGGCTCGATCAGGTTTCTCTACGGCGCCCAGCAACCGAGCATCGTTTGCGCTGTGCTGCAGGTCTGCGACGTCGCCTTGCAGCCCGGCGAACAGGTCAACTCGATCAACCTCGGCGATACGGCTCGTTGGACGGTTGAACCGGCGATCACCGGCAGTGGCGGCGGCGAGGTTCAACACCTGATCATCAAGCCGCTGGATGTGGGACTGGAAACGTCCCTGGTCGTGACCACCAACCGGCGCACCTATCACCTGCGGCTGCGCTCGCATCGCACACGCTACATGCCGCAAGTCTCCTTCACCTATCCCGAAGACGCCATGGCCAAGTGGGAAGCCATCAAGACCCGCGAGGTGAGAGAACGCCAAGACAACACGCTGCCGCAAACCGGCGAGTACCTGGGCAACTTGAGCTTCGATTACGAGGTTTCGGGCAGTGCGGCCTGGAAGCCCTTGCGCGTCTACAACGACGGCAGCAAGACGATCATCCAGATGCCCTCGACGATGGGCCAGGGCGAAGCGCCGACCCTCTTGGTCGTGCGCAAGGACGGCGGCCTGTTCAGCGACGACGAAACGGTGATGGTCAACTATCGCGTGCAGGGCAACCGCTACATCGTCGATGCCGTGTTCGACAAGGCCATCCTGATTGCCGGCGTTGGATCGGGCCAGGACCGGGTAACCATCCAGAAGGGGCAATGATCATGCGCAAGCTCATGGGCCTCGCGCCCCTCCTGTTCCTGCTGGCCGGCCTGGCCGGCTGCGCCTCGATCGAGCCTTACGGCAATTTCCTTGGCGCCAACGCCCCGGCCACCTTGAATGAAAAGCTCGCCGCGGACACGGTGAACCAGCTCACGGTCCTGTACCCACCGGCGAGCACCCGCTTTGACCTCGGCCAGCCAACGCCCGACGCCTACGGCAGCGCACTGGTCGAATCGCTGCGGATCAAGGGCTACGCCATCCTGGAGTTCGAACCGGACGAGGCAGCGCCGGCGGACAAGCCGGATACCGCGGGGCCGGGACTGAGCCTGCGCTATGTGCTCGATGCGCCGGCCAGCACGAACCTCTACCGCGTGACAGTGATGGTCGGTGCGCAGTCTCTGAGTCGCGCCTACGTGGCGCAGAACGATACTGTAGCCCCGGCCGGTGCCTGGGTTCGGAAGGAGTGAGCGGCCATGGCTGAGCACCTCACCGAAGAGCAAATGTCACCGGACGCTTCGCCCGGCGAAGTGTCCCGGCGGTCGGGTGTGCGCCGGGTGAACAACCTGCCCGTGTACCTCGTCGGCGGCGTCATGACCGTGTTCCTGATCGTCATGGTCCTGGTGGCCGCGGATCGCGCCGCCCAGCAGAACGAGCCGGCGCAGGGCGCAAAGGAGAAGGGCGGCAACAGCAGCCTGTTCGCCAACGAGATCGCCGGCAAGCAAAAGGACGGGATCATTCCCGCCGAAGCCGCGAAACCGCTACAGGTTCCGGAACTCGCAGCTCCCGGTACACAGCTCGGCGCAATCCCCATTGCCCGCCCGGAAAACCTCGACGCGCCACCGCTGCCACCCCGCTCGACAGGCGATGGCACGCTCCAACGCACTCCCCGCGACGACGAGCTGGATCGCATCCGCATGGTGAAGATGCAGCAGCTCGAAGAGGCCGTAAAGGCCAGGACCACCGTGCCGGTCGTCGCCCCGCGCAGCGCTGGCTCGCCACCGGGCGGGGTGACCGGTGCTCCCGGCAGTCGTGAAGAAGCCATTGCCCGGCTGGCCGCATTGCGGCAGCAGATCGACGCCGCCGGCCGGGATGACCCGACGGCGGCCTACAAGGCTCGCCTGGCGCAGCTGCAAGGGTTGAGTGGGGCAGGGGGCAGCAGCGCCTCGTCGGCCCCGCGATTGCTGGCAACGGCGGCGAGCGGCGGCAAGAACAGCGTTTCGCAGTTCGGCAACACCGGAGCAGGCGACCGCTGGAGTCTCGATTCCCAGCCGGAAGCCCCGCGTTCGCCGTACGAACTACGCGCCGGATTCGTGGTGGCAGCGACGCTGATCTCGGGGATCAATTCCGACCTGCCTGGCCAGATCATGGCCCAGATCGCGCAAAACGTTTTCGACACCGCCACCGGCAAACACCTGTTGCTCCCGCAAGGCTCGCGCCTGGTCGGCAGCTATTCGAGCGACGTGGCCTACGGTCAAGCACGGGTGCTGGTGGCCTGGCAGCGCATCGTTTTTCCGGACGGCAAGGCGATGGACATCGGCTCGATGCCGGGTGCCGACGGTGTCGGCTACGCTGGTTTCAAGGACCAGGTGAACAACCATTACCTGCGGCTGTTCGGATCCGCGTTGCTGATGTCGGCCGTTACTGCCGGCATCAGTTATAGCCAACAGAGCAACCAGACGGCGACACCCTACGGCACGCCAAGTGCCAGTAGCGCCATGAGCGAGGCCCTGGGGCAGCAGCTCGGGCAGGTGACCGCGCAATTGATCGCCAAGAACATGAACATTGCGCCGACTTTGGAGATCCGGCCCGGCTATCGCTTCAACGTCATCGTTACCAAGGACCTGACGTTTTCCAAGCCGTACCAATCCTTTGACTACTGATGACGCCAAGGAGAAACGACGATGAAGCCCGAGGCTAAAATTTTAGCCGCTAAAATTTTCCTGGCGATGGCCCTCTCGGCCAGCCCGGAGATGATGGCGCCGGCACATGCAACCGGGATCCCCGTGTTCGACGCCGGCAACCTCACGCAGAACGTGATGACCGCCATGGAAAGCGTGGCGCAAACGCTGCAGCAAATCGAGCAATACCGGACGCAACTGCAGCAGTACGAAAACATGCTGAGGAATACAGCTGCGCCGGCCGCCTACATCTGGGATCAGGCGGTGACCACGATGAACCTCCTGCGCGGTGCGATCGACACCCTGGACTACTACAAGGCCAATCTCGGCAGCATCGACAACTACCTGGGCAAGTTCCAGGACACGGCCTACTACCGCAGCTCGCCTTGCTTCAACCCTGGCGGGTGTACGGCGGCGGAATGGGCCGCGATCAGGGACAGCCAGCGCCTCGGGTCCGAAGCACAGAAGAGGGCGACCGATGCGCTGTTCAAAGGCCTCGACCGTCAGCAGGACGCGATGCAAGCCGATGCACGCACCTTGCAGCGCCTGCAGTCGAGTGCGCAAGGCGCGACGGGGCAGATGCAGGCCATCGGCTACGCCAACCAGCTGGCCAGCCAACAGGCGAACCAGTTGCTGCAGATCCGGGGACTCCTGATCGCGCAGCAAAACGCCATCGCCACCCGGAACCAGGCGCTGGCCGATCGTGAAGCACAAGAAGCCGCTGCCGGCGAGCAACTGCGCAGCGGCACTTTCCGCAGCAGTACAGGGCGTACTTGGTAAGAAGGAGATGACATGAATGCAAGACAACTCTCGAGCGTGGCGATGGTTGCCATGGTGGCCGCCTGGGTCAGTGCGTGTTCCCCGGACATCCCCAAGGAGGAAGCGCCGACCGTCAACGACGAGAACTGCAAGCTGGAAAACATCACCAAGATTGGCGACAAGGCCACGCGGGAAGAATTCGCGGCGGCGTGTCTGCGCCGTGGCCCGGGTTTCAAACCCAGTCAAAATACAGCCTGGTGAGGTGGCGAGGATGAGCCTGCCATCCCACTGGAAAATCGCCGTCGGTACGCTGTTGCTGGGACTGCTGTTCTTTTCGGTCGAAGCGCAGGCGGCGATCGACAATTCGGATGTCCTGGATAACGTCCTGGCACGGTATTCGGCCGCGGCCAGCACCTGGGCAGCAACGATCACGGCGCGAGCTTCGTGGTTGTTCTGGACCCTGACCCTGATCTCGATGGTCTGGACCTTCGGCATGCTGGCCTTGCGCAAGGCCGACATTGGCGAGTTCTACGCGGAGTTCGCGCGCTTCACGATTTTCACCGGTTTCTTCTGGTGGCTGCTCACCAACGGCCCGACCTTCGCCACCGACATCATGAATTCACTGCGCACGATCGGCGGTACGGCAAGCGGCACAGGAGCGGCGCTATCGCCCTCGGGGATCGTCGATATTGGCTTCAACATCTTCTTCAAGGTGCTCGATTACTCCTCGGTGTCGAGGCCCGTCGATAGCGCGGCCGGTATTCTCATCAGCGCAGCAATCCTCATCATCCTGGCCTTGATCGGCGTGAATATGTTGCTGCTCCTGGTGAGCGGCTGGATCCTGGCTTACGCCGGCGTTTTCTTCCTCGGCTTCGGTGGCTCGCGATGGACTTCGGACATGGCGATCCATTACTACAAGACCGTTCTGGGTATCGCCGCGCAGCTGCTCACCATGGTGCTGCTGGTCGGCATCGGCAAGTCCTTCGTCGACCAGTACTACGTCAACATGAGCGCCGGTATCAGCCTCAAGGAATTGAGCGTGATGCTGATTGTCGCCGTGGTCCTGCTGGCCCTGGTGAACAAGCTGCCGGCCTTGATCGGCGGCCTGGCGATGCATGGCGGCACACATGCTTTGGGTGGGGGGTTCGGTACCGGCGCGGCAATGGGTGCGGCGGCCATGGCGGGCGCAGCCGTCGCCACGGGAGGCGCTGCGATCGCCGCCGGCGCGGCGAATGCGGCGGGCGGCGTCCAAGCGTTGATGACCGCCGCCTCGAAAGCATCGCAGAACGTCGCCGGAGGCACGGACATTGTTTCTCGCATGGCCGGTGGGATGGCTGACGCGGTTGGCGGTGGCGGAGCGAGCGGCAGCTCGGCCGGCCTCGGCAGCCCTTTGGCGAGTGCGATGGATGGCCCGGCGATGAGCGGTAGCCCGTCATCCGGGGCGACCTCGGGCGGATCTCGTTCGAGTTCCAGCAGCAAGGGCAACGCAGCAGCCAAGGGCAGCACGACCGGCAACAGCAAAGCCAGGGCCGCAGGGCAGACACCAGCTCAGCAGCCGCAAGGCGGCGAGAAATCTGCTCTGGGTACAGTCGGCCGGGTCGCCACTGATGCAGCCGCCAACCTGGTCAAAGGCAGTTGGGACGTCGCCAAGGAGAAGGCCAATGCCGGCGCCGAAGCTGCGCAGGAACGCCTCAGCCAGACCATCGGCGGCAAAGTGGCCGCAGCCATCAAGGCCCAGGGGACGACCGCAACATCCAGCGAGCAGCTCAAGCCGGAACCCACATTCGACGGCAACAGCCTGTCAGGAGCCAGCGACACGTCGGTGGATGCTGACTCGGAAGTCTCCGCATTCCGCGACCGCGACACTCACTCTTCATCAGGAAAGGGGCGTTACACATGAAACCAAAACTTGTCCTCGCTTCGCTCGCGTTGGCCGCCGTCGCGACAATCCAGGCTCCGGCCAGCGCCGAAGAGACACTGACCGGCGATACCCGCCTGGCGTGCGAAGCCATCCTGTGCCTATCGACAGGCACTCGCCCCGGCGAGTGCTCGCCGTCGCTGCACCGGTACTTCAGCATTTCGCACCGGAAACTGAGCGACACTATCCGCGCGCGGGGCAATTTCCTGAAGCTGTGCCCGGTGGCCAACCAAACCCCTGAAATGAGTTTGCTGGTCAACGCGATGGCGAACGGCGCCGGCCGCTGCGATGCGGCGTCGCTGAACGTCACGCTTCTTTCATGGGACTGGAACAACGAGGCGGCGGTGCTCATCGGCAACCGGATGCCCGGCTATTGCGCGGCCTATGCGGGCCACGCCTACACCGACTTTTCCGGCACGCAACCGCGTTACGTGGGGACGCCTGAAAGGGGCGGGTACTGGGTCGAAGCCAATGACTATGACCGGGCACTGGCCGACTACAACGCCCGAATCGCTGCAGAGGACGCGCAGCGGCGTCTGCTGTAGATACGGCGGGAACCAGAAAGAGGGGAGGGCAATGCCTTTTGTCGATCTACCGCCGCAGCTTCAAGAGCGTGTCGTGTGCTCGATTTCGGCAGCCGTGAAATACGCGGTTCCCGCGAACATCGTCCTGGCCGTGGCTGAGAAAGAAGCAGGGAAGCCGGGTCAATGGGTGCGCAACAGCAACGGCACGCATGACGTAGGGCAGATGCAGTTCAACACGTCCTATCTGAGTGACCTGGCGCGCTACGGAATCACGGCCGACGACGTCGCCGCCGCCGGCTGCTACGCGTTCGACCTGGCCGCTTGGCGGATCCGCGGACACCTCAGGAACGACAAGGGTGACCTCTGGACCCGGGCAGCAAATTACCACTCCCGGACGCCGCGATACAACGCGGTGTACCGGAGCGATCTGCGCGTGAAGGCCGCCAAGTGGGCGGATTGGCTGGAAGCGCGTTTTATTACGGTGGATGTGATGAAGGCGGGAGCGGTGCACTCGCTGCCTGTGACGCCAGTATCAGTTCAGGTGACGCGAGCGCCTGCGGTAGCAGCGGACGCGAAGCCACGGACCAGGGCAACGTGGGAGATTTCCGAGTATGTTCCGCGGAAGTTGATCCGCAACGCCCAGCCGTGATTCTGCAGGTCCGATTTTAGCGGCTAAAATTTAGCCGCTAAAAATTGGCCGGATTTTTGGCCGCGCTCTTGTTCGTGAGTCGCAATCTGTGGCCACTGGTCGTTCCGCTCGTCATCATGATTTCATCGGGCCCTTCGGCACATCAAAGACGAGGAATATGGGCGCTGGGTTGTGTTTTGTTCTATTCCCTTGAAAGCGTGACGCGCGCCTGGTGGGCGCGCTGAGCTTCTGGCCAGAAACTCTTGATATAGGCAAGGCTGGCACGAATCTCTTCCTTGGCGAGAACGTTCGCGAAACCCGGCATGTCGCTGCTGTAACCCGGCGGCGCGTACCGGCCCGCCTGCAGACCGTTGCTGACGATCTCGATCAGGACTGCGTCCGGGTGATGCCAGGTGTGCCCGCTGGCATCGTGTGGCGGCGCTGGTAGGCGGCCGTTTTCGCGGCGCTCACGCCAGGCCGGCTGACCTTCCAGATTCGCGCCGTGACAGCTCGCACAGTGCTCGGTATAAACGCGCTGCCCGACTGCCAGCAGCCGAGCATCATTGGTGTCGATCAGTGGCGGACTGCTCTGCCAGGTGCTCCACGCGATCGCAGCGACGAGAAAGACGACACTGGCAGCCAGCAGCGCGTGGAATACCGTGCCGTTTGATACGGCCTGCTCCCTTGGCACTGCCGAATCGACCTCTCCGCTCAATGGGTCATGCAGCCCGGGTCCATGTGTTTTGCTCCCTGGCAGCGCAGGGCGCGCTCGCTCCAGAGGCTCTTCATATAGGCGACCAGGTCTTCAGCATCGTGTGGGCTCAAGCGTCCCTCGAAAGCCACCATCCGACTGTTCGGCACTGGACTACCCTTGAGGATGGTGTTCTGTAACTGTTGATCGCTGTGGTGCCAGGCGTGCGCGGTATCGTCGAGCGCGGGCGCCAGGCCCTGCAGGCTTTTGCCGAACTGTGGCGCTTCACCTATGCCGACGGCACCGTGGCAGGTCTGGCAATTCGCCGCGAACAGCTTTTCCCCCCGTTTTTCCGCCACGCTTTCCGGTCCGCGAGCCCCGCTTATCGCCTGCCAGCTACGGCCATCATCGGCGCTGACGAAGAGTCTGCCGATATGTGTCGCGGCAAACAGACGCGGGCCATTTCGTGCCATGACCATGATCGCCTGTCCGCCGAAGCTGTTGGCCAGCGGCGTCCATGCCAATTCGGGCTCCTGTGCCTCGAGAAAACCTTGCCCGAATTGAAAACTGTAGAGCGTTCCGTCAGGCTCGGCGCTGACCATGGTCACCGGGATGCGTAGCATTGACGCTGGCCGCCATGAAGCCCCGTCGTCAGTCGACAAACGCAAGCCTTCCTCGGTGCCGGCGTACAAGCCGCTGGGCGACGCCGAGATGTTCATCAGCTTTTCTGGCGCGTCGCCGCTGCGCGTCCAGGTACGACCGCTGTCGGTACTGTGGTAGATGCCATCGGCGACACCGTACAGGCGCTTTCCGTCCGTCGGGCTGACGGTCAGCGCCGTGAAGCTGTCGGGTCCGCCCTGGCTCTGCCGTTGCCACTGGCTGCCACCGTCATCTGATCGCAGCAAACCGTCTGAGGCGCCGCTTGCGTACAGTATTTTGGCGTCGGAAGGGTCCGCAGCCAAGGCGACGAAGCCGCCATCACGTTTGACGCGCAGGCTCAAGCGACCATCCGGCTGAGCCAGGTACAGGCCCTGCTTGTTTGCCACCAGCACGCCATCGCTGCCGTTGGCCGGAGCGAGCGCGAAGATGCGACCCATCTCCGGCGTGGCGACGGCTGCGAGTGGGACGACAAACAGCAAGCCAGCGAGGTAACGGGCGGCTAATAAGGCAAATGTATTCATGGGATGTCCAGTCCTTGGTTGTTGAGACGGATAACAGGCCCCGAGGTACGGTGAGCGCAAAAATAGCGCCATCCATCTGTAGCAGAGCTGAAAACGACACTGGCAGATGATGATGCGCACGCCATCCGGTCAGGAAGCTGACATGCGGATTACATTCTTGTAATGGCCGTCAAGCAGCGCTGCAAGCAGGCACAATCTTCGTAAATACTCAGCATGGGGCGATGCACATGAAGATCCTGATTGTCGAAGATGAACCAAAAACGGGCGATTACCTGCGCAAAGGTCTGCTCGAGGCGGGTTTCGTTGTCGACCTTGCTCGCGATGGCCTCGATGGCCTGCATCTGGCGCTGACCGGTGATTACGACCTGATCGTGCTCGATGTCATGCTGCCCTCGCTGGACGGTTGGGGGGTGCTCAAAACGGTGCGCCGTAGCGGCCATGAGATGCCGGTACTCTTCCTTACCGCACGCGACGGGGTGGAAGACCGGGTACGCGGGCTGGAACTGGGTGCGGACGACTACCTCGTCAAGCCCTTTGCCTTTTCCGAGCTCCTGGCTCGAGTCCGCACTCTGTTGAAGCGCGGCCGATCGCAGGAGGCCGATACGCTGCGGGCCGCGGATCTGGAGCTGGATCTGTTGCGCCGCCGCGTCAGCCGCGCGGGCACACGTATCGATCTCACGGCCAAGGAATTCGCGCTGCTCGAGTTGCTCCTGCGCCGTCAGGGTCAGGTATTGCCGCGCTCACTGATTGCTTCGCAGGTGTGGGACATGAATTTCGACAGCGATACCAACGTAATCGATGTCGCCGTCCGTCGCTTGCGTGCCAAAGTGGATGAACCCTTCGAGCTGAAGTTGATACACACCGTGCGCGGCATGGGCTACGTGCTCGAAATACCGGAAGGCCCCTGAGCGTGCGAGGGTGGCCGATGTCGCTGACCACGCGCCTGGCGCTGCTGTTCGCGCTGCTCACGGCTACCCTGTTGATTGTCGTCGTGCTGGTACAGGGATCTGCCGTCGAAGGCCATCTTCGCGAGCTCGACGATCAGGAACTGTCGGGCAAGGTGACTCTGATCAAGAACCTCTTGCACCGCGCCGAACCGTACAGAACTCTGCGGCAACGGCTTGACGATGCCTTCATCGGACACGACGCGCTGGCGGTGGTGCTACGCGACGCCGAAGGCACCGTGGTCTATGCGATCCGCCCGGCGTTCTTCGGCGAACGACCATTGGCCGAGGACGCGTTACCGGATACCCCGACGCTTTGGGATAAGGGCGGCAAGCAATACCTTGGGCTGGAAACCACCGTCGAGGCGCTTGATTTCTGGTCGCAACCGACGCGCTTGCGAGCGCTGGTGGGACTCGATGTCTCGCATCACCGGCTCTTCCTCGAACAGGTGCGCGAGCGCCTGTGGATCGACATCTACTTTGCGGTGATCGTCGCCGCCTTGTTCGCCCTGTTCGCCGCCCACCGCGGACTGGCGCCGCTGCGGCGGGTGACGGCCACCGCACGCAACTTGTCGGCCGAGGGCCTCGGCGAGCGCCTTGCCGAACGTGGCGCACCGTCCGAAGTGCGTGCGCTGGTGGTGGCCTTCAACGGTATGCTGGAGCGACTGGAATCATCGTTTCGCCGCCTATCCGATTTCTCTGCCGATATTGCCCACGAACTGCGCACGCCCGTCTCAAACCTGATGACCCAGACCGAGGTCGCGCTGTCGCATACCCGAAGTCCGGACGAGTACCGGGAGGTGCTCGCATCCAACCTCGAAGAGTACGAGCGCATCGCACGCATGGTCAGCGACATGCTGCTTCTTGCCCAGGCCGAAAATGGGGTTCTGCCGCGCTCGCTCGAAGCGGTGAACCTGGCCGATGAAGCACGGGCACTGATTGACTTCTACGAAGCGCTGGCGGAAGAAAAGGAAGTGCGCATCGTGCTTGCCGGAGAGGCGGGTGTTACTGGCGACCGCCTGATGATCCGCCGGGCGCTGTCCAATCTGTTGTCGAATGCGCTTCGCCATAGCCGCTCAGGAAGTCTCGTCGAGATCTCGATAACGGGTGAGGCTGGCCTGGCGACACTGGCAGTGAAGAACCACGGCGATACGATTCCGTCCGATCAGCTGTCGCAGATTTTCGAGCGCTTCCATCGCGCAAGTCCAGAGCGGCACCGTCACGGAGAGGGGGCCGGACTGGGACTGGCCATCACGCGCAGCATCGTCGAAACGCACGGCGGTCGGATCGAGGTGACCTCCGACGCTGGCGTGACGACCTTCACGTTGCATCTGCCTTTGGCTTCCGCAACAGCGTCAGCGAACGCTTGAGCAGTCGGTCGTTTCGTCAGGATCTTGGACCCACCAAAAAGCACCCATGGCGGCATCTACGAGCGAAGGTGACTAAAACGTAATCCTGCGGTCATTTTCTCGTGGGGACCCGACTGGCACCATAGGTAAAGGTAAAGGGTGTTGCAAAGCGAGAAAACCGGCCCGTCAGACAGATGCAGGACATGTGCGAAGACCTGATGATCGCAGAAAGTCCGATACAGCAGACGTCGACCAACGGCAGCTCCTTCTAGCGAGCACTCTCTTTCCTGAACAAGCCCCTTGTGGGGCTGCTCATTTGTTGGTTCTGGACAGGAGAAATATCGTGCAAGTCAGCGCGCTCGCAAGTCTGGTTGGGGTCACACCGGATACCGTCCGCTATTACACGCGTATCGGCTTGCTGGATCCAGCCATCGACGCCGATAACGGCTACCGTCGTTTCAAGAATGCCGACGTCACTCGCCTGCGCTTTGTTTTGCGCGCCCGGCGGCTCGGCTTCCATCTGGACGAAATTGCCGAGATCCTCGGCATGTCCGATTGCGGCCAAACGCCGTGCCCAGTGGTCAGAGAGATCGTCGAGCGGCGTATCGCCGAAACCCGCGAACGAGTGGCCGAGATGCAGGCCCTGCAGGCACGCCTGGAACAGGCGCTGGCGTTGTGGGCGGGAATGCCCAACGGCGAGCCCGACGGTCACGCCACCTGTGCATTGATCGACGCGACCGGCGACGAGGTTCAATACACAAGCGCCGCTTGACCTATCAGTAGCTCACAGGCCCAAGCTGGCCGCTGTGAAAACTAAACGGTAACCGAGACATGGATATAACGCGAGAAAACGATGGTCCTGACCCCCGTTTGGCGAATGGCGGCTGCTGCTCCTGTGGAGCGCCCATTACCGGACTCTCTATCACCCTCAGCGAGGGCGGACGCTGCTGTGAATCGTGCCATCTGAATAGCCGTAAGCAGGAAGCGAACATGTCTGCTCAGGTCTACGAGGGTTTCGCGGAAGCACTGGTTGCAGCGCTCGACCTGCGCGAGCACGAGACCGGCTTTCATTCCAAGCGAGTGGCCTGCCACACCCTCGTCCTGGCGCGCTGTTTCACGACGGAACCCGCGCGCTTGCGCGATGTGTACTGGGGCGCACTGCTCCATGATCTGGGCAAGATCGGTATCCCGGATGCCGTGCTGCTCAAGCAGGGACCGCTCGACGAAACCGAGTGGACCGTCATGCGTGCGCATCCGGAGGCTGGTCAGCGCATCTTGATGCCAATGCCGGCCCTCGACGAAGCCGCCGAGATTGTCTTGTGTCACGAGGAGCGCTACGACGGCAGTGGCTACCCGGCCGGGCTACGTGGCAACGAGATTCCGCTTGGCGCGCGACTATTCGCCGTCATCGACACGCTGGACGCCATGACTTCCGACCGCCCATATCGCCGTGGCGTCGATTTCGACGCGGCGAAAGCGGAGATTGAACGCATGAGTGGCAGCCAGTCCGATCCGCTTGCCGTCGAGGTGTTCCTGCAGGAGCAAGCAACGCTGAGGGAGATGGTGACGCTCAAGTGCGGCGCCGCTCTATTGCCATGAACGACATCAGCAAGGAAATCGATCAATCCGCCAAGGAGCCAGTTGTGCATCAACACGAGCATTCCGACGACCAGACATCTCGCAAACCCTCTGGAAACAGGGCCAGCCGACGCTCCTGGTGGGTGTTCGGCGGCTTTGCCGCCATCTCGCTGGTTCTCCTCGTCGTCGAGCACCGTAGTCACCTGCTTGGCTGGTTGCCGGCCTGGTGGCCCTGGCTGTTCCTGCTGGCGTGTCCATTGATGCACGTCTTCATGCACGGTAGCCACGGCGATCACGGTGATCACGGCGGCTCATCGAACAAGGCGGATGACAAATGAACGACCCATCCTCCTCCTACGGCCTGTGGTCGATGGTGGTGATCAACTCGGCGGTGTTCATCTTCTTCGCCTTCAGCTTCTTCAAGCCGCGCAGCAAGCGCGACTGGCGCACGCTGGGCATGTTTTCGGCGTTCATCGTCGCCCTGTTCACCGAGATGTACGGCTTCCCGCTGACGATCTACCTGCTTTCGGGTTGGCTGGCACGGCAGTTTCCCGGTGTCGACTTCCTCGGACACGACTCGGGCCACCTGCTGGAGGTGATGTTCGGCTGGCGATCGAACCCGCATTTCGGGCCATTCCACCTGCTGTCGACGCTCTTCATCGGTGGCGGCTTCTGGCTGCTGGCAAGAGCCTGGAGGGTGCTCTACGCGGCTCAGGCGAGCGGCACCCTCGCCACTGCCGGGCCCTACGCAAGGCTACGCCATCCGCAATATCTCGGTTTCATCCTGATCATGGTCGGCTTTCTGCTGCAATGGCCGACGCTGATTACCTTGACGATGTTCCCGATCATGATCGTGGTCTACCTGCGACTTGCACGCCGCGAGGAACGCGATGCGGCAGCAAGCTTTGGCGAAGCATGGGTGTCTTACGCGCAGCGCACCCCGTCCTTCTGGCCGCGGTGGTCCGCAAGCACTGAGGGCAGCTCACCAACATGGAAAGGCGAGGAACACCCATGACGAGGGCAGCGAGCCTCTTGTTGGCCAGCCTGGGTTTCGCTGTGACCGGCGTCGTCGACGCAGCCAGTGGCAGGGGGGAATCGATTTATCAATCCAGCTGTGTCGCCTGCCATGGCGCGGATGGCGTCGGCGCACTGCCCGGCGTCTTCGATCTGACGACCGCGGATGGCCCGCTTGCGCTTGCTGACGAGGTGCTGATCAAACGTATCTCCGAAGGTTTTCAGAGCCCCGGGTCGCCGATGGCGATGCCGCCGCGGGGCGGCAACCCGAGCCTGAGCGACGAGGATCTCAAGGCAGTAGTGGACTACATGCGCAAGGAGTTTGCTGTCCGCTGAGCAATCGAGCACGCCACGCGTCTTCAAGCATCGCGCCGGGGCCAACCCGGATCAACTCTTTCACGAAGGGACTTCAACATGAAAAGCTATTCGAGTCTGGCCGCGACGGCCATCATCATGGCCCTCTCCGCGCAAACGGCCTGGGCGGGCATGACGGTGTACATCCCTCTGGGTTCCGCCAACAAGGTGATTGCCGTCGACGCGGCGAGCAATCGCATCACTGCCACCTTCGACGGCGTCGACAATCCGCACGGCCTGGTCGCCACCCCGGATGGCGAATACCTGGTCGCCGGCAGCTTGTCGGAAACACCTTTGCCGGCGGGCGCCGCAATGGATACGCCAAACAGCAAACTGGCAGTCATTCATCCGGCGCACGGCCACGTCATGTCGACCATCCCGGTAGCCGGCTGGACGCACCATCAGGCGATCACTCCCGATGGTCGCTACGTGCTGTCTACGCATCCCACACGCGGCGGCATCAGCGTTACCGATCTGATCGAGAACAAGGTCGTCCACACCGTCGCCACCGGCCCGGCGCCGAACTACGCCGTGGTGACCCCTGATGGCAAGCGGGTTTACGTCAGCAACAGCGGTAATGGCACGATCAGCGAGATCGATACCGCCGACTGGAAAGTCACGCGCACCCTGGACGCCGGCGCCTCACCCGAGCACATGCTGCTGGTCCCCGATGGCAAGCGGCTGTACGTGGCCAACGCGCGCAGCGGAACGGTCAGCGCAGTCTCACTGGAAAGCGGCAAGGTCGAGCGCGACTACGTGATGGGCAAGCGCCTGCATGGGCTGGACATCAGCGATGACGGTCGCCAGCTGTTCGTCAGCCTGATCTCGGAGGACAAGCTGGTGGCACTCGATCCGCAGACCGACGTGCGCCGTGTTTTACCACTCACGCCCGCGCCGTACCATCTGGGCGCCGTGCGCGGTACCGGCAAGCTCTACGTATCCAGCCGCAAGGAACCCAAAATCTGGGTGGTGGACCAGACCTCGCTGGAGGTGCTGGACACCATCCGGTTACCCGGTGGCGAAGGACACCAACTGGCCATCGTGCCTTGAAGAAATAGTGCTTGACCTGTGAGTAACACACAGCTTCAGGCTGGAAGCCATACCACTTGGAAAGGATTGCCATGAACACGAGCACAAGGTCGACCGGGCAAGGCCACCATCATCAGCCCGAGCATTCTCACAACGCACAGGGATCGCACGGGTCGCACTGCGACCACGCGGCGGCCAACGTCAGGACGGTCAAGGATCCGGTGTGCGGCATGTCCGTTACGCTTGGGGTGGGCAAGCCGAGCCTCGAACACGACGGGGAAACGGTTCACTTCTGCTCGCAGAAGTGTCACGACAAGTTTGCCGCCGATCCTGCGCACTACCTGACAGGCGTGCACAAGAAACAATCGCCTCCCGTGCCTGCCGGCACGCAATACACCTGTCCAATGCACCCGGAAGTTGTTCGGGACGCCCCCGGCGATTGTCCGAAATGCGGCATGGCCCTGGAGCCGATGGGCGTCCCCACTGGCGACGAGGGTCCCAACCCCGAACTGGTCGATTTCCGGCGCCGTTTCTCGATCGGCGCAGTGCTGACCGTGCCGCTGCTGCTACTGACCATGGGCCCCTTCGTCGGCCTCGGCTTCGTGCGCGATGCGCTCGGCGAGCGCACGGCGCTGTGGATCGAATTTCTTCTGGCGACGCCAGTGGTGCTCTGGGCCGGCTGGCCGTTCTTCGTTCGCGGCGTCAAGTCGGTGGTCAATCGCAGCCTCAACATGTTCACGCTGATCGGCCTGGGCGTTGGCGCAGCCTATCTCTTCAGTCTGGTGGCGCTACTCGCTCCCGACCTGTTTCCCGATGGCTTCCGTGATGCGCAGGGGCACGTAGGCGTTTACTTCGAGGCCGGTGCGGTGATCATCGTCCTGGTCCTGCTCGGCCAGGTGATGGAACTTGGCGCGCGTGAGCGCACCGGTTCTGCGATTCGCGCCCTGCTCGATCTCGCCGCCAAGACAGCCCGCGTGATCCGTGCCGACGGTCGTGAGGAGGAAATTCCGCTCGAGGAAGTCGTCGTCGGCGACCATGTGCGGGTGCGGCCGGGCGACAAGGTGCCGGTGGATGGCCTGGTGATCGACGGCCGTTCGTCGATCGACGAGTCGATGATTTCCGGCGAAGCGATGCCGGTCGAAAAAGTCGCTGGCGACGCTGTCACCGGCGCGACGATCAACGGGACCGGCTCGCTGATCGTCGAAGCGAAGCGGGTCGGCGGCGACACCGTGCTCAGCCAGATCGTCGACATGGTCGCCAACGCGCAACGCTCGCGTGCGCCTATCCAGAAGCTCGCTGACTCGGTCGCCGGCAAGTTCGTCCCGGCGGTGATCGGCATCGCCATCCTGGCGTTCATTGCCTGGGCCATCTGGGGGCCGGCGCCGGCGCTTTCCTATGGACTGGTCGCAGCGGTCGCGGTGCTGATCATCGCCTGTCCTTGTGCCCTGGGGCTGGCGACGCCGATGTCGATCATGACCGCCACCGGACGCGGCGCGCAGGCGGGCGTGCTGATCAAGAACGCCGAGGCACTCGAACGCTTTGCGAAGGTCGACACGCTGATCGTCGACAAGACCGGAACGCTGACTGTCGGCAAGCCGAAGCTGGTCGCGGTGCTGCCCGCTGCCGGACACCAGGAAGCCGAGGTATTGCGCCTTGCCGCCAGCCTTGAACGCGGCTCCGAGCACCCTTTGGCCGAGGCGATCGTCGCCGGTGCGGAAGAGCGCGGCGTCGAACTTGCCAAGGCCGACGAGTTCGAGGCGATCACCGGCAAGGGCGTCAAGGGCGTGGTCGACGGCCAGGCGGTTGCCCTGGGCAACGCGGCGATGCTCACCGAGCTGGGCCTGGATGGCGGCGCATCGAGTGCGTTTGTCGAGGCGGCAAACGCTCGCCGCGACGAGGGTGAAACGGTGATGTTCGTCCTCATTGGTAGCGAAATAGCCGGCCTGGTGAGCGTCGCCGACCCCGTCAAGGAGACGACGCGCGAAGCGCTCAAGGCGCTGCACGCCGAGGGCCTGAAGATCATCATGGCCACCGGCGACAACGAGCGCACGGCGCGTGCTGTTGCCGGGCGACTGGGTATCGATGAAATCCGCGCTGATGTCCTGCCCGCGGACAAGGCACGCATCATCAAGGAACTCCAGGCCAAGGGCCACAAGGTCGCAATGGCCGGCGACGGCGTGAACGATGCGCCGGCACTGGCGCAGGCCGACGTCGGCATCGCCATGGGTACCGGTGCCGACGTGGCTATCGAAAGCGCCGGCTTCACCCTGGTGAAAGGCGATCTCAACGGTATCGTGCGGGCACGGCGCCTGGCGCGCGCGACCATGCGCAATATCAAGCAGAACCTGTTCTTCGCCCTGGTCTACAACGCTGCGGGGGTGCCGGTGGCGGCGGGCATCCTGTATCCCTTACTGGGCATTCTCGTCTCACCCATCTTTGCCGCCGCAGCGATGAGTCTCTCGTCGATCTCGGTGATCAGCAACGCCTTGCGGTTGCGCCGGGTGAAGATCTAGGCGGAGGCGTAAGGAACTGCGTCAACATTTACAGGAGAAGCTTATGGAATGGCTCACACAAAATTGGTTGTTGATCGTCTTCGGCATCGGCTTTTTTATGCTCATGCGGCGTGGCGGAATGTGTTGCGGCACGCATGGCGGACACCGGCATGGCTCAACGCCGGATAAGACGCTGGGCGAGCCCGACGGCAAGCCTGCAAGGGTGCCGGCGGCGCCAAAATAGCTTAGCCGTAGCGGCGCGCGGACGCATGCGATTTACCGCGATTTTTTTAAACTCAAGCAAGGAGAAAAACGATGAACAAGGAAGCCTCTGCCGTAGCCGGCAGGAAGCGCGACGACAAAGACCCGGTGTGCGGCAAACACATCAACCGCAATAAGGCGCATATCGTCGTCGAGCACGAAGGCCGGCAATACCTGCTTTGCTGCCCCTTGTGCCAGGCGGAGTTCGAGCGCGATCCGGCGAAGTACGCGCACTGAGGCGCAGCCGGTGTCGTATGCTCTCGATGGACGCTTATGACACCGCTGGCAATAACGCTCATGGCGAGACCCGACAACTGCCACCCCATGAACCGGGCGATGCACTCCGGCGACTCGCGGCAAGCGCGTGCACCGGATCCGGTCGGGGCAGGCACCCTGTCCCACTGCAAGCAAGCGTGGTTGATGCTGGTCGTTATCGTGTCGATGGCGATCTGTTATCCGCTGATCAAGGTGGGCCTGGCACTCGCGCCGCCGCTGCATTTTGCGGCGCTACGCACCATCCTCGGCGGCCTCACCCTGGTACTCGTGCTGGCGATCCGACGCAAGCGGCTGTGGCCGCGGGCAAGCCTGGCCCGATGGATTTTGCCGCTCGGCGTCTTGGCGACGACGCTGACCTTCGGGACGATGTTTGCCGGCCCGGCCTACATCGGTGCCGGCCTCGCCGCGGTGCTGGGCAATACGCAGCCGCTGATCATCATCGTGCTGGCAGCGCTTTTCCTCGGCGAACGAATCAGTCTGAGCAAAGCGGCAGCCTTGCTGTTCGGGCTGGCCGGCGTCAGCTTGCTGGCACTCCCTGCCTGGCGTCAGACCGGCGGCAGCGATTTATTCGGGATCGTCCTGGCGCTTGGCTCGGCGTTCAGTGCCGCCGTCGCCAGCGTGATCATGAAGCGCCTGCGACCGGGCGAAGATCTGATGTCGCTGATCGCCTGGCAGTTGGTCGTCGGCGGTAGCTTGCTGTTCGCCGTGTCACTGTCCTTCGAAGTGTCGCAAGGCATCGTCTGGACGGGCACTTTCGTCGGCATTCTGCTCATCCTGGCGCTGGCCGGAACGGCATTGAGCACTTGGCTGTGGTTCTGGCTTCTGCAAAGGGCGGAGGCCGGTCGCCTGTCCTTGTATTTGTTTCTCGTGCCGGTCCTCGGGCTTTTCGCCGCGATGGCCAGCTTTGGCGAACGTCTGGGTGCCTTACAGGCGGGTGGCGTCGCGTTGATTCTGCTGGCCGTGGTGTGGTCGATGTTCAAGGTCCGTACCGAGCCTGCCACGTCTTTTCTGCCGCCTGCCACTCAAGCCGTTCGGCGCATGCAATGAGATGAGGAGTACACGGCGCCATGCACTTTCAACCCGCACCCGGATCAAGGCGCATTGAAGCGCAATCCGGATTGCGATCACCGGACATCAACGTCAAGGGTAAAAAATGAATACGACACAGGTCATCATCGGCATCGTGGTCCTAATCGCACTGAGCGGTTTTTATGTGATCTCAATCTTCAACAAGCTGGTGACGCTCAAGAACCGCTACAAGAACGCCTTCGCGCAGATCGAAGTGCAGCTCAAGCGGCGCTACGACCTGATTCCCAATCTGGTCGAGACGGCCAAGGGATACATCAAGCACGAACGCGAAACACTCGAATCGGTGATTTCGGCACGCAACGAAGCTTCCGGTAGCCTGGCCCGCGCGGCAGCGGCCCCCGGTGACGCTGCCGCGATGACGGGTCTGATGGGTGCCGAAAACCGCCTCTCCGGCGCAATGATGAACATGAAGATGGTGATGGAAGCCTATCCCGACCTCAAGGCCAGTCAGAACATGATGCAGGTCAGCGAGGAATTGACGAGCACCGAAAACAAGGTCGCCTTCGCCCGCCAGGCATTCAACGATCAGGTGATGGCCTACAACGTCTTCAAGCAAACTTTCCCACCGGTTTTTTTCGCCGCCATGTTCGGCCATGCGCAAGATGCCACATTGCTTGAATTCGAAGACAGCGCGGCCATCCAGGCGGCGCCGAAGGTGTCGTTCTGAGCGCGCTTTCGTGATCCGCCTACTTCCGCGATGAACTTCTTCGAATCGCAGGAGCGGGTGCGCAAGAACACGACGCTGCTGGTCGTGTTGTTCGCCCTCGCCGTCGTCGCCTTGATCGTCATGGCCAATGTGTTGGTGATGCTGGTTTTCGGATTCATCAGCAGCACGCAGTTGCGCGATGGTCAGGCGCTCATCCGGCAAATGGACTGGGCGACATTCGCCGCGGTCGGTGCCGGCGTCTGCGCGGTGGTACTTGCCGGCAGCCTCTACAAGATGATCGCCTTGTCGGCCGGCGGCAAGATTGTTGCGGAGTCGCTGGGCGGACAACTGCTCGCGCAGAATTCGCAGGACCTGAATCAGCGCAAGCTGCTCAACGTCGTCGAGGAAATGGCCATCGCCTCGGGTACGCCGGTGCCGCCGGTGTACCTGCTGGCCGATGAACCGGGCATCAACGCCTTCGCCGCCGGCTTTTCGCCGCGCGACGCGGTGATCGGCGTCACTCAGGGCGCCATCGAGCGTCTGAACCGGGAACAACTGCAGGGCGTCATCGCCCATGAGTTCAGCCATATCTTCAACGGCGATATGCGACTCAATATCCGCCTGATGGGCGTACTCAATGGCATCCTGGTGCTTGGCATCATCGGCTATTTCCTGTTGCGCGCGGCGCCGTTCTCCGGCCGCCGACGCGGCAACGACAAGGGTGGGGCCGGCATCCTGGCGCTTGCTCTGGGCTTGATGGCCATCGGTTTTGCCGGCACGTTTTTCGGCAACCTGATCAAGGCCGCGGTAAGCCGGCAGCGGGAATACCTGGCCGACGCCTCCGCGGTTCAGTTCACGCGCAACCCGAACGGCATTGCCGGAGCGCTGAAGAAGATCGGCGGTCTGGCCTACGGTTCGAGCGTGCGAAGTCCAGGCGCGGCCGCAGCCAGTCACGCTTTTTTCGCCAAAGGCATTTCGGGGTTCACGCAGTGGTTGTCCGCCACGCACCCACCGCTGGAGAAGCGCATCCGGCGTATCGATCCGCAATGGGACGGCTTGTTCGACGTTTCCGAATCACCCGCGGAATCTGCAATTGAACGCGAGTCCGGTATCGAGAACGCTGCGCAACACGCATCCGCCCGCAAGCGCGTCGGAAGCGTTGGCACCATGGCTGCGGGTTCCGTGGCCGCCGAGCTTATGGCGGTGATGGCGCAGGTCGGCCAGCCGCAGCCACAGGCAGTCGATTACGCTCGCGCGCTGCTGGCGGAATTGCCCGCGCCGATCCAGGACGCGGCGCGCGAACCCTACGGCGCGCGCGCCCTCGTTTATGCCCTGCTGCTCGACAAGGGGGAAGCGGTTCGCACGCGGCAATTGAACCAACTCCAGGCCTATGCCGACCCGGACGTTTTTGCATTGACCCGCGCCTTGATGCTGCCGCTCGATACGCTGGATGTCAGATTCCGTCTGCCGATCATCGATATCGCCATGCCCGCGCTCAAGCAGTTGTCGGCCGCGCAGTACCGGTCGTTCAAGGGCAATCTGCTTGCCCTGATCGCAATGGACGCCAGGGTCGACCTGATGGAGTGGTCGTTGCAGAAGATCCTGTTCCGGCATCTGGACAGCCAGTTTCTCAAGCATGCCTCGACGAAAGCGCGCTACGCCGATTTCGAGCAGCTGACGACGGAAGTCGGCCTTGTGCTGTCGGTGCTGGCGCATGCCGGCGCGGAGCGCGCTGGCGATGGTGACGCGCTGGGCGCTTTCCAGGCGTCACTGCGCGCGCTCGGGGCAGACGGACCGAGCTTATCGGCGATCGGTCAAATCGGCATCGCCGACCTGGATCGTGCGCTGGTCAAACTGGACGAACTGCAAGCGCCTGCCAAATCCCGATTCCTGACGGCCTGCGTCGCCGGCATCTGGCACGATCGGCGGGCAACCGCCGCCGAAATCGAGTTGCTACGGGCCTTTGCGAGTGTTCTGGATTGCCCGATACCGCCGAGTGTGGCGGCGTGAAGATAAACGCTTGAGCAGGATTACCAGGAGCTTGACCCGTGAGCAATACACAGGTCCAGGCTGGAAGCCATATCACGTGGAGAGGATTGCCATGAACACAAGCGCAAAGTCGCGATGGCCGGCGACGGCGTCAACAATACGTCGGCGTGCCGGTGGCTGCGGGCATCCTGTATCCCTTCCTGGGCACTCTCGTCTCACCCATCTTTGCCGCCGCAGCAATGAGTCTGTCGTCGATCTCGGTGATCAGCAACGCCTTGCGACTGCGCAGGATCTCTATCTGACCTAAGGGAGCAAGTGATGCCAATAGAAAGCAAAGTAGAAGACGTGGTGTGCGGCATGATGGTCGAGCCAGATCGTTTTCACTTCCGCTATCAGGGAAGAGACTATGCGTTTTGCTCAGCGCAATGTACCGAGCGCTTCGAGGCCAATCCACACTTGTATGTTGGCACGCCGGGTCATCCCGCGCCGAAGAAACAGGGACTGGTTGTGTTGAAGCAACGACGGTTTGTCGTGGATGGGGTGCTCGATGAGGCTCAGGCAAAGCACCTGCGAGCACAGATCAACGAAATGATGGGCATTGAATCTTTGCAAGTGAATGGCGCGGAAGTAGTGGTGACCTACGATCTGCTGCAGGCTACCGCTTCGCAAATCGAAGCGGCACTGGAGAAAGCCGGGGCACACCTTGGCAACGGCTGGGGAGAAACCTTGCGCCGCGGGTTCATCCATTACACCGAAGAGTGTGAGATTGGCAACCTACAGGCTAACCCACCCACAGGATGCCACTGATGACTTACCGAGCCCCTGGCCGTGGCGGCACATGTTCGCTATCGCCCCGGCGGGCGGCAGCTTGGCTTTTCGCCTCATGCCAGTACCAGTACCAGTACGGGATGCTGCGCAACGAACCGACTGGCGGGAAGGGGTGATGATGCTCAGCAAGGATGAAACTCGGGATCTATATCGCCGACGTGCGAAACGATATGACCTACTAACCCAGCTCTACCGGCTCTCTGGATTCAATATCGACCGATACCGACAGAACACAATATCAGCGCTTGGTCTTTGTCCCGGCGACCAAGTCGTCGAGCTGGGCTGTGGAACGGGTTTGAATTTTGAATACGTGCAGCGGATCATCGGTCCCGAAGGAAGCATTGTTGCTGTAGACCTCACGGATGCGATGCTGGATGTCGCCAGATGTCGAGTCGCCAGAGAGCACTGGACGAACGTGGAGATCGTGCAGGCGGACCTTGCCGAATGGCAATTTCCTGTCGGTGTTTCGGCTGTGTACTCAACGTTAGCAATTACCTTGGTGCCCGAGTACGACGAGATCATCAAGAGGGCGAGCCGTGCATTGCGGCCAGGGGGAAGTTTGGCAGTCCTGGATATGAAAGAACCTGAGCGTTGGCCGACATGGCTGGTCAATCTTGCGGTGTGGCTGTACAGACCATTCGGTGTGAGTCTGGATTTGGCCCATCGCCATCCCTGGGAGTCCACCGGGCGGTATTTGAGGCAAACCAGTTACAAGGAATACTACTTTGGCGCCATCTATGTCTGTGCGGGTAGAAAAGAGGCTTGAGACAGCCTTTCGCAAACCCACGGCGCATTGCGTATTTTTCGCGGTGCGGGGCGAAGGGGGCGGAGGTGAGTCCGCTGACGCCGCAGTCAGTGAAGGTCAGCCACACCCTGAAATAGCTGCCCCCTGATAGTCGGGCTTGACTGACGAACGCCGTATCGATGTCAAGGAACGCAGTGGTGTGCTACGTACGCAATCGATGCTTTCTGAGACACCAACCCAGCAAAGCCGGAGAAAAAAGGATGTACAAGAAACTCGTATCGCTCGCCCTCGTCGCCACGTTCAGCCTGCCGACCCTGGCCGACGAGGCCTCCGTGAAGAAGGCGGTTGAAGCCAAGCTCGGAGCTGCGGTCACCAGCGTCACCAGGACCCCCTATCTCGGGCTATATGAGGTCTACGCCAATGGCCGGGAGGTCATCTACACCGACGAGAAGGTCTCGGTGCTGCTCGTCGGCTCGCTGATCGATGGCAAGACGATGAAAAACGTAACGGCTGAGCGGATGCAGAAACTCAGCGCGATAAAGTTCTCTGACTTGCCCCTGGCGCTCGCCGTCAAGCAGGTGCGCGGCGATGGCAAGCGTGTTTTTGCGACCTTCGAGGATCCAAACTGCGGCTACTGCAAGCGCTTGGCCAAGGAAACCGCCAAGCTGGACGACGTGACCATCTATACGTTTCTCTACCCGATTCTTTCGCCGGATTCTCTCGAGAAGTCCAACCAGATCTGGTGCGCTGCTGACCGAGCCAAGGCCTGGAATGACTGGATGGTCGATGGCAAGGCACCGGGAGGGAAGGTCGATTGCGATACCACAGCGGTCAAGGATAGCGTCGAGCTGGGCCGCAAGTTGGCGATTAGCGGGACGCCAACGATTTTCTTCGCCGATGGCGAGCGTATTCCGGGCGCCATTTCGCTGGCGAGGATCGAGCAGAAGCTTGCCGAGGCTCCAGCGCCGGTCAAGTAGGCGTCCGCAGGATCCGCCAAGGCGAGTAGTAAGCCGACGATGAGGTTCCCGAGTGCCTTCTCTGGTTAGTCGCGTTGCGGCCATTCTCGTTGAGAGCTGAAATCGATTGCGCGACACGCAGCAACATCGCCGTCACGGCGACACTTGGGAAGCCATGAGCCCAAATTCCCGCGCTCCCGCCCCGTGCGCTTGCCACGTCGATCCCGTCGGCGACGTCTCTGCGCCGCCGGCCTCCCCGATGGAGGTCGAGCTTTTCACCGAAGGCGACGTGCTCTACGCGGCAATGCTCGCGTCGATCAAGTGTGCCTGCCGGGTTGTACGCATGGAAAGCTACATCTTCGCGGGCGACGAGATCGGCTGGGAGTTCGCCGTGGCTTTGGCCGAGCGCGCGCAAGCGGGTGTAGATGTGCGGCTGCATCTGGATGCAGCGGGTGCGTTCGGTGAGTCCACGCCGCCGCTCGTGCAGTATGTTCTGCAGCGAGGCGTGCAGGTGCAGTGGTTTCACCGCTGGAACTGGCTCCGACCGCTGCGCTACAACCGCCGTAACCACCGCAAATTGTTGGTGGTCGATGACCGGCTCGCCTATGTCGGGGGCTTCAACATTCACCGCGAGAGTTCGCGCCGGCTCTACGGCGAGACGCGATGGCGCGACACCCATGCCTCGATCTCGGGCGTGCTCGTACTCGACGCGGTGGAACTTTTCGACGCATTCTGGCGCGGCCAACACCGCTGGGCGCCGACACATGGCGGCGGCTCCAGACTGATCTCGAACCACACCAGCACATGTAGACACCGCGTCCGCTGCCTCTACTCGGAGGCCTTCTCAGGAGCGCGTGAGCACATCTACCTGACCACTCCCTATTTCGTTCCCGACCTGCTCATGCAGCAGCGCCTGACGATGGCGGCGCGGCGTGGCGTCGACGTACGGCTGCTCGTCCCCTTGCGAAACGACGTCCCGTTGGTGCGCTGGGCTGCGCGTGCGTTTTACGCCGCGCTGATCGCCGCCGGGGTGCGCGTCTACGAATACCGACCGCGCATGCTGCATGCGAAAACGCTCGTGATCGACGGGAAGTGGGCCGCTCTTGGCACCGCAAATTTTGATTACCGGAGCTTCTTCCTGAACTACGAGCTGGTCCTGGCCGTAGACCAGCCCAGCGTTTGCACCCAGCTCGAACAAGCGTTTCTCGATGATCTGTCGCAGTCTCGACCGGTCACGGCCGGAGGCTGGGCTCGGCGACGTTGGCCGCTGCGCCTGCTGGAGTGTGTTGGCTGGATAGCGCGTCGCTGGCTGTGATCGTCGGTCGACGTCGGGTAGCCGGACTGCTCGAAGCTTGCGCTCATATATTGCGACCAATGACCAATATTTGGCTTGACCTCTCAGGTACACACAGGTCTAGATTGATATACAGCTTCTCTTGACAACTGTACGCCATGACACATGCGGCGCCGGTTGCTTGGCTGTCTTTTCTTGGCTGCAGCGACGATATCCGGGTTGCGCGCGAGGAGAAATGCAACAAAGGAGCGTTTCGGTGTCGATGGACGTCCCCCGTCTAGCTGCGGCGTTTGACTTCATCTGCCGACAAGCGCTCCACCATTGAACGGAGAAAATAGTCATGATCAACAAGCGCGAAGAAATTACCCCAGCCGCCGACACTGACAAGTCGTCCGCGAACCCACCAGCGCACGCAGGATCCTCTCGTCGACTCGGCGACCGTCATCTGCTCGACTCAGACGCCCTGGAAGAAATCGACCGCATGATCAACATCGCGCTCGGCCAGTTTACCGGCGGCGTTTCACCCGCGTCGCTGGCCATGGCCTACCTCGACTGGACAGTGCACCTGGCCTCGTCACCCGGGAAACAGTTTCAACTGGGCGCCAAGGCGATGCGCAAGGCGATGCGTCTGGGCAGCTATGCCCTGACCTCGGCGACCGCCGGCAACGCCGAGCCGTGCATCGAACCGCTGCACGGCGACCATCGTTTCGACCATCCCGGCTGGCAGCGTTTTCCCTACAACGTCATCTACCAGGGCTTCCTGCTCAACCAGCAGTGGTGGCACAACGCGACCACCGATGTGCGCGGCATTTCGAAACACAGTCAGGCGGCAGTTTCCTTTACCGCCCGCCAGATCCTCGACATGACCGCACCGTGCAACGTCCCCTTCCTGAACCCCGAGATCGCCGAGACGACGATCAGTGAGCGCGGCGCCAATCTGATGCGCGGCGCGACCAACTATCGCGAGGACTTCAAACGCTCGCTGCGCAACGAAGCGCCCGCCGGCGTCGAAGCCTTCCGCGTCGGCGAGAACCTGGCCATCACACCGGGCAAGGTGGTCTACCGCAATCACCTGATCGAGCTGATTCAATACACGCCGACGACCGACAGCGTCCAGCGCGAACCCGTGCTGATGCAATCGGCGTGGATGATGAAGTACTACATCCTCGACCTCTCGCCGCACAACTCGCTGGTCAAGTACCTGGTCGACCGCGGCCATACCGTGTACATGGTCTCCTGGCTCAACCCGGGTCCGGAGCACCGCAACCTGGGCATGGAAGACTACCGCCGGCACGGCACGCTGGCCGCCATCGACGTCGTCGCCGAGCTGCAACCCGGGCTCAAGATCCACGCCGCCGGTTACTGCCTGGGCGGCATCCTGCTGACCATCACCGCCGCCGCCATGGCGCGCGACGGCGACGAGCGTCTGGCCAGCGTGACGCTGTTCACGACCATGAGCGACTTCACCGAAGTCGGCGAGATCAACGTCTTCATGGACGCCAGCGAAGTGACGCTGCTCGAAGACATGATGTGGCAGAAGGGCTACCTCGATCACAAGCAGGTCTCGGGTGGCTTCCAGCTCCTCAAATCTGCCGACCTGATCTGGTCGAAAATGGTCCGCGAGTATTACCTCGGACACCGCGAGCCGATGTTCGACCTGATGGCCTGGAACGCCGACGGCACGCGCATGCCCTATCGCCAGCACTCCGAACTGCTGCGCCGGCTGTACGTGGACAACGAGCTTTTCCAGGGCAAGTACATGGTCGAGGGCCGCGCCATTTCGATCAGCGACATCCACTGCCCGATCTTCGCCGTCGCCGCCGTCGCCGACCACGTCGCGCCGTGGCACTCGGTCTACAAGCTGCACCTGCAAAGCGACGCCACCGAACTGACTTTTGTCCTGACCAGCGGCGGCCACAACGTCGGCATCGTCAACGAACCCGGCCACCCGCACCGCTCGTACCAGCTCAGCGTCTGCCACGAAGGTGACCGCTGCATCGACCCGGAAACCTGGAAGGAAAAGACGCCGACCACGGAAGGTTCGTGGTGGCCCGCCTGGCAGCAATGGCTAGAAGCGCACTCTTCGGGCAGCGAAGCGCCGCCACTGATGGGCGCGCCCGAGAAGGGCTACGCGCCGCTTTGCGACAGTCCGGGAACCTATGTATTGAAGGAGTGACCAGCATGACTTGCGATGAGTCACCAGTACTGCAAGGCGTCGATCCGCCTGACGCAGCGCACGAGCAACCAGACCTCACACGGCGACGCGTTCTGGTCGCGGCGACGACAGCCTTGGGCGGGGTCGGCATTGCCGCGGCCACGGTACCGTTTATCAGCAGCATGTTGCCCAGCGAAAGAGCCAAAGCAGCCGGCGCCCCGGTCGAGGTGGATTGCAGCAAGCTCGAACCCGGCACCTTGCTGACGGTGGGATGGCAGGGTAAGCCGATCTGGATTTTGCGTCGTACCGACGAGATGTTGCGGCTGTTGGGAACAGATGACCAGCGCTTGCGCGATCCCCAGTCGGAAGAGCCGCAGCAGCCTGCCTACTGCAAGAATCCGTCGCGCGCAATCAAGCCCGAGTACCTCGTCGCGGTGGGGCTCTGCACGCACCTGGGTTGCATACCGACTTTTCGCCCAGACATCGCGCCTGACGATCTTGGCCCAGAGTGGCGCGGCGGCTTTTATTGCCCGTGTCACGGCTCAAAGTTCGATCTCGCGGGAAGAGTGTACAAGGATGTTCCGGCGCCGACCAACCTGGTCATTCCGCGTTACACCTATTCGAGTGACGTTCAGGTCATCATCGGCACCGACGTTGGATAAGGACTCGGACGCAAAAACCATGCAATGGCTCTGCAATGTGTCGCGTGCGGAACATGGCGGAGAGAAAACAAGGATTCCCCATGGTTAGCGGTCGATGATCGCTAACACCGCGTTGTTCCAAGCCATCAGTGTGGGAACACCAGCCGCACTTGGGTCGCTGGCGTGGTTCTTCAGTCTCACTGGCAGCTACTGGACAGCGCCCCTGATTCTCTTGGGTCTGTGGTGGTGGTCGAACTCGGCCACCGATCCAGCGCGTGCCCGTGCCGGGCGACTCCAGTTCGCTGGCTTTGGCATGGCCTTCATGCTGGCTATTCTGGCGGCCATCATCATGAAGCTGTGGCTCGATTTCCCGCGCCCGCCCGTCATCCTCGGCGACTTGGTGCGTGTCCTCGGTGAGATTGAGCAGCACTACAGCCTGCCCAGTGGGCATGCCACGTACTCGGCACTGGTTGTCGGCGCACTCTGGCCCTTGCTTGGACGCTATGGCCGTATCGGTTTGATCCTGTACGTCGGCTTAGTCGGCTGGTCGCGCATCGCCACCGGGAGGCATTTCCCGGTCGAGGTGCTGGCGGGTTGGGGTCTCGGATGGGGCTGTACTGCTCTTGCCAGATGGCTTATATCGCTGGCTGTGCCGGCGTGGCAGACGGCGTGTCGCATATCAGCTTTCGTCTGGTATGGAGTGGCCGCCTGCATCATCATGGTCGATCAGCTCGCAAAACTAGCCATCAACCACACGCTTGCTCATGGCGAACAGGTCGAAGTCACCCCGTTTTTCAACCTTGTCCATGTACTAAATTCGGGGGCTGCGTTCAGTTTTCTAGCGAGCGCGAGCGGTTGGCAACGCTACTTCTTCATCGCCATTGGCTTAGCCATTTCAGCTTGGCTAGTGCGTATTTTGCGGCAGCACCTGCCCCGCCTCGAAGCGCTGGGCTATAGCCTGATCCTCGGCGGAGCGCTTGGGAACATCACGGATCGCGTATTCCGTGGGCAGGTCGTGGATTTCCTCGATTTCTATTGGCTCCACGCACACTTTCCTGCCTTCAACCTTGCCGATGTAGCCATCGCGCTGGGAGCCGCCTTGCTCATTGCGGAAGCACAGAACAAAAGCGCGATAGAGGGGGCAAAGTCAAGTACGCCTTAGAAGTGTTCGAAACATCCAAAAGGGGTGTCGCAGCACTGGCTTCGCCAAAGCAGCATCTGTTTGCCGGCTTCTACTATGCCTGGGGAGCCCGATGAGCCTCTGGCGGATCTTGCCGATCTGCTTCTGCATCTTTTTCACGTTCTCCAGCACTTGCTCTCCGTCGCACACCCCAGGTTCGGTGACAGAACTCTGACCAAAATGTAACTGCCCGGTCAGTAGTCTGTTGGCATGCACATTCTAAGATGGCATCAGCGTCGGATGAGGACTGTCCGGCGTAATCAACCCGATGTCAAAAGGAGAACAGCATGAGGAACAAGTTCGCGAAACTGGCGCTGATAGTGGCCGCGAGCGCCGTCGGTACAACGACTGCGTTTGCCCACCAGGATTACTCGGAAACGCAGATCGATCACTGGCTTTCGCACGTCTCGGAATCCGGCGGCCAGCCGACTGCCAAGCAGCTCGCCCCCTTTGGTTACAGCTCTTCCGCACTCGCTTCACGGGAGCTGCAAATCGATGCTGCTAGCAAGGTCCTGAACGTTACGCGCTTCGAAACCGTGCGCCTCAACGCCGGCGGAAAGAGCGTCACCTGGACGTTCGATACGGTAGGGACCTCACCGTTTTCGCTTTCAAACGTCGTTGCCGGCGCCGATGGTGTGACGGTGTACGTGAGCGAGAGTCCAGATCGTCTGGGCGGATGACACAGGTCCAGGAGCAAAGAAGCCAACCGGGGATGATGCGCATTTCATTGCCCGGGCGCACTACTCGAAGTAGCTCACGAAACATCCATGCAATGCTTATTGCATCAACTCCAGGAGAAAGAAAATGTTAAAAAATCTGTTAATGGCCGTCGCACTGACTGGCGTTACCGTAGCCGCCAATGCCGACGATGCTGCGCGTGCGCAAGCTGAAAAGGTGATCTCGATGAAGGACGGATCGACGGTCTTCATCTTCAAGGGCGGAAAGATGGCCATGGAAGACAAATACGGTCGCGCCACGCGCATGGACGAGGGCAAAGTGATGGAAACCACGGACGGCCAGAAGATCATCATGCACGGCGACGAAGTCAGTCGCCTCAGCCCACTTCTCAAGGAGCATAAAGGCCCTTGAGCGACAGCTGAACCTTTCGAAGCCTTGTCGCCGATTCTGACGACACGCGACATCAGACCAAACGAACGCTGGTCGTAGCGAATGGGATCGACATGATCTGCAGGCTTCTTGATCAGAGAGCTTAGGCCACTCGTTCCGCGCCTGTTCGCACGAGCACTTCGGTCGTGGCGGCGCTGCGGATATCATCTGGCGAAGGCCAGATACCGCGGCGTCTTCCGCTTGGGCAAAGCCGGTAGAAGTACTAAGCGGCGTACCAACACAAGCGAAGGCGGACCAGGAACGGAGGCTCAGCGCGAAGATCCGCAGGAAGCCGGCCCGCAGCCGAACACGCAGGCAAGTGAGGTACAGTCCCTGACGTGCATGACGGGGCTCAATGATGAAGCACCATTACACGAATGTAATCTATAGGTCAGCTTGTTGAGCGGATGCAATAGGTATCATTTGCGGCCTTGGCCACCGTGAATGCAGTTGCTGTGACATGTTTGTGCAAGACTGAAACTCAGCGCCTATCGACCCCCGATCATCTACCCACAGGATCCGCCATGAAACCTTTGTTTCCCGTCATTTCCCTGCTTGCCCTAGCCCTTGCCAACCCGGTGTTTGCCGCCGCTGAGCACGATTCTCATCATCCGGCGGGCAGCGGCGCCGCTAGCGTCAAGGCGGCAGCATCTGAAGGCACCGTCAAGAAAATAGACAAGGCTGCTGGCAAGATCACCATCAAGCATGGCCCGCTGGCCAATTTGAACATGCCGCCGATGACCATGGTCTTCCGTGTCAGTGACCCGGCGATGCTCGATCAGGTCAAGGCGGGCGAGAAGGTGAGCTTCACTGCGGAGAATGTCGGCGACGCCTTGACGGTCACCGCACTCGAGCCCGCGAAGTAGTTTCCTTTCTCCCCCCTACGGGAGCAGCGTGCTTCGTGAGTCGCGTAGGCGACTTTCACATTAACCGGATTCCCGACAGATGATGCTTTCCACGCCAAGCGCGCTCACGGCACGCCTTGCTGCGGCCGGCTGTGTGCTGCTTGCGCTCGTGCTAGCCAACGCGCCGGCTTACGCGCAGGGCCCACTCGCCCCGCCGCTGGGCGCTTCGCTCAGCGGCTTGCTGAGCTACGCCCGCGAGCACAATCCCGAGCTGAGTGTCCGCAAATTCGAGGCGGAAGCGGCACGGGAACGGGTCGAGCCGGCTGCGGCGCTGCCCGATCCGCGTTTCGAGCTCGAACTGATGGACTTCACCAATACCGTGAATTCCGAACGCGCGCCCTCGCTGCTGCCGGGGCAGGTGGGCAATACCCGCTACCGGGTCGTCCAGCCGCTGCCGTTCTGGGGCAAGCGCGAGCTGCGCGGTGAAGTCGCCGAGGCGCTCGCCGAGCAGGTCGAGACCCTGCAGGACGGCACCGTGCTGGAGGTCGAGAACCGCATCAAGACCGCCTACGCCAGGCAGTTCCAGGCCTCCGGCCAGATCCGCATCCTTCGTGAGACCCTGTCGCTGCTCGACGCTATCGAGCAGCTGGTGCTGACCCGCTACGGCGTCGGTCTGGTACCGCAGCAGGACGCCCTGCGGGCCCAGAGCGAACTGACCAGCGTCAAGATCGATCTCGTCGAAGCCGAACGTCGCAAGCGCGACAATGCCGCCAAGCTCAATGCCCTGTTGGCGCGCGATGGCGATGCCCCGCTGGCCGAGCCCGCGCAACTGCCGCCAGCCCCCGCCAGAATTTCCTACCAGAGCCTGCTCGAACAGATCCGCACGCGCTCGCCAGAGGTCTCACGCGAACGTTTCGGCGTCGTTGCTGCACAAAAAAGTCGCGAGCTGACCTGGTTGAACCGCTATCCGGACTTCGCCGTCGGCCTGACAAATAACCGCCCCTACAACGCGTCGGACAACTGGGAAGTGATGGTCGGAGTGACCATTCCGCTGCAACAGTCGTCCCGGCGCGCCCAGGAGCGCGAGGCAGAACGCCGCCTGGACGCCGCGCAGACGCGTGTGCTGGCCGCTGAAACGCGCCTCGCCGGCCGGCTTGGCGAAACGCTTGCCGCTTTCGAGGCCAGCCGCGACAAGGCGCGCCTGCTGAAAAACACCTTGCTGCCGCAGGCCAGCGCCACTTTCGACGCGGCACAGTCCGGTTACGAAAGCGGCCGCGTCAACTTCAACACCCTGATCGACGCCGAGCGGCAGATCCTGCGCGCTCGCCTAGCCTTGCTCGACGCCGACGTGGAAACCGCCGTTCGCCTCGCCGAACTCGAATTGCTGACCGGAGAAGCGCTGTGAACCGCAGTCTCAAATTTACCCTGGCAGTCGCCGTGATCGCCACCATCGCCGCCGCCCTTGGAGCCGGCTACTGGTTCGGCAGGCAACAGCCGGCCGCTGCGTCGACCATGGCAATGGCCGACGCAGCCAGCGGCGATACCGCCGCCTCTCCCTCACCAGCCGGCAAGAACGAACGCAAGCTCCTCTACTACCGCAATCCGATGGGCTTGCCCGATACCTCGCCCGAGCCGAAGAAAGACTCGATGGGCATGGACTACATCGCAGTCTACGAAGACGACGCACCCGACGACAGCGGCGCCGTCAAGGTCAGCCCGGCGCGTATCCAGACCCTCGGCGTCAAGACCGCCCGTGCCGAGGAACGCACCCTGGACGCGGCCTTGCGCACCGTCGGCCGGGTAGAGGTCGACGAGCGCCGGATTCACGACGTTGCGCCACGCTTCGAAGGCTGGATCGAACGGCTGCAGGTGAGCGCTACCGGTGATCCGGTGAGCAAGGGACAGGCACTGTTCTCGGTCTATAGCCCGGAGCTGGTCTCCGCCCAGAAGGAATTGCGCATCGCCGAGACGCTCGAGCAGAGCGCCGGCAATGCCGATCCGGTAGCCCGCGAGGGCGCCCGCCGCCTTGCCGAAGCCGCTCGCGAACGGCTGCGCAACTGGAAGGTTGCGGGCGCGGCCGGTTCGCAGAACGCGCTGGTCACCTTCTCCTCGCCGGCCACCGGCGTGGTACTCGAAAAGAAGGCCATCGAAGGGATGCGTTTCATGGCCGGAACGGTCATCTATCGTATCGCCGACCTGTCCACCGTCTGGGTGATCGCCGATGTCTACGAACAGGATCTGGCCCGGGTCAAGCTCGGCGAAAGCGCGCAGGTGATCATCGACGCCTTTCCGGGACATCCCTTCGAAGCCAAAGTCACCTACCTCTATCCGACGCTCAACGCCGCGACACGCACCACTCCGGTCAGGCTCGAACTAAAAAACCACGACGGGATGCTGCGTCCGGGCATGTTCGCGCACGTCGAGATCGCCACCGCGGGTAAGGCTGCACGCCTGACCGTGCCGCCATCGGCAGTGATCGACACCGGCGACCGCCAGGTGGTCCTGCTCGTGCTGGGCGAGGGCAAATACAAACCGCAGGCCGTGAAGATCGGTCTGCGCGGACGCGAGGCGGTCGAGATTCTCGAAGGCATTCAGGTCGGCGACGAAGTAGTCACCGCGGCCAACTTCCTGATCGACGCGGAAAGCAACCTCAAGGCGGCCTTGTCGACCTTCACCGCACCACAGTCGGCAGAATCGGCCAAAGCGGTGGCGAAACTGTACCAGGCGCAGGGTTCGATCGACTCACTGGACATCGCCTCGAACACCGCCTCGGTCACGCACGAGCCGATTCCGGCATTGCAGTGGCCGGCGATGACCATGGAGTTCGGGCTGGCGAGTCCCGATGTCGCCAAGGGCATGCCACCCGGCGCACCGATGCGCTTCGAGTTCGAGGACCGGGGCGATGGCGAGTTCGTGATCACCCGCATCGAGAAGGCCGCCACGAAGCACGAGGGTCACTGAGATGCTCGATCGGCTGATTGAATGGTCGGCACGCAACGTCTTCCTGGTGCTGCTGGCCACCCTGGCGGTGGTCGCCGGCGGCATCTACGCGGTCAAGAACACACCGCTCGACGCCTTGCCGGATCTTTCCGACGTGCAGGTGATCGTGTTCACCCCCTACGCCGGGCAGGCGCCGAAGGTCGTCGAGGATCAGGTGACCTATCCGCTGACCACGGCCATGCTGGCGGTGCCGAAAGCCAAGGTGGTGCGCGGCTTCTCGATGTTCGGCGCCTCCTACGTCTATGTGATCTTCGAAGACGGCACCGACATCTACTGGGCGCGCTCGCGGGTACTGGAATATCTGAGTTCCGTACAGGGCAACCTGCCGCAAGGCGTTGCGCCGCAGATCGGGCCCGACGCCACCGGCGTCGGCTGGGTCTTCCAGTACGCGCTGACCGGCAAGGATCAGTCGCTGGCCGACCTGCGCAGCGTCCAGGACTGGTACGTCCGCTACCAGCTGACCAAGGCCGGTGGCGTCGCCGAAGTGGCCAGCGTCGGTGGCTTCGTCAAGGAATATCAGGTCATCGTCGATCCGCATCGGCTGGCCAGCTACGGCGTTTCGCTGGCGCGTCTGTCGCAGGTGATTCGTGAATCGAACCGCGACGTCGGCGGGCGCGTCGTCGAGCTGGCCGAGAAGGAATACATGGTGCGCGGCCTCGGCTACCTCAAGGGCGTCGGCGATATCGAGACGCTGGTGCTGAAGAGCGATGGCGGCACGCCGGTGCTGGTGCGCGACGTCGCCCGCGTCGAGATCGTTCCGGCCGGGCGGCGCGGGATCACCGAACTCAATGGCGAGGGCGAAGTCGTCTCGGGGATCGTCATGGCCCGCTTCGGCCAGAACGCGCTCGACGTGATCGCCAACGTCAAGGCCAAGATCGAGGAGTTGCTGCCGGGTCTTCCGGAGGGGACCGAGATCGTTCCTGTCTATGACCGTTCGAAGCTGATCGAACGCGCCATCGACAATCTGAAATGGACGCTGCTCGAAGAAAGCCTGATCGTCGGCGCCGTTTGCGTGATCTTCCTGATGCACGTGCGCAGCGCGCTGGTCGCCATTCTGACTCTGCCGATCGGCATCCTGATTGCCTTCATCGCCATGCGTACGATGGGCATGGGTTCGAACATCATGAGTCTGGGCGGTATCGCGATCGCCATCGGGGCGATGGTGGACGCGGCGATTGTGATGATCGAGAACGCCCACAAGCGACTCGAACACCTGCCGCCGCACGCGACCAAACATGATCGCGCGGCGACCATGATTCGCGCCTGCAAGGAAGTCGGGCCGGCGCTCTTCTACTCCTTGCTGATCATCACTGTCTCCTTCCTGCCGGTGTTCACCCTCGAAGGCCAGGAGGGGCGGCTGTTCAGTCCCTTGGCCTTTACCAAGACCTTCGCCATGGCCGGCGCCGCGATCCTGTCGGTGACGCTGGTGCCGGTGCTGATGATGTTCTTCATTCGCGGGCGGATCATGCCCGAGCAGAAGAACCCGGTGAACCGCTTTCTGATCTGGGTCTATCGGCCGATCATCCAGTCGGTGATGCGCAACAAGATCATCACCCTGGTTCTGGCCGGCGTGGTGATGGCGGTCACCGTGGTGCCGGCCAGCCGCATCGGTTCGGAGTTCATGCCGACGCTCAACGAAGGCTCCTTGTTCTACATGCCGGCATCGCTGCCGGGCATGTCGGTGACCGAAGCCGCGCGCCTGCTGCAGACCACCAACCGCATCATCAAGACTTTCCCCGAGGTCGAGTCGGTGTACGGCAAGGCCGGTCGTGCCGCCAGCGCCACCGATCCGGCGCCGATGGAGATGTTCGAGACGGTGATCAACCTCAAGCCCGAGGAGGAGTGGCGCGCGGGCATGAACGTCGACAAGCTGATTGCCGAGATGGACGCCGCGCTCAAGTTTCCGGGTCTGGCCAATTCCTGGACGATGCCGATCAAGGCGCGTATCGACATGCTGTCCACCGGCATCCGCACGCCGGTCGGGGTGAAAGTCTTCGGCAAGGAGCTGGCGGTGATCGAAAAGGTCGCCCGCGAGATCGAACAGGCGGTGAAGGACGTTCCCGGCACCTCGAGCGCCTACGCCGAGCGGGTCACCGGCGGCTATTACCTGGACATTACGCCGAAGCGCGAGCAACTGGCGCGCTACGGGATCACCGTCGGCGATTTTCAGCAGGTGATCGGCAGCGCGCTCGGCGGCGCGGTAGTGACCACCGCCGTCGAGGGCCTCGAACGCTACAACGTTACCGTGCGCTATCCGCGCGCCCTGCGCGACGATCCGCAGCGCATCGCCAACGAAGTCTTCGTGCCCAGCCAGGCGGGGATGATCCCGCTCGGCCAACTGGCGAGCATCGAACTGCGCAATGGCCCGCCGGGCATCAAGACCGAGAATGCGCTGCTCGCCGCCTACGTCTTCGTCGATATCCGCGATCGCGACGTCGGTTCCTACGTCAAGGATGCCCAGAAAGCCGTCGCCGACAAGGTCACTTTCCCGCCCGGCTATTACGCCACCTGGTCGGGGCAGTTTGAGTACATGGAGCGCGCCAAGTCCAAGCTCGCCCTCGTCGTACCGTTGACCCTGGCGATCATCTTCGTGCTGCTGTACCTCAATTTCCGGCGCCTGACCGAGACGCTGATCGTCATGCTCTCCGTTCCGTTCGCGCTGGTCGGTGGTATCTGGCTGATGTGGTGGCTGGGCTACAACATGAGCGTGGCAGTGGCGGTCGGCTTCATCGCACTGGCTGGCGTGGCCGCCGAAACCGGCGTGGTGATGCTCATCTACCTCGACCAGTCGTGGCAGGAAATCACCGCCAAACGCCGTGCCGAAGGGGTTGATCCGAGCGCCGCCGACCTCTACCACGCGATCATGGAAGGCGCCGTCGAACGCGTGCGGCCGAAGATGATGACCGTGGTGGCCATCATGGCCGGCCTGCTGCCGATCATGTGGTCCAGCGGCACCGGTTCGGAAGTGATGAGCCGCATCGCCGCGCCGATGGTCGGCGGCATGGTCTCGTCGACGGTACTGACGCTGTGCGTGATTCCGGCGCTGTATGCACTGGTCAAGCAGTGGCAGCTGCGCCGGGCTCTGGCCAAGCCATCCGTATTACCACTGGAGCCAAGTTGATTGCTGGCGAGCGCTCAGGCGCGCCCGCGCTGCCATTCACGTATTGCGGCTTCGTGGCGAGTAGTGTCGCTGACGTTCCAGATGATCGCGGAACGCCACGAAACGACCGCAACTGCTTCTCGGAAAGTGATGCGTGCACGGCAGGCATCGATCGCCACCGGTGAAGGCTAATGTAGTGTTGCATTCTGTTTAGAACTTAAGCGGCTATTGGCACGAATGACCTTCTGAAGGATGTCGCGGAAGAAGCGCTCGACCATGTTCAACCAAGAGGCGGAGGCGGGGGTGAAATGCATCTGAATCCGCGGATGTTTGGCCAACCATTCCTGTACGACGGGATGCTTGTGGGTGGCGTAGTTGTCGGCGATCAGATGCAGCGCTTTGTCCTTCGGCGTTTACCGATCGATCTTGCGCAGAAATTTGAACCACTCGGTATGGCGGTGTTGCTGCTCGCACTGCGCGATCACACTGCTGTCCAGCACGTTGAGCGCGGCGAACAGCGTGGTCAGTTCCACCAGTCATGCCACGTCCACCTTTGCCCTTGGCGCGCCACGCGGCAAGTCCCGCTCAATTCCTGCCAGCCGGCCTGGTCTACATCCTGCGCGAGTTGGTGGATCTGCTGCGCCGGGAACGGATCGTCCTGCCTGGAGACGCCATATTTCAGAACATGGTACGCAGGGAATTGGCCTTCGAGCGCAAGCGACTGGCCGGAGCACTCGAAGGATCGATCGCCGCCGAGGACGCCAAATTCTTGGGTCACATCTTTGCCGACGATGCTGGCCTACATCAGATCACCACCATTCAGCGCCAGCCCCGCGATCTCAGCTAGAAGGTGGGTGTCACGTCGGCCAGTTTGATGGCCGCCGAGCTTGCTGAGATTACTCGCTTACCGTCACCTTGGCGACCATTCCTGCTTCCATATGACCTGGAACGAGGCAAGCGAAATCGACGCTGCCTGGTTGCTCGAATTTCCAGACCAGGCCGCCTCGCTGGCCTGGCTTCAGAGTGATCATGTTGGGCTCGGCGTGCTGCATGCCGGGCATGTTGCGCATCATTTCAGCGTGTTCCTTGAGCTCGGCCATCGACCCGATCACCATCTCATGCGGCATCTTGCCGAGGTTTTTGACGAAGAAGCGGACGGTCTCTCCGGCCTTGACCGTGACGTGATCTGGAACGAAGCGCATCGAGTCGTCCATGCTCACGTCGATGGTACGTGTCACGTCAGCCGCTTTCCCGGGCACGCCGACCGCACTCGCCTGCTGGTCACCATGCATCGCATGGCCGCCCTGGTGGTCGCCAGCGGCCATCGCCGCGACGGATGCAAGGCTCAGGAAAAGGAGGATACTTGCTTTCTTCATGGTCATTGGTCTCTCTGGTCGTTGTCTTCAATTGCGGTAAGTGGGCAAATCAATCGCGGGCTCCTGCGTCCTTGTCAAAACCAGAAGCGCAGGCCGGCAACCCACAGGGTATCGCTTGTTCGTGTGCCCTCGTCCTTGGCCAGGTCAGCCGTCCGGCCGTATTTGCCGGCCCATTCGACGCCGACGTAGGGTGCAAACTGGCGGGAAATCTCATAACGCAGGCGCAGGCCGGCAATGGCGTCGGAGACACCACTGCCAATACCACGGGCGACATCATCCTTGCCGTAGGCATTGATCTCAATGCGCGGCTGCAGGACCAGGCGCTGCGTGAGCAACAGCTCGTACTCGGCGCTCAGGCGCAGTGCCGTGCGTCCTTCATTGCCCACGTAGGCAGTCGCGTCAAGCTCGAACCAGTAGGGGGCGAGCCCTTGTACGCCGAAGGCGGCCCAGGTCCGATTGGGTCCTTCTCCCGAATCGAAGCGCACACCGAGCTGTGTGTCCCAGTAGCTGGCGATAGCGTGCCCCCATAGGACTTCGGTACGCGCATGCTCGAGCTTGCTGTCGGCGTATTCACCCTCCGCTTTGAGCACCAGGCGATTGTAGTTGCGGCCGAACCAGGCCTGGGCGTCGTAAGAGGTGCCATTACCGTCGTTGCCATACACACGCTCCAGGCGATCGAAGAGCACGGCACCGAAACTGTGCTCGTCCGCCAGGCGCAAGCGCTCCGGCCCGGGGAGTGCATATTTCCCCGTGTCGAGCGTATAGCCGTCCGAGTACGCATTTGGGTCGCGGGCGTCGGCGGGCGCGCTGCCACCCTGCATCTTCATGTCGCCATGGTCCATACCGGCCATCTCGCCGGCAGCACCCGCCGGAGGGGTCTTCATCATGCCGCCATCGGCATCTGGCATGGCGCCAGTTTTCATCGCCTCGTGGTTCATTCCGGACATCGGCATCGCTGGCGTTACGGCGGGACCGGTGCCACCCTGCATTTTCATGTCGCCGTGGTCCATGCCCGCCATGCCTGACATATCACCGGCAGCAGCGGCGCCGGGCATCGCCTCCTTCATGCCATCCCCGGCATCGGGCTTTGCACCAGTTGCCATGTGCTCGTGCGCCATTCCGGACATTGGCATCGCTGGTGCAGCGACGGGCGCCGGTGACGGCGCGCCGTGATGTCCCGCGTGTTCGTCCGCCGCCTGCGCCGATTGCGCCCACGCGGTAGTGGCGCCCGACAAGGCGATGCCCAGAGCCAGCGCGCTGAATTTCCGCATCGTGTTCTCCCTTTTGATTGAAGCGCTCATGTCACCACCACCTCGCGGAACATGCCCGCGTCCATGTGGAACAGGAGGTGGCAGTGCCAGGCCCAGCGACCGAGCGCGTCGGCCGTAACCAGGAAACTCAAGCGTTGTGCGGGCTGCACCGGAATCGTGTGCCGGCGCGCCTGGAATTGACCGTCCGGTGACTCGAGTTCGCTCCACATGCCGTGCAGGTGCATCGGGTGGGTCATCATGGTGTCGTTGTGCAGGATCACCCGCAGGCGTTCGCCGTAGTTGAAATGCACCGGGGTGGATTGGCCAAATTCGAGGCCGTCGACCGACCAGGCGTAACGCTCCATGTTGCCGGTCAGGTGGAGCTCGATCTCGCGCTCGGCCCCGCGTGGGTCCATCGGCCCGCCGATGGTCGACAGGTCGGCGAGCGTGAGTACCTTGCGGCCGTTGTTGCGCAGGCCGACGCCGGGGTCGTCGAGATTGGTGCGCGGCATGTCCACCCGCATGTCGGTGCTCGGGCCGTATTCAGTACGAGCATGGCGCACGATCTGGCTGGCAGTCGCCAGCCCGTCCATCGGCATGCCGTGCTTACTGTGATCCATGGCCATCGCGCCGTGGTTCATTCCGGCCATCTTCCCGTGATCCATGCCTGCCATGGCCCCGTGGTCCATGCCTGCCATGCTGCCACTGGCCATTCCGCCGCCCATCGCACCCATCATGTCGGACATCGACAACCACTCCACGGCATCCAGCTCGGGCACCGCCGGACTCAGTCCGTCACGCACGGCCAGCGTCCCGCGCGCATAGCCGCTGCGATCCATCGACTGGGCGAAGATGGTGTAGGCCTCGTCCTTCGGCTCGACGATTACATCGTAGGTTTCGCCTGGGCCGAAGCGAAATTCGTCGACGCTCACCGGCTCAATATCGACGCCATCCGCCTGCACCACGGTCATCTTGAGGCCGGGGATACGCACATCGTAGAAGCTGTTGCCGGCGCCGTTGACGAAGCGCAAGCGCAGGCGCTCGCCGGGGCGAAACAGGCCGGTCCAGTTACCGGCCGGCGTCGTTCCGTTCATCAGATAGGTGAGCGTTGCCGCCGACAAATCGGCCAGGTCGGTCGGGCTCATGCGCATTTCGTTCCACATCCGGCGCTTGTTGATTGCCGCTTGCAGGCCCTCGCGCGAGGCGTCACGGAAAAACTCGACCGCAGTCGGTTGGTGGTAGTTGTAGTAATCGCTCTGGGTCTTGAGCTTGGCGAACACCTGCATCGGATCCTGATCGGTCCAGTCGGACAACTGCACCACAAAGTCGCGGTCGGCGCGGAGCGTTTCCCCGTCACGCGGCTCGATGATGATCGTGCCGTACATGCCGGTAATTTCCTGCATGCCGGAGTGCGAGTGGTACCAGTAGGTGCCGCTCTGCTCGATACGGAAGCGATAGGTGAAGGTTTCGCCCGGCGCGATGCCGGCAAAGCTGATCCCGGGAACGCCGTCCATCTGGTAGGGCAGGATGATTCCATGCCAGTGGATCGAGGTCGCTACGGGCAGCCGGTTGGTGACCCGGATGGTGACTGCATCCCCCTCACGCAGGTGCAATGTCGGTCCGGGAATCGAGCCGTTGATGGTCGTCGCCATGCGCGGCGTGCCGGTAAAGTTCACGGCTGTCTCGGCAATGACGAGATCGATATTTTCTCCCGACAGCACCGGCGCTGCAGTTGCCGAGCCCTGGCTGACAGCCGCCAGAGCGGTGCCAACGAAGGACGGCAGGCTCGCCAGGACACCACCGGCTACAAGCCCCTGAACGAATCGCCGCCGTGGCGGGTGTGGAACGGCGAGCGACAACGGTAAACGATTCCTCATTTTGCAATGGTCTCCAAGCAGAAATGGCGTAGCTGTCCACCGTGGCGAAGCAGCGCGGTCGCGAAGATAAGCGCACCACTGCGAGACCACGAAAGCAGCGGTTTTAAAGCCCGGTCAGTCGGCGCTGCCGGCGTCGCTTTGAAGCCGAAAATTGTGATTGCGTGTCTGATTGCCTGTACTTGTCGATTGATGAGGCCCTGGAGCGAGTGGTCAATACATCCGGCTTGGCCTGCAACAACGGCGGATGGCCTTATTGAATGCCTGCCTTGCGCTGCTCGAGCCGCACATAGGCGGTGATCTGTGCGACGTCGTCCGGGGTCAGGCCGGGAACCGGCGCCATGTCGCCGAACTTCCAGTGGTGCGCACGCGAGCCGCTTTTTACCGCCAGCTGGAATGCGGCGTCACCGTGATGCGAGGGTTCGTAAATTTTGCTTAGCATCGGTGGCCCCTTGTCGCTGCCTTGCAGACTGGCGCCGTGGCAGGACGCGCAGCTTTTCTCGAAGAGGGCCTTGCCTGCTGCCGGGTTGGGCATCAGCCCGGGGCTCGGTTGTGGCACCTGGATGTTTTGCGCCGCGACGGGTAGGCTGATTGCCGCCGCTACGATGAGCAGCGCGAGCAGGCAAAGCTGCAGGCGGGTGTGGCGATGGTTTGCGGAAATCGCCCGCGATTGACTGAAGATCTTGTTCACTTATGCTTTTCCTCAATGGTCGTGGTGACTGCCAGCCCCCGGCGGCGGTGCCGAGCAGCAGGAGTGTGGTGTCGACCTGGCATGTGCTTCGGCGTTGGCTTTCCGCCATTCACGAAAACTGGCCAGGAGTCGTTTCATCCAGAGAATCATGTGACTTCCTTCGCTCTATTTCGCTTGACTGCCGTGCATGCCGGGCATCATCGGCATCCCTTTCTGCCCCGGCATACCCATGTTGCCCTGGCCGCCACCCATCGGACAGCCAGCGCCGAAGTCTTTCATCATCGCTTGCATGTCCTCCATTTGTGCCGCCATCATCGGCATGCGTGCTGCGCCTTCCGTCTGTTGCATGGCTTGCATACGCGCCTGCATAGCCTGCATCCTGGTCTGCATCTGGTCGTGCATCGAGTCTGCCGGCGTTGCTTTTTCAGCAGCCAGCAAGGCAAGCGGCGCGCTCAGCGCAGCGGACAAGGCGATCATCAGAATCTTGCGGGGCAGAGTTTTCATGGTTGTTCCTCGGTTTGGTTAGCGGTTCGTCGTTGGCAATGCATTACGTTTACGAGTATCGATGATCAATACCGACGGCAAGCTGTCACCGGAATGACATTTCTGTCATCTGCGTTCTTACGTGTTACTTGGGGTCGCCTCAGAAAACGGAAAAATCGTACGCTAATATGAATTGACGCGTACGGCAACGTGCCGTACGCTCCTCGTCAGGAGGACAACACTATGCCCGCAGCCATTTCTACCGCCCGCCTCGAAGCCAGGATCAGCACCGATCTGCATTCGATGCTCAAGCGCGCCGCTGAACTTCAGGGGCGGACCATGACCGACTTCGTGATCGCCGCCGTTCAAGACGCAGCACAACGCGCCATCGAGCAAGCCGAAGTTATCCGCCTGTCCATGGCCGATCAGGAGTGCTTTGCTCAGGCGCTGCTGTCGCCGCCTCAGCCGTCACCAGCCTTGGAACGTGCTTTCGCTCGTCGTAGCAAGCTGCTGCGTGCTGAGTGAGTAGCGCGCCGTTCCTGGTCGCGCCGCTCGATGCGACACATAACCGAACGACGTTCAACAGCGCTTCCGAGCCGCTAGACCGTTACTTGCGGGAACACGTCACTCAGGATGTTCGCCGACGCGTTGCCGCCTGTTTTGTCGCCTTGGCTGAGGGACAACGCATCGCCGGCTACTACACCTTGGCGTCGGCAAGCCTGTTGCTCGCTGATCTTCCGGCCAGCAACAGCAAGAAGCTGCCACGCTACCCGACCGTGCCAGCGGTACGCATGGGCCGCTTGGCCGTCGATCAGGTATTCAAGGGGCAAGGTCTAGGCGGTGCGCTACTGGCCGATGCGCTCGACCGTGCCGCTCGTTCGGAAATCGCCGCTTATGCCCTGATGGTAGACGCCAAGGACGAGGCGGCAGAGGCCTTCTACCAACATCATGGATTTATCGCTTTGCCCGACTCTCCGCTGACTCTATTCTTGCCCCTGGCAACCGCTCATTCCCCTCGGAAAATGGACAACAAAGCACGCTAAGGCAGACGTTCTCGAAGCTCTCCATTTGGCGGCTGCTAGATCGAGAACGATTATCGAGAACACATCGGCTACACAGGCGCTAGACAGTGCCACCTTCTTCACAAAGCTTCTGTATACCTTCCTTTGCGCAACGCGAAGCCAACTACCCCAACGCCAGGCCTTGCGGGTTGCAAAAACCTATTGCAAAATAGAAACGAATGGCAACAGGAATTCGCAATCATGCGCATCGGCTACGCCCGCGTTTCCACCCAGGATCAAGACACCGCACTTCAGATCGGTGCACTTGAGGTCGCCGGGTGCGAAAGGGTCTTTCAGGAGAAGGCGTCCGGGGGGCGCTGGGATCGCCCGGAGCTGCACCGTCTGCTCGGGCATTTACGCAAGGGTGATGTCGTCATCGTGTGGAAGCTCGACCGGCTTTCCCGTTCGCTCAAAGACCTGCTCGTGACTCTCGAGAAGATTGATGGGGCAGGGGCCGACTTCCAGAGCCTGACCGAAGCGATTGATACTTCCACGCCCGCTGGCCGAATGATGATGCAGATTGTCGGTTCGTTCGCTGAGTTCGAGCGCGCCATGTTGCGCGAGCGCACCCGAACGGGCCTCGACGCCGCACGGCAGCAAGGCCGGATTGGGGGCCGCCGCGCGAAGCTCACCTCTCAACAACAAAAGGAAGTGATCGACCTGGTCACGTCAGGCCGCAAGACTGGCGCCGACGCCGCCAGGTTGTTTCGGGTACATCCTTCCACCGTGGTCCGACTGCTGGCAAAGCATCGTCATGAAACGGCAACTGAAGCTTAGCGTGCTTTATTCTCCGTTTTCTGAGATGAACCCTATACCCGTGGCGTTTCACACGGCAAAAGCAAACACATCTTGATGCGCTTCAGGCCTTCATCAACGCTTTCCGCCAGTTTGATCGCTTCGGGATCGGCAGAGCGTTTCTCGGTTGCCCATTCGCAGAAAGAGGCCATCAGTGCTGCTCTTTCCGCGGTGAGTTTTGAGTCGGTCAAGCCGGCCTCGATGATGGGGATCAGACCGGCTGCCGCGCGGAGACGATTGAGTTCCGGGGTGGCGGGAGAAATCTGTTTCGACATCTCGCCATTCTAGCGAGGAGCCGCGCGCCACGTACACCAAAACAGCCGACCCTGATATTGCTAACAGCGATCCCAAGGTAAGCATCCGCAACGACTGGTCACTGACGACGAGATGGGTTTGGCCACCAGGCCCTCAATTGCCGCGCGGCCGCTCGCGGCACCTACTCCTTCTCAAACCCCTGACTCGTAAACTTCAGCGTCCGGCTGTTCTCGGTCACCGTCCTCACGACATGATCCGGCGCTCCATCCGGGATCTCGGCTTCCACCTCGATGGTTACCGTCACCGACGCGCCGACGAGTCCAGCAAGGTGCGCAATGACTTCATCGGCGATCCGGCTGGCGTCCCGCCCAACACGTGCGGTCTCAAGAATCGCCGTGCCGTGGAAGCGCTTTGGCTTCACCGCCCCTGGCGGGACTGAACTGGTCTGCGTCGTGCCCGGCAGGGGAGACGTTGTCCCGGCGTTGCCTCCCGCAGGCGACTGTCCTGTCACCCCATCCGCCTGGCGCGCACTACGCTCGGACTCCAGCTGCTTGCTAGCCACATCGGGCTTCACCACCAGATCCGGCGCGTGCGCGTCGCCCAGCGTCACCATCGTGCCGCCGCGCAGCCCCTTGTAGCGGCCTTCACCCTCGTCGAAACTGTCGGCAAGAGCAAAGCTGTCCTGCGTCCAGGTGAGCAGGTTCACGCCATCGCGGATCGCGTCGAGCAGCACACTGGAGTTTCTGAGCCGGGGCAGGTAGAGATAGCGCGCGAAATCGTCGACCAGTTGCTTCACGGCCACGTGGTTGCCGCGCCAGAGCGGCACGCGATCGAGCTCCATGCGCAGGCGTGTCGGGGCGAAGCTGGTCAGGTAGTGCTCGTCGGTACGCAGTTTCTTGCTCGCGCGCACGGCCAGCGCGTCCTGCCCCTGCAGGCGCAGTGCCTCCCAGGTGGTTGCCGCCTGCGGTGTCCCTTGCACCGGTACCAGCAGCCATTGATAGGTCTCGGGTAGTCGTGCCGTCACGGCGCCGTCGGCAGATGTTTTCTGCGTCTCGGCCTGGGTGACCTGATACGGGGTCAGGTTGAGGTTCTTCTGCTCATCAAGAATCGATTTCCACGCCAGGAACTTGCGCGCCGCTTCGTCGAGATCCTGCAGGCGCGTCTTGTCGGCGGCCAGGAAAACCAGCGTGTTGCGGAACAGGCGTGGCGTGTTGCCGCGGTTTTCCAGAATCGCCTTGGCGACCAGCTCGGCGGCGCTGCCGCCTTCCCGGCTGTACGGTTGATTGACGCCGAGCACCACCAGGCGCGCGTCGAGATCGTCCGGCACGTCCGCGCCGCTCGCCGGCATCGGGTGGATGCGCGGGAAATCGCCGGTACGCGCGAGGTCCTTGCGCAGGCGCTGCTCCAGCTCATGCGCGACCTTGTCCGGCTCGCGTTTCATCTGCTCGGCGCGGTCTTCAGCCAGCTTGGTTACCGTCGGCTGGGTGGAATACCAGTAATGCGGACCATCCTGATAAAGGTAGGTCGCCGCGCCGGCCATCCGTCGCAGGGCATCGCCAAAGACCGCTGGCGATTCGCCGGGCATGACGCAGCCGAGTTTCACCCGGCGGTCCTCGATGCCCTGGTGTGCGGCGGCCGTGGTCGGCGCCGAGCCCAAGTAGATCGCGCGCGCCACCCGCCGGCAGGCCGAGAACTTGCCCAGGTTGGGCAATTCACTGTCCAGTTTCAGCGGCAGCGAGTTCGGCCCGTCGACGTCCTTCTCGATCACCGGCACCCAGTTGTCCGAGAGGTAGCGCGTCAGTTCTGACTGTACGCGCGCGTCGTCGATCGACACGTTGGCCGGCAGGATCAGCGGGTTGCGGTCGCCCTTTTCCCAAAGGCTGTGGATCACAGCCGCCATCAGACGCAGCACGCCGCGCGTGCGCTGAAACTTCACCAGCGTCGACCAATCGGTGTACAGCCGGTCGAAGATCTCCGGGTGAATCGGATACGCCGCCTTGATGCGCTGCTCGTACTCGGATTCCCGGCACTCCGGCGGAAACTCCGCCTGCTGCGTGCGGTAGAAGTCGGCGAAGGCGCGCGCCACGACGTCGCGGTCCTTGAATGCCTGGTCGGCCAGCGGCTGGAACAGGCGTCGGCGCACGATCTCGAAGCCTTCTTCGGCACTCGCTGGTCGCCACGACGATTCGACACGCCCGACAACGTTGCGCAGGCGATCCAGCGCCTCGCGGCCGCGCGTGCCACCGACTTCCACGTCGTCGGCCTGAGTGTGTGGCGACGCGCCGGAAGTATCCGAAGCTGGCAGGCTGATCACCAGCAGGCAGTTCTTCGCCAGCTTGGCCGATTCGGTCAGCAGCTGCGCGAAGGTGAATTGCGTCTCGAAGCCGCCGGCAGGCAGGTCGCTCTGGTCGTGGAGCTGGCGTGCATAGGCCACCCATTCGTCGACCAGGATCAGGCAGGGGCCGTAGTCGTTGAACAGCTCGCGCAGCACGTCGCCGGGGCTGGTGGCGTTTTCGTCGTCGGCCTGCACGCGGGCAAAGGCTTTCTTGCCGCCCAGTTGCCAGGCGAGTTCGCCCCACAGCGTGCGCACCACGGTGCCATCGGGCTTGGTCGACGGGTTGCCCGGAGAAATCTTGTTGCCGACCAGCACCACCCGCTGCGCCTTGAGCGCGCCCTTGGCGCCGGCCGCCTGCATGATCGCGTCGACGCCCGGCAGCTCGGTCGGCGCAATGCCCGAAAACAGGTGGTACAAGGCCAGCATCGAGTGCGTCTTGCCACCGCCGAAGTTGGTCTGCAATTGCACCACCGGATCGCCACCACCGACGGTCAGACGGCGCACCGCGCCGACCAGCATCTCGGTCAGGCTCGCGGTGAGATAGGTGCGCCGGAAGAACTCGACCGGGTTTTTGTATTCTGGCGTGCCTTCGCCCAGATGCACCTGCCACAGGTCGGCGGCAAACTCGGCCTGCTGGTAGCGTCCGCTGGCCACGTCCTCGTGCGGCATCACCACTTCGCGCCACGGCTTGAGGTTGCCCGTCACACCGCTTTCGATGGCGGTGCCGGCCGACTTGCGCTTCTCGCCGCGCGCCTGCTCGTCGAAGCGCACGCGCAGCAGCTCGGTCTTCATCTTCTCGACTTCGCTTGCCTGCGGTGCGGAAATGGCCGTCAGCAGGCGTGCGGCAGAATCGAGCGCGCGGTAGGCGTCATCGCTGGAGAAAGTTTCCTGATGCGCCCAGCTATTGCGGACGGCCAGCAGTTCGTTCACCAGGCTGCGCTCCGTCTTGCCGAGAACCTGGCGAAACACCTCGCTCCATTTGCGATCCATGACCACCAGTGAGGCGGCGATGTCGTTGAGCGATTCGGTCTTGCCGGCGCCGAGGCGGGTGTCGGACAGGATGTCCTTCACCTCGAAAGCCCAGCCAGTACCGTATTTCGCCTTGAATTCGCGCTCGATGAACGGCACCACGCCGGTCTTGAGAAGCTCCAGCGCCTTGCCGACGCGTTCGAAATTGGTGGTAGCCATTCGTCAGTTCCCGGTTTCCTGGAACATTGCCAGTTTTTCCAGCAAATCCGGCACCGCTTCTCGTGCCGTCCGCCAAAGAATGTCCAGGTCGATATCAAAATAGGCATGCGCCAGACGATTGCGCATCCCCGTGACTTCCTTCCAGGGCACGTTCGGCAGGGCGTCCTGGGCCTCGTGCGACACACGACTGGCCGCCTCGCCGATGATTTCGATGGCGCGCGTCAGTGCAAAGCAGAGCATTTCGTCCTGATCGAGATCCTGCCTTTGCCGTCCCGCGAGAAAGCGAGCCGTCGATTCGGCGGCGCCTATCATGTGCTGGATTCGCACCCGATCCTCAGGCTGCATATTGCACCTCGGCCGTACGCACCACCTCGTCCCGAAAATAGCGCGACAAGTCACCCGCGGTACGCAGATCGACTTTCTTGCCCAACATCGTGGACAGCTCGATTTCCATCCCGGCGATCCCGAACAGCGTCGGAATGTGCGCGGGATCGAATTCCACCAGCAGGTCGACGTCGCTGTCCGGGCGTGCCGTTCCCTTCAGTTGCGAGCCAAACAACGATAGCCGGCGAATGTGATGGGCTTCGCAGAAGCGCGCCAGCATGTCTTCGTCGAGGTTCAGCAATCGGTTCATGAAATGCTCCTTCGCGGCTTCATTCGTGCCCAAACATGTCAAGCGTATCAGGCGTTACGGCGCGGGGCTTGTCCGCGGCGAGGCGGGTGATTTCCGGCCAGCTCTGCACCAGGCCGTTGTAGGCCATGGCCTCGGTAGCGCGCTTCTTGCGTTCGCACAGGGTGTAGAGGCGGTAGCAGAGTTCGCGGGCCGTTTCCGCCTGGCTGCCGAGTTTGGCGACCAGGGCGGCGGCAGCGCTTTCGCCACCGACTTCGAGGACGCGGATCAGTTGGTGAACCATTTCCCAGACGGTGAGGCGGGTGTCGGTCCTGGGATCCCAGTCGGCAGGCAGTTCGATGGGCTTCAGTAGGCGCACCTTGCCAGCCCTGGAAACCAGGATGCCGGCCTCGACCAGACCCGCCACGGCGGTGTTCTTGGATTTGGAGAGCTGTTCGGCGACGCCGTAATCGCCCTCGGCGAAACCGGTCTGCTCGAACCAGGTGAGCGCCCAACGGGTATCGGCATCGAAGTCGCCTTCCTGCTCGGCCAGGGCTTCGTCGAGCACCTGGTTGATGAGGGCCAGCGCGGCACGCACCGGGATCGGCTTGCCCTCGGCATCGAGCACCCTGGCGTAGCGGGTGTAGACGGCCATGCCGGGGCCGATGGCGGCTTGGGCGAGGTCCACCGGGGCGATGTTACCGCGCTGGAGGTGGGTGAGAGCCAAGGGCAGTTCGGCCTTGAGTGCGGCGACAAATTCGCGGCGTGTAGCTGCGGGGGCATTGGCTTGGCGTTGGCGGCAGACGAGGACAATGCTGGAGGCGAGAGCGTTATTGCCGTTGCCTATCATGCGACCATCACGCTCCGTACGCATTGGCCAGGTGCCGCTGATGGCAAAGCCGGCCTCGATAACGGCTGCCAGGAAGGTGTCCCACCCGGTATTCGTTGTTCCTTCACCGCCGTCACTTTCGGCCTGCTTGAAGGCGTAGTAAATGGTGACGGGGAAGGCCGGATGGGCCTGTTCGGCGAGCCGGTGCATGGCCAGGGTCATGCCGTTGAGAAAGAAGGTCTCTGCATTCGCCTTGCTGCCGTGGCGGTAGGGCGTGGCCACCAATTCCTCAGATTTGGGAACGGCGAGTGTGGCGAAGATGTCCGGAAAAACGGGCTTCAGTGACCGACGTAGCCAGACATAGAAATAATCCGACAAATCCGCATAGCCAATGTTGTCGTAGTACGGTGGATCGGTGGAAACGAGTTTGTTTGTAGAGATTTCTTGTGTTTGCGCATCAGCCTGAAGTGCGTATCCAGATGCGGCACCGGCAAGGTAGTCAATCCCCATCGCAACGTAAGACAGATTCTTCGAGAAATTGCCGCCAGACCCGCTGAAGGGATTTGCCTCCGCAAAGTCCCACGACATTGGGATCGCTTGTCTGCCAAATAGGTGCGTTACAAGTTCGTTCTTCGGTTGGTTCGCCCAAATGCAGATGTTCGACCAAAAGTCTGCAGACCGGCTAATCCCGCAGGCCAAATATACCCCCACCGCATCTGCACATGCCGTAGCGCCAGCGCCGGCTTTGTCCAGTGCTTGGCCATCGTCGTGCAGGCCGGCGGCGAGGGCATCGTGCCTCACGCGCTCACGTGCTTCCTGTATCAGATCGGAGAAAGCCGTCAGCGCCACGAGTTGGCGAGGGGTGAAGAGATCGCCATAGGTCTTCAAGCCGTACAGTGGCGGCGAGAACCAGCGCGGGTTTTCGGGCATCGCGACTTCCGGCTTCCACGTCGGTTCTGCGGTCAGGGCGATGGCCTCCATCTCCGCTGTTGGCGCGAGATAGACGCGCCCGCGCTCGCCTTCGGCAACGATGGCCATCAGCCGCGCGCCCATGCGCCCAGCGTTGGCCTCACCATAGATATGATCGGAGGCGATCGGGGTGCCCGACATCAGGCACTCGAAATTCGCGCCGCGCGACAGCTTGGTGCCGCGCTTCGCTGCCTCCGCATCCTTCGGTTTGCCCACCTTCACCGTGAAGCGGTAGCCGCCGCCCTCGATCACCGGCTCGACATAGGCTTCCTTGCCCGCCTTGGTCGAGAGCATGAAGGTCGAGGCGAGCGGTACATCAATGCTGGCAAAAGCCGGGTTGGGGCTTTTCACCGTGCGTGCCCACAGCCAGGCGATGACGCTAAGCTTGCGGCCTTCGTATTTCTTCAGATCCGGCCGTTCCTGCACCATGGCCGCCGTGACTTCGATCTTGGGGTAGAGGTGGCCGATCCGCTTCTCGGCCTCGTCACGCATCCACTGCCCGTAATAGCGCACATCCTCGGCCAGCCCCTCGGCGCCTCGCCAGCTCTTGTTCATCTGCGCTTTCTGCCGCTGGCCCTCCGGGTTCACCGGCGGCTGTCCGGCGAACTTCGGGGGAATCTCGATCATTGCCTTGTTGATCAGCACCGCCACCGGGTTCAGGTCGCTGGCGTAGCTCTCCAGCCCCAGTCGTTGCGCTTCCAGCGGCAGAGCACCGCCGCCGGCGAAAGGGTCATGGAAAGCAGGTAGCTTGTGACGGTCGAACAACTCTTTCGCGCGCGGGTGGTCAGCGTTCTCCGCGCAGGTGTAACGCCAACTCTTCCAAATCTCATCGCGCGCCTGCTGCAGCACCGTTTCGTTGGTGGTGTTCTCCCACTTCACCAGTTCCTCGATGATCTTGGACAATCGCCCTCGCTCTTCTTCCTGTTTTTCCTTGGTCGGAAACAGCTCCGGATGCGCCGACGGGTCATCAACCATCTGGGAAAAGATCACCGCCCGCGCCGCCGCCAGAGGCCGCCGTGCCCACCATAGATGCAGCGTCGACGGATGGCCGTGGCGGATGGACTTCTCGCGCGCGCTGGCGACGTTGATCGGCTCCAGCGGGATGAAGACTTCGATGAGTTTTTTCTTTGGGGTCATGGTGCTCTTCTAGTCGTCTTGCTTGTTCGGTTCATCTGGTGTGGCTGTTCGGGTCAGCGTGTAGAACTCATGCAGTTTGGCCTGGAGCAGTTTTCTGTCGGGTAGCCGGGTCCAGTACTCGGCAACCAATGCCGGCGAGAGCGAGCGACTGAGGGCATACTCGACGACTTCGCTGTCCTTGCTGGCACAGAGCAGTACGCCAATGGACGGGCCTTCATGCGGTTTGCGCAGGTCACGGTCGAGGGCTTCGAGATAAAACTCCAGCTTGCCGAGGTGTTCTGGCTGGAATTCGCCAATCTTCAGCTCGATGGCGACCAGACAATTCAGTTCGCGATGAAAAAACAGCAAATCAAGGGCAAAATCACGACCACCTACCTGCAGCGGGACTTCGCTGCCGATGAAACAGAAGTCGCGGCCCATTTCGCTGAGGAATCGCCTGAGATTGTGCAGCAGACTCTGGTGCAGATCGGCCTCCCGATGGCCGTCCGGCAATTCCAGGAACTCGACGACGTAAGCATCGCGAAAAACCGTTGCGGCGCCGGGATGCAGTTCTCTCAACGCTGTTGAGAGTTTTGGCGGATGCAACACGACACGTTCGAACAGGGCGCTGTCGATCTGTCGCGCGACTTCCCGCACCGGCCAGCGTTGCTGGCTGCCCATGCGCAGGTAGAACTCGCGCTCTTCGGGATGCTTGGTCTTGGCGAGGATGTGTAAATGTGCCGACCAGGGCAGTTCTCTCAACAGCGTCGAGAGTTCTGCCCGATCTGCCGATTGTTGGCTCCAGGTTTCGTAGAACTGGCGCATTCGCCACATGTTCTGCGGCGAGAACCCACGCAAGCCGGGCTGACGCGATTGCACGTACGACGACAATGCGCTGACCGTGCTCTTACCCCAGCCGTCTCTGGCAATACGCGCGCTGATCGTCTTGCCGACCTCCCAGTAGAGGTCGACGAGGGCCGTATTGACGGCAACCAGGGCGCGCTCCCGGGCCGCCTGAATCAGTTCGACGACTTCAGCGAAGCCGTCGTGTTGACCTGTGGCGTCGGCTGACGTCGGCGGGGATTCCTTGGCGTTCCGCTTGACTGGTTTCATTGCAGTACGCCCAGGTGCTTGACCGTCTTTGGCAGCCGGCGGTCGCCTACCCTGCGTTTGTCGTGCCTGAGGCTATTGCTTGTGGTCATGATCAATTACCAATCGATAGCTTGCCGGATAGAGCTTTATCTCGCGACCATCGAGCATCGCGCGTAGACGCGTTCCTGATACTTCAACGGGTTCCCCCTGCGCATCCGAAAGCACGAGCGAATAGCTGTCAGGGGAGTGGTCGAGCAAACCCCATATATCCGCTTCGATCTGGAGTGCCTGGAGTTCGAGGCAATGCTCCTTCGGCCAGTAGTAACAGACCAGATCGCCTCCTGCCGTCCGCCGTTCCCAGGGGAAGCGCGCATCATGCGCCTTGGAGATCCAGCTTCCATCCGCATGAAAAAAGCGCTCGGTTCCGTCCCTCTGGTAGCCTTTCGTACGGGCGAAGCGCTCGATGATGCTCAACTTCGCCGGCTTTGGGATCAGCGGCGGCCTGTGCAAAGGGGCGTGAGAACTCTCCGGATCTTGAGGGATATCGGCACCCTCAGTATCGCTTTCGGCCCCGTTATCCGGTTCCTCAAGATGGATGACCGTGCCTTCGCCATCGTCCTGGTCTGCTTCATCGTCCGCTGGGCGATTCGCCGCAGCCGAGTCAGGGCCGTCGTCACTATTCTGGGTACTGGGCTCGCTTCTTACACTTTGGCCTGCGGCAATCGGTACAGCGGTGACTTCCTGCGGACCCAGCTTGAAGTTCTCCTCCAGATACTCCGTCACGAACGCCGGCGGGCGATCGAAACACAGCTTGATGGCGTCGGCGAGATCCTGCCGCCGAAATGCCCGTCCGAGTTCCTGCGCTACTGCACGGGCAAGCTTTGAGAGAGGACGGTCCTCGACATAGAGAACGCCGCCCAGCCAAACGGCCTCCGCGCGCCTCGGCATGCCTGCCGGGGTTCCGTCGATGTACGGAATGATTTCGAGCCCCGGCGCCGTCTGCCAAATCGTGCCTGCAAGGTCGGCGGCGAGTTTCCGGATGCGATCCTGTTCGGATGTGTCCTCCAGTTCTATACGCCGTAGCTCAACCCCCAACTGGTTCAGCCATGGCCAACGTTCCGCCCCGGCAGAAATGCGCACTGTGCTGTGCAATCGCTCCTCGATTCGCCCAGCAAGATGGGGAAGCCCGCAGAAGGGGAGGGCAGCCGAAACCTCTGCCGGCAGGGGTTGCAGATCGGCGGTTCTTTGCTTGATATCTTCATTGAGGTGCTTCCAGGCCACCAACGACTGCATGGACAAGGAGTAGGAAAGCGTGTCCACCGACATCCATGCCCCGGATAGGTTGAGCCAATGCTGGCACTCGCTCCAGATCCGCCGCGGATGACGCGGCAGAAGTGCGCGGACCCGGCGCGCATCGTCTTGAGACAGGACTTCGCCGGAAGGCAGGCCTAGTAGCCATTGAATCGCCAGATCGGCCGTCGGGCGGTCGGCGATTCCGATTTTCCGCCATAACATCAGGTCGCGGACGCCCGCGCGCACGACGGCCGTGTCCGGCATGGCTTCCTCGTCTGACGACAAAAACACGCCGGCAGCGTTCGTCCAGCCTGCGCCCTCGCTCAATATGATCTTTTCGTCCCGGAAAGCCGCCTTGACGTTGGCCAGGTCCGTCGTTGAACAGGCTTCAGACAACTGATCGAGTCGCCGGTACCATTTCTCGACTTCATGCACCGGCGGATGATCAGACATGGCCAGCGCCCGAAGGCACTCAAGAAGACGGTCTGGGCCGGTCGGCACCTCGCGAACGCCGAGTAGCTTGAGCAGCGGTCGCGTGGCCTCGTTGTCGAGCAGGCTGTGAATGAAGGGTTCCACGTCCATGAGGGACTCCGTCTCGGGAGTCCGCCGCAGGAGTTCGGCTGGCTTGCGGTAGAACCCTCGGGTATCACGCAGGCAAGGCAGTTCCCGCAACCTCAGAATCCATTCAGCCAAAAGTGATTCGTTGGAAATTGGGCGCTTTTTTCGGGTCGTGGCTACCTGGCTCACGCGGGTAGCCTTGGCTTGCGCCCAACTGGCCTCAGGCTGACCGAGAATACGGTCAACGATACGCCCCCAGATACCGGGATCCTCCTTGGAAAGCGCGGACCAGCGACGCCAATGGATTCCTTCGAAGTCCCAGCTCTCAATCTGGAATCGGTCCGTCACGTAGCGATAGGAAAACGCCCCGGACACACCCCGTCGACGAAGCTCAGCTTCGATTTTCGCGCGACCGTAGATGTCATTCTTTGTGTCAACAAGCGGCGCGAAGCCAAGCAAGCCGGCGCGCCCGGACGTGACCCAGGCAAGCCATTCTTCGTGAGTGCAAGACGCGTAGTTCTTCTTGTAATCGGCGTGTAGGAAATGAGCATCGCACCAGGCTTGCTCGAAGAAAGCTTCGAGGGTGCCGTCTCGGTCAAAGAGGACGACGCTCAAAACGTTGCGCAGGTGGCGGTCGCGGGTGGCAAAACGAAACGAATCGCCAACGGTAGCGCCGAGCTTGGCGGCGATTTGCGTCAGCTGTACACACTTCGCTATCGAGATGTCTTGCTGTGAGAAAAATTCACCAGCGACTTGCTCGATCACCTCACTTACATCGCTCGCCCCCTCCATCTCGATGGCGCGCAGAACCGCAAGTGCTGCTGCCACCTTGTCCTTGAGGCTTCTGTCATTAAGCTCTTCGGCATGGCGACGCCGCTCGGCAAGAAAGCGTGGCCAGTTCGGGTTGAGCACCAACAAGTGGACCGCAAGAAACTCCCAGTCTTCCTCGGACTGGAGCAATCGCTTTTCGCCAAGGCGAATCACTTCGTGCGCGGCGTAAAGCACATCCTTTCCTTGTGCCGGGACTATGCGAACCCGCTGGCGATCTACGTCGGCGCGATATCCCGTGAGCTCTGGGGCGACATAGGCCCAGAGCCTCAACAAATGGCCCCAGGTTTCCGGCTTGGGAAGGTGCGTCGACTGCAGCATCTGCAGTACATGGGGCTTGTCGATCTTCTCGACCACTCCCCAGTGAATGAGCTTTTGCTGATCGGCTTCGGTAACGTGACTCGATAATGGCGGGCGACCAGCGTCATCAAACAGCCGCGCGGCTTGATCGGCCGGCCAGATATCCAACAGTGGCTGGGGAAGGATGATGCAGCCGGCGCTCGATTTCAATTCGCCAGAACTCGTGAGCAGAAATGGCGCCTCGCCTAACACCTCTTCAAAGCGTCCCTCGATAGTGGCGGCGCAGACGCCTTCCAGAGTGTTGTCGCTGCGATCGACGTCCGGAAAAAGCCCGTAGGCGTTGGCGCGCTCCGGCACGCTTGTGCCCGGATCGCCAAGCCACCGGAGCATGACCGACGCAGCAAGCTCGCCGACACGTTGAAGTAGCCAGCGATTGGTCGGCGAGGTTTCTGGATCCTTGATCTTCAGTCGGGCGGGGTCCTGGATGAAGGGGGCGTTGCAGGCAAAGGGTAAGGAGGTCTCCACGCCCGTTGGCAGAACGACGTAGAGGCGCCCCTTTGCGCCGAGGACGATCTCGACCTTGCAGGGCGGGAAACCGGCTTCCTGATTGTCGCTGAGCAGGCGCTCCTGCCGAATCTCGGCCAGTGCTTCCTCAGGGAAGGCCTCGGCTTCGGAACGTGCGACAAGAAAGGCCGCATCAGGGCTGTCATGAAGCGCCATCCATTCGGTCGCGGGTACCGGGCCCGGGCCGCGGCTTCTCCAGTGCACATCCCGCGAGCCAATCCGCATCCGGCGGATATGTTTGAAGAACAGAAGCGAGACGGGGCTCGCCAGCCATTCCTGGAGGTTCTTCTCGATCTCTCGCTGTCGGAGCTCATCGCGAATCGGCACCCTGATTAGCGTGCGTTCACTCGCGTTCTGTCTACGCTCGATCCACCTGGGTTCGGTGAAGCGCCTCCGATCAAAGGCAATCGACAGACTCGGCGTGTCGAGTTCGACGGTATCGCCAAGACTGAATGTGCTCTTGAACCCGATGCCGCGAAAGCCGATCGTGTGCAGGGCCCGCTTGTTCGAGTAGCCGAAGCGACACAGCGATGCAAAGTGTTCCTCGGTAAAGTCCTCACCGTTGTGCGCAAAGA